>Ga0213825_1002817_pt1 | contig 10817 bp, 12 predicted proteins | sample MC6MC0900MG_FD_179896 | JGI IMG/M metagenome (GOLD analysis project Ga0213825, IMG submission 179896) | Enriched soil aggregate microbial communities from Iowa State University, Ames, United States - MC6-MC0900-MG | ecosystem: Environmental > Terrestrial > Soil > Unclassified | place: USA: Iowa... | reverse complement strand
TGAATAAACATTATATTTTACTGTGCACAGTGGCCATTATTGCCCTGTATTTTAAAAAAGAATTGATTGTTTTCTTTGGAATTCTAACCAATCTTAGTTTTTTCATTTTATATATGGTCAACTCATCATCATTGTTAGGACCATTTGATGACACCATTGTCTTTGTGACACTTCTGGCAATTATGAATGGGGTCATTATTGCTTTTTATTTGCTGGCAAAATGGGGAAATGAATTGATTCAACATGCAGAAATCCAGCAAAATGAAGTGCAAGCATCCTTCAATCAACTACAAAATACATTTCAGGAAATCGAAAAGAGCAGTCAGGCATTGGACAAACATGTCACGCAATTCCAACAAACAATGCAAAGGATTTCTGGCTCTAGTAAGCAAATTTTAGTAGCGACAGAGGATATTTCTGCAAGTATTCAGCAGGAGGCATCCAGTTTGCAAATGATTCATGGCACAATGGGCGACTCGGTTCATTTTGTCAATAAAACATTGACGATTTCGAAGGATACGGTCGCTAAATCTACTGATCTACAACAAGAAGTATTAGCAGGGTGGGATAAAATGCAGGATGCAATGACTCAAATGAGCGTCATGAGTCATGCCATGGGCTCAACTGCAGAAACTGTCAACGAGCTGCAACACAGCCTGCAAACAGTGGATAGTCTATTAAAGGGGATTACCCATATTGCAGAACAGACTAATTTATTGGCCTTAAATGCGGCGATAGAAGCAGCTAGAGCGGGAGAACATGGAAAAGGATTTGCTATTGTAGCAGATGAAGTGCGTAAGCTAGCAGAGGAAAGCGCTGCAATTACTGTCAGCATTACCAATGTGACAAAAACCTTGTTTGAAAAATCAACAGAGGCTCATCAACGCTCTGATGACGGTGAAAAGGCACTCCAGCATGGAGAACAGCTTTTACAGGATGTCAGTCATTTCTTTAATAGTTTAAAGGATTCTTTTACGGAAACGAATACAGATTTAACAAGAGGGATGCATGAATTAAGCAGTGCCATCTCACAATTCGAGGTAATTCAAAAGCAAATTGAAAAACTGAATCACATGACCGAGCAAAATGCGGCTTCTACTGGTGCTATTCTACATTCAGTGGAGGACGAAAATCAGCTTCTAGTAAGCATGACAGATACGACAAATCATATTCAGGCTTTAAGTAACACGTTAAAGGCATTAGTGATGGCAAAGGTATAATAGAACCATTGATATTGAAATAAATGGTAGGGTAAAATAAGAGTAGGATTAACCTTCCTAGATGGAGGGTATAGAGATAGTATTCATCTACATTGTTTTATCCATATCTGGTTGTGGTGATTGTTTTTGAGTTTGTATGAGCCTCAGCACAATAACTTAAATATGCATTTGTAGTGGGGTATGCTATGGTGATTGTCACCATTTATATATTAGCTGTAGATACATTCAGACCATAAATCAGTTGTATGACTTGAAAAGGAGGACGGATTCCATGAACATTCGTAGTGTACAGAGTTCAGATTACTATACTTTATCTCCATTGATTAATGAGTGGTGGGGTGGTAGGAATATGTCAGACAAGCTGCCTAAATTATTTTTTGATCACTTTACAAATACAAGCCTTATTATGGAGAAGGATGGCGAAATTATTGGCTTCCTCATTGGCTTTTTATCGCAGTCCAAAACAAATGAAGCGTTCATCCATTTTGTTGGGGTCCATCCTGATTACAGAAAACAGAATATTGCAAAAAGATTATATGATGTATTCTTTCATGTGGTGAAGCAATACCATCGAAATATTGTGAAATGTGTCACGTCGCCTATTAATGAAGTATCCATCGCCTTCCATACGAATCTGGGTTTTAGAATGGAAAAAGGTGACAAAGTGTTAGATAATATGTCCATTCATAGTAATTATGGTGGTGAAAATCAAGATCGTGTGTTGTTTTATAAAATTCTACCGTAATTTACTTTCGATAGTTGGCATATAGTCCCGAATAAGGGGGCTATACATGTTTATTAAAAGGTTATTTACGTTATGGTTTCTACTTTTAAGCATTGTTTGTGGTGCATTTTTCTTTTTGGCAAATGCACCTATTCAATATGCTGAAAAAACCAATGTTTCTATGCCACAGCCTAGTAATGATGAATTATTGCGTTATATTCAGCAATATCAATTTTTAATTAGTGAGATTTCCTATACATTGCGCAAAGAATCCTATAGCTTTCTATTAGATTATGGAATTTTACCTAATGGAAAAATAGAGCTCCTTGTGTCATTACCCGACAAGGTCGATCACAAGACAAAGCAACATATAGAAGAAACAATGCTGGACGTTATCAAAGCTAATGAATTAAACCCTATCTCTTTTCAAATAACGTTAAAGCAACTCTATGAGCCAGCAGAAGCGATCTCAACTCGGCTAAGTTATAATGATGTCATGGCCAATCTATTTGAGGTTATGTTTGCACAAAATTTTGGCACTTTCAGCATTGACCATAGTATGACGTCTGAGGAAATTCAAGTAAGAATTAATTTAACTCAAGAGAAAAATCACAAGGCTAAAAAGAAGGCTCAACAGTTAGCGGAAGATACGATAAAGCAGCATCAATTTGATGTAGAAGCCTTTTCTATTGATGTTCAAAATACGATGAAAACTTTAGATTAAAAAATAATTCAGATTAGATGAAGAGGGGAATACATACTCTACATGTGACAAACTCTGTATCTTTTTCCTTTATAGGTGTGTGTCAAGGTATGATGGTCATTTTCAAAGAAGTGCAGTGTAAGGGTTTTGATTTCTAAAAACGGAGCGGACCATTATGGTGATGCTCTTTTTTTTATTAATAATCTCAATAACCATGGGGGTAAAAAGAAATGAATAAAACACAACATAAAATAGCAATCATTACGGGTGCAAGCCACCCTCAAGATATTGGAACAGCTATTTGTAGAAGATTGGCTATGGATGGTGTTAATGTTTTTTTCACACACTGGCATGCTGATCGTAAGTGGATAGGAGAATTCAAACAGGAAATTTTGAGTAAGGGTGTTTCATGTGAAGAATTGTCGATTGATTTATCAGATTCCCAAGCTCCAAAAACGATACTCCAAACGGTTTTCGAAAAACTAGGTGTACCTTCCATTTTAGTGAATAATGCTGCCCATTCAGCACAAGATGGTTATCTAGCATTAGATGCTCAAACATTAGACGAACATTACGCGGTGAATATAAGGTCAACCCTACTACTTTGTGTGGAATTTGCACGTCTTTTTGAAAAAGCTAATTTAAACTCAGGGAGAATTATTAATATGACTTCTGGTCAAGATTTAGGTCCTATGATAGGAGAGCTAGCCTATGTGGCAACGAAAGGGGCAATTTCAGCCTTTACTAGATCATTAGCACAGGAGCTAGCACCGCTAGGCATTACCGTCAATGCTGTCAATCCAGGGCCAACAGATTCTACATGGATGAATGATGAGATTAGAAGTTATCTGTTACCCAAATTTCCAATGGGACGGATTGGGACACCAGTGGATGTGGCCAAGGTGATTAGCTTTCTTGCTAGCGAGGAGGCTACATGGATAACTGGTCAAATAATCCACTCAGAGGGCGGATTTTTACGAGGATAATTGATTAAAAGCCTTGCTACAGTTGTGGCGAGGCTTTTCTACGTGCTTATATGTACGTAAAAAGGGTCACTCCCGAAATTGGGAATGACCAAGGTTTGTTAGGTGTGTTCGTTGTGTTCGTTGGAGGAAAAAATCTTAAAGAACAGATACACTACTATTTTATTCGGTTAGTATAATAATTTCTAGGCTTTAAACCAGTGACAGCGTATCTTCCTAAGGGCTTTATTTTTTCCCCACATCAACACTTTTATAGTCCTCCTACTTATGTATAGCAAGGCAAAAAGGTTGCTGTAGACCCACTCGATGTTGGGTTGTTATGATGATAATGTACGTAAGTGGGAGGTAAGTGAATTGGAAGCAGAAAGATATAATAATCTTAAATTAGGTGAACGTGGTGCCATTATCAGTATTATTGCTTATATAATTTTATCCATCATAAAAGTTGGCATTGGTTACTTGAGTGGTTCAGAAGCTTTAAAAGCTGATGGGTTGAATAATACGACAGATATTATTGCCTCTATTGCAGTACTTATTGGGCTAAAGCTTTCACAAAAACCAGCAGATCATGATCATCGCTATGGTCATTGGAAAAGTGAAACCATTGCATCAATGGTCGCTTCATTTATTATGATGGCCGTTGGTATACAAGTATTGGTCGGTGGTTTTTCTTCCTTTTTTCAAGGTGGAAAAGAATCGCCGGATATGGTCGCAGCCTATGTAGGGATAGGATCAGCATTGGTGATGTATTTAGTCTATCGTTACAACAAACAATTGGCTAAAAAAATCAATAGTAAAGCCGTTATGGCTGCCGCTAAAGATAATTTGTCAGACGCTTGGGTAAGTATTGGAACCGCTGTAGGAATTTTAGGGTCACAACTACATATGCCTTGGTTAGATACGGGTACTGCGATTGTCGTAGGTTTCATCATTTGTAAAACAGCTTGGGAGATTTTCAAGGAAGCCTCTCATGAACTATCGGATGGATTTGATGAGAAAATTCTTCAAACATATAAAGAGATTATTTTAAAAATAGATGGCGTTAAAGGATTGAAAGAAATCAGAGGAAGAAACTATGGGAATAATGAGGTAATTGATGTCGTTATACTTGTAGATGCAAAGTTAGATATCACGAAAGCGCATGATGTTGCTTCGGTTGTTGAAAAAAATATGGTGGAAGAGCAAGGGGTTTATGAAGTGCATGTCCATGTAGAGCCTAAGGATGCAAAGGGCATATAAGTCCTAAAATGTAATATTCAGCTTCAAAAAATATACGGATTAATGAGGTAAGGAATGTCGCTATTGAAAAACAAAAACAATTGCCTCTAGCTGCTATAGCTGCGGGTTATCGTCATACTGTTGGGCTAAAGGCTGACGGCACGATGTTAGCTGTGAGCAGGAATAATGAAAGCCAAGGTAATGTAGTTTCAAACTAAACAATAAATAATCTGTAGCTACTTAATGGCGGTGAAATGGCTAATTTTAACCTTTAAAATTGGTGGTACGTGCAGGTTTTAGCCTTCATTGATAAAAAAATTCACTTTTCACTGGACTAATACGATTTTTTATCATATACTGTATGTAATAGAATCTTTCTTAAAGAAATAATAAATTCACATATTACAAAGAGTAATCGTGTTTTGTTAGTTACTTTTTGTAATATGTGAATTTTTTTCTTTGGAAGTAGTATGATTTTATTTAATAACATTATTGGAGGTCATTTAAATGACACAAGGTACAGTAAAATGGTTTAACGCAGAAAAAGGTTTTGGTTTCATCGAAGTAGAAGGCGGACAAGACGTATTCGCTCACTTCTCAGCTATCCAAGGTGAAGGTTTCAAATCACTTGAAGAAGGTCAAAAAGTTGAATTCACAGTTGAAGAAGGTCAACGTGGACCACAAGCTGCTAACATCGTTAAACTTTAATTTTTAAATGAAGAAAAACATTCTTAAATAGAGTGGTTTCAGTAGACAAAGTCGATTTTTTCGACTTTGTCTTTATTTTTTTTCATTACATTTCAAATCAAAATACATTTGTTACTTGCCTATTCTCGATGAAAGAAGTGAGGATATGAGGTTTTACCAAGAAGAATGTAAAAGCAACACGAGGGAGTTTGTTCAGTATGATCTGTTTACAAATCAAAACTACCTAAAATCATAAAATCTACAATCACGCCACTTACAGGATTTTCCGCTCCTAATACATTAATTCCTAATACTGTCACACCACTAATATTTGTAATATTAGCAGAGACATATTTCCCACTAATATTCTTCTCTCTCATTTGAACTCTCGGTCTTAAGTTTATCGTTGGATTTGTCGAGTATACACTTGCCACTGCATAGTCAATAGTAGATAAGAGAGGATTGCCATTCGCTAATGCATTGTCTGTAAAATATAATGTGGCTATTCCATTTGCATCAGAGGTAGCTTGTCCATAAACAATGCGCTTTACTTTTTTGGGATTTGCATCTCCTGCTTTAAACACCTGCATGACTGTTGGGGCAAGTGTAATAAAATCAATGCTCATAGGCATTCTCTTTTGTTATTTTTAGCCCTAATTATGCTTGATATATTTTATGAACTGTTTATTAGATTAGTACACTAAGCAACAAAACAAACTTCCTACACACATTCTTCTATGCTACAAAGTAAGTATAAAAAAGGGTCACCAGGGTGGGAGACGACCCTTTGATCATAGCATGAATATTTGAGGATAATAGAAGGTAATTATTAATGATATAAGAAAGTAGCGCCAGCAATAATTAAAAGAATAAAGAGGACAACAATTAGAGCGAATGATAAATTATCATGCTTGCCATAGTTTGAACCGTAAACTTCATATCCCATATGAAAGTCCCTCCTTTCAAGAATTTAGAATATGTATAGAAAGCTTTAGGCCAAATAATCTCCTTTAAAACGAGGTTTATATAAATGAATAAATATTTAAGGGTCACTCGGCTGAAAGTGACCCTAAGTAACAATTCGGGAGGTACATGTTAAACTAGATTAGCTTAACACTACTATTTATATGAAAAGTTAACTCATTGTGCATAGTTTATTGCCTTTAAAATAAAAATAAGACTATGGCAACGCCACAGCCTATGAAAGTTTGTGCGATACACTTATTAATAGTTTGTGTAAATATAGGGATTTATACATTCAAAAAGCCGCAGCGTCGACAAACGCTACAGCTAAAAGTATTTTAGTTATTCATATCCTTCAGGCCAGGACTGTGTTCATTTGGCATCTCTGGCATAACAGGTACAGGGAATCCTTCTGGTGGAGGGGTCACATTTAATTTTCCACCATTTCTACTTGGAGTTTGTCCTTGAAAGATTTCCCCGATACGAGTTGGATCTAATCTAAAGTTAAATTGAGCATTGTGATAACCCATTTCAACAAACTTTCTACACTCTGGGTATTTGTTGATATCGTAGTTCGGTACAGGGAATAATTTTCCCCAATCTACCCCTAAAGTTTCTAATGCTTTGGCAAATGCATTTTGATGAGCATTGTCACGAACAATTAGAAAAGCAAGTGTTTCTCTAAATGTCTGATTAGAGCTCATCTCATATATACGTGTCTTTTGAAGTACACCCGTTGACTCCAGTACTAAATTATCCAATAAATCTGCAATAAGGTTTCCATGTGCATAAACCCACGAACCATTCCAGGGATTACCTGCTGCATCTACAGGCAAAGATGATTGTGCACCCACAATATAATGGTGTGGATTGCCATGTTTAACTGCCTCATCTAAAGGTGCTTGGTCCATGCCGTTATTTCCAGGAGCAGAGGATTCCCCAGAATCATTTAGTAATTGGTTGATTGTATTTTGTACAAGTTCAACGTGTGCAATTTCTTCTAAGAAAACGCCCCGTAATAAATCACGATATTGGGTCTCTTTGCCTCTAAAATTAGAGCTTTGAAAAAAGTACTGCATCATGGTTCTCATTTCACCATAATGACCACCAAGTATTTCTTGCATTACTCGTGCTGCTTGAGGATCTGGTTTGTCAGGTTTAATAATGTTTATCAATTCTTCTTTATAATAATACATTTACTTTCCTCAATTCGGGGGAATAGTCTTTATTTTTCAGGATAATTAACATGTAATGGCGGTGGTACAAGCCAGCCTTTATTTTTGTTTAAACGTAAAAGTTTTGCACCAAGTTGAGCTTTAGCCATATGGAATTGCCCAAACATTAATGCGATGTCTTCACGAGTAGAAGTACCCATTGCCTGACTACATGCAACTAATCCAGCTGCTAGGTCAGCACTTAGAGCAGCGCTTATTTCTGGATCATTAAACTTTGCACCTGGAGGAATATCTTCAAGTCTTGCTACAGGTCTCTCAGGTGATGCAGGAGGTAGTGCGATCCCGTTTGTTTTTAGAATTTTTTCTAATTGCTTTACTTCTTCCCTGCATGTTTCGATGATATCTTCAATAATTTTTTTAAGATCTTCATCACCAGCATGATTATAAAACGTTTGATAGCCAGAAATCATGCCATAGTCTGCAATTAAACCCGACCAAACACTAAATACCTCACCATAATGCAACGGTTCATCTTTTGGATTTCCACCAAGAATACCCATCTGTACACATCCTTTTCTTATTTTTCGCCATTAAAGCCATGTTAGTATGGCTGAAAAAATAAGTAAAATTCACTTTTAATAAAATTTTTAATGTAAAAATTAAAAGAAGCCACAGAGAAAGAAATCTCTGCAGCTCTTTAAGTAGTGAGACACTACGCACTTATAGAATGGATGTTTTTTGTTTAGTTATACGTTTAATGTAGCTTTGAAAAAGTGAAAAGTATAGATTTTCTTAAGAAAGGCCACTTTAAAGCATATTGGAGGTGAGTGTTTTGACAAAAGAAAAGCAAAAGAATGAAGTAGAGCAAGAAGAAATAGCAATGGAATTTAATCCTGAAGAATTAGAAGCAGTAAAAGAGGAACAAGAGCAACAGAAAGAACAGCCCTTCAATAAAAAAGAAAAGAAGTAAGAAGGTAAGTATGCCATCATCAATGGTTGTGGCATTTCCATATAGTTTATGCTTGAACCTCCAATGACTTAATTGAAAGAAGATGATTTAAAATGGACAAGAATTTGAATTACCGGGAAGATTATAAATTTATCCCAGCAACTTCTGTTGGAAGCGGTGTAGGTATAGACATATTACCTGATTTATATCAATACACGATTCAAATTGTAAATATTGTACTTTATGGTGAACCGCAGATGAAAGATTTTGTGCTAATAGATGCGGGGATGCCCAAAAGTGCGGATGAGATCATTTCAGTTGTTGAAGAACGTTATGGTTCTAAGTCTCGACCGAAGGCAATCATACTGACTCACGGTCATTTTGATCATGTCGGAGGAATCATAGAATTAATAGAGCGGTGGGATGTTCCTGTCTATGCGCATACATTGGAAATACCCTTTTTATCTGGAAAACAAAATTATCCCGAGCCTGATCCAACGGTAAATAACGGCTTGGTTGCTAAAATGTCACCTATTTTTCCAAATGAAGCTATAAATTTAGGTGGTAACCTCAAAGTTTTACCTTCTGATGGTAGTGTTCCATTTATGGCAGGTTTCCGATGGATTCATACGCCAGGCCATTCACCAGGGCATATATCTTTATTCCGTGAGAAGGATAAGGTGCTTATTGCTGGAGATGCATTTGTTACGGTCAAACAAGAATCTCTTTATAAGGTGATTACGCAGACAAAAGAAATCAGTGGTCCCCCTCAATATTTTACAACAGATTGGCTGGCTGCTCGAGCATCTATCGAAAAATTAGCAATACTAAAACCTTCAGTTGCCGTCACAGGGCACGGATTACCAATGAAGGGCGAAGAATTGACAAGCAACCTAAAAAAACTTGTCGATGATTTTGAACAAATCGCACTACCCAAGCATGGTAAATATTTAAATTAATCACGTAAGGAAAAAACAAAGAAAAAGCCGCAGCGTCGTCACACGCTACAGCCATTGTCTTGCCAATTTAGTCAGATGATTCATTATATCATAAATTATCAGATTGCAACTGAAGAATGAACATATTTGAATGACAAGACACGATGAATGGCCAAGTTGTTAATAGGAGCCTGTTTTGATAATAGCTATCAAAACAGGCTCCTTCTTTGTATTTGAATGTCATAGATCATTTCATGGTATAAAATTTCCTTTAAACCCAAAAAAGTGGTTGAACATATTTTTTATTTGTGTATATAATGTTTATATAGTATATATACAATATAATGAATTTGTGGGGGGATTATTTAAGTGATAGGCACTGATAAAGCGCATGAAAGTAATCTGTTAAAACGATGGATCATCACTATTGGTATATTTTTAATTGTTCAATTGATCTTTATCGCGGTCGATGGCACTACTCTGGAGCCGAACATGAACGATAGTAATAATTTAGTTGCCAGAATGGGAAGATGGATTTTGGATTCGAGGCTTTTCACCGAATGGATAACGCCTTATTCCTTTCCTTTTTTTAATATGTTCATCACAATCCATGTTATTGCTATACTGATTGCAGCACTAGGGAATATTATTTCAACGATATTCTCAAAAAAATAAAGAAGAGGGATTGGCATGCAAATAATTATTTCGAACAGTTCAAAGGAGCCAATTTATGAACAAATTACGAATCAAATTAAATCACTTATTTTAGCAGGTGAACTACAGGAGGGCACAGCAATACCTTCCATGCGTAACCTCGCAAAGGATTTACAAATTAGTGTAATAACGACGAAACGGGCTTATGAGGAATTGGAGAAGGCGGGATTTATCTATTCCATTGTTGGCAAAGGATCTTTTGTAGCGGAGCAAAATTTGGAGGTTATACGGGAAAAGAAGCTGAAGGTTATTGAGGAACAGCTGAGTTCGGTTATTGCGAATAGCAGAGAAATAGGCCTGTCACTTGATGAGCTAAAGGAATTATTGAAGATTTTATACGAGGAGTGAAAGGGATGGAAAATGTAGTCGAATTAAAGAATGTAACAAAGTTGTTCAAAGGTTTTTCCGTAAATCATTTAAATTTACAGGTAAAGCGAGGCTTTGTAACGGGTTTCATTGGGGCAAATGGAGCTGGTAAGTCTACAACGATAAAAACGATGATGAATCTATTAAGGCCAGATGCTGGAGAAGTAAAGCTTTTCG
>Ga0213825_1002816_pt1 | contig 10819 bp, 10 predicted proteins | sample MC6MC0900MG_FD_179896 | JGI IMG/M metagenome (GOLD analysis project Ga0213825, IMG submission 179896) | Enriched soil aggregate microbial communities from Iowa State University, Ames, United States - MC6-MC0900-MG | ecosystem: Environmental > Terrestrial > Soil > Unclassified | place: USA: Iowa... | reverse complement strand
AACAGAAGAACAGGCATATGCCATTGAGCAAGTAGAGCAATTAGCAGAAAGCTTGAAAAAACAATCAGCAGAGCTATATAAAATGATTCAACAATTTGATAGACAAGCATAGCTGTCATTTTAGACTGTAGACAAACTCGGATGTTAACTGAGTTTGCTACAGTTTTTTTATATTTCATATTAAATTTAAAGCGACGGATAGAATCAAGGAAGTGATGGAAAAAAGAGCCAAAGTGACGGATAAAATCAGAGCGACGGAAAGAAGAGTCCAAGTCGTGGATAGAAACGTCAAAATGATGGATAGAAGAGCCGAAGCGACGGAAAAAAGAAGCCAAGCGACGGATAGTCAACGAAGCGACGGAAAGAAGAGTCCAAACGACGGATAGAACCAACGAAGCGACGGAAAGAAGAAGCCAAACGACGGATAGTCAACGAAGCGACGGAAAGAAGAGTCCAAACGACGGATAGAACCACGAAGTGACGGATGGAAATCAGAGCGACGGATAGAACAGTCAAAGCGACGGAAAGAAGAGTCCAAACGACGGATAGAACCAACGAAGCGACGGAAAGAAGCCAAAACGACGGATAGCCAACGAAGCGACGGAAAGAAGAGTCCGAACGACGGATAGAACCAACGAAGCGACGGAAAGAAGAAGCCAAACGACGGATAGCCAACGAAGCGACGGAAAGAAGAGTCCAAACGACGGATAGAACCAACAAAGCGACGGAAAGAAGAGTCCAAACGACGGATAGAACCAACGAAGCGACGAATAGCACCATCAAACCGAGGAAGCTTTATATTGTGCCGTACCCAACATTGGATGTAAAGTCACCCTGTATCACTAACCGCTGGTAATACCTAGAAAAAATATTGATATAGTATGTCCACTGTAATTGAAAAGGTAAAAAAACTTCAGAAGATGGAATATTACAACAAAATACTGTTATCCGAATTTATCAACATGATATTCACATTATCCACAATAAAACGAACATAAAAGTGAATGATTTTATAGTATATTACAAGAAACGTTCGTCTTTTAGGAGAAATCAGCATAAAAATGCAAGAAAAATCATGTTATTCTTGAGGGAGAAGTGGTACACTAGTGTTGACTATAATTTCGAAATGAGGGAACCCAGTGAGAATAGCAATTTCTTCTGATCACGGAGGCAATAATTTACGTCGTGAGATTATGCAACTGTTAGATGAGCTAAATATTAGCTACGAAGATTTTGGTCCACAATCTGCGGATTCAGTAGACTATCCTGATTATGCAAAACCAGTTTCTGAAGGTGTTGCTAGCGGGGAATTTGATAAAGGTATTTTAATTTGTGGCACAGGCATTGGTATGTCCATCGCTGCAAATAAAGTTAAAGGGATTCGTTGTGCTTTAGTGCATGATGTATTTAGTGCAAAGGCAACACGTTGCCACAATGATTCAAATGTTTTAGCGATGGGTGAGCGTGTAGTTGGGCCAGGCCTTGCACTAGAAATCGTTAAAGCATGGCTTGAAACAGATTTTGAAGGTGGTCGTCATACACGCCGCATAGAAAAAATCGCTGAGCTTGAGCAATAAGTAAAGCAATTACACATTTAAAAAGTTCCATGAGCTTTTTAAATGTAGGGTATAAATATTAATAAATTAAGGGGCTGAGCATCGTGGTTGTACAACAAATACGAACACATTTGACTCAGTTACTCAGTGAATTTGAAGAGCAGGTAACCTTACGACCAAATACAATTTTTGTCGTAGGCTGCTCAACATCTGAAGTGATTGGTCAGAAAATTGGCACAGCAGGAGCAATTGAAACAGCAGAGGCGATTTTCGAGCCGCTACAGGCATTTGCAAAGAAACATCAGCTGCATCTAGCGTTTCAAGGCTGTGAGCATATTAATCGTGCTATTACAATGGAAGCAACAATTGCAGAACAATTTGGCTATGAACCAGTAACAGTTGTACCAGTTCGTACTGCAGGTGGCTCGATGTCTGCTTATGCGTTTACACAATTTACAAATCCAATTGTTGTAGAAGCAGTGCAGGCGAATGCAGGCATTGACATTGGTCAAACACTCATTGGTATGCATTTAAAGGCAGTAGCTGTTCCAGTTCGTACTTCTGTGCGAATGGTAGGAGAAGCAGTTGTAACGATTGCAACAACACGTCCAAAGCTGATTGGCGGAGAACGTGCAGTATATAAATAAAATTACCTCTGAAATCAGTGGTATACAAATAATGATTATACTTAGGAGGCTTTTTCAAACATGGCATACGAAAAATTAGCAGTACAAGACAAAGCAGTATTAGATGGAATTCTTGCGGAAAAAAAACGTCAACAAGCAAATATCGAGTTAATCGCATCAGAAAACTTTGTATCTGAAGCAGTAATGGAAGCACAAGGTTCTGTTTTGACAAATAAATATGCTGAAGGTTATCCAGGTAAACGCTACTATGGCGGTTGTGAACACGTAGATGTTGTGGAAGATATTGCACGTGATCGTGTGAAAGAAATCTTTGGTGCAGAATACGCGAACGTTCAACCACACTCTGGTGCACAAGCGAACATGGCTGTATATCACACAATTTTAGAACCAGGTGATACAGTTCTTGGTATGAATCTTTCTCATGGCGGTCACTTAACACATGGATCTCCAGTAAACTTCTCGGGTGTTCTTTATAATTTCGTTGAATATGGCGTAACGAAAGATACACAAGTAATCGATTATGAAGATGTACGCCAAAAAGCATTAGAGAATAAACCAAAACTAATTGTTGCAGGAGCATCTGCATACCCACGTGAAATCGATTTTGCTAAATTCCGTGAAATCGCTGATGAAGTAGGCGCATATTTCATGGTGGATATGGCGCACATTGCAGGTCTTGTAGCTGCTGGAGAACATCAATCACCGGTGCCATACGCTGATTTTGTCACTTCTACAACACACAAAACATTACGTGGTCCACGTGGTGGTTTAATCCTTGCTTCGAAAGAATGGGAGCAAAAGCTTAATAAATCTGTATTCCCAGGTATCCAAGGCGGACCATTAATGCACGTGATCGCTGCCAAAGCTGTAGCATTCGGTGAAACATTACAACCAGAATTCAAAGAATATGCAAAACAAATTAAAGCGAATGCAAAAGCTTTAGCAGAAGTGTTAATTGCAGAAGGTGTTGAAATTGTATCTGGTGGTACGGATAACCACTTGTTACTTCTTAATGTGAAATCTCTTGGTTTAACAGGTAAAGTGGCAGAACACGCACTTGATGAAGTAGGTATTACAACAAATAAAAATACAATTCCTTACGATACGGAATCTCCATTCGTAACTTCTGGTATCCGCATTGGTACACCAGCTGTCACATCTCGTGGCTTCAAAGAAGAGGACATGAAAGAAGTTGGTGCAATTATTGCAACAGTTCTTAAAAATCCGGAAGATGAAGCAGTCAAAGCTGAAGCGAAAGCTCGTGTCAAAGCATTAACTGACAATCATCCATTATACGCATAATTTAATATAAAAGGCTGTGGTTAAAGTGTAATATATCACCTTAACCACAGCCTTTTTATTTTGGAAAGGGAGTTAAAACTGTAAAAAGCATCTTTTCTGCTAACATAAAAATAAATTACTCTTATTTTTGAATTAATTTACATAAACTTAGTAGAAAAGGATATATTATAGTGGATTAAGGACAGGTAATGTCCTGATAAAGAAGAAATTTTCGGGAAAGTGACAATTTATCGAATTTTTTATGTACAATGTAAGAGAGATTTGAAGTGATAAAGGGAGGAGGGGTTGGATGGTTACTAAAACGAAGGTTATAGAAAATGAAGTGCTATTAAATACAATTCGTAGATTAGGTAATAATTCTAAGGAAAGGTATGTAATTTTTGATGCAACAAATAATCATTGCGTATTGGAATGTAATGATTCTTTTTGTGTGCTTACCAATACTACACGTCCGCAAATAATAAATACCGATTATTTTTCATTGCTGTCAAACGAAGAACAGATGACAACTATTGAAATGATTAAACAAAAAATACATAGCGGAGTTATGGTACAGGCTAAATTGCACCATAAATGCTTCGATAAACCTCCTTTTTTAGCAGAGATACAAGCACTGCCGTTTCAAAATAATAACAATGAAACATTATTTGTATTAGTACTTGTGAAGGATGTGACATATTATCACACCAAGGAGTTTTTAATGCGCCTTGAGAAAGCAATGTATGAAGCGATTGAAAAGGACAATTCCTTTGATAAAAAAATGAGCATTATTTGCAAAGGCTTAGATGAATTTTTTATGCCGTATATATCAAGTATGATTCTTGTCAAAACGGAAACAAATCAATTGCAAATTTTTAAAGGGGATCATAAAACAAAAGGTATTTCGGAGCGTTGTGAAAACAATGGATTTTATAAGGAAATCATGAAAGGGAAGACATCCATTCTAGTTAAAAGCCTGGATGAAATTGATATTCCGAAAGAACATAAAATGTTTGCCTGTTCTTCTAAAAAGCAATTTGGATGGTTTATGCCCATACACAATCAACAACAGCAAGCAATTGGATTGTTTGCGATATTTTTAAAGCAACATCATAGTGATCAAGCGTTTTTTGAAAAAATGTTTCGAAAAATTGGGACACTTGTTGCATTGGCATACTCGTATGCAAAAACGCAGAAAAAGATATGGGATTTAGCCTATATCGATATTACAACGGGGTTACCCAATCGACATAGTTTTTTAAATAAGATAGAAAAAGAGAAAGAATACGGTCAAAATGGCAATATCAAAATCGTAAAGCCAAGTGAATTTCATCAAATCGTCGAGTTATATGGCCGTGAAGCGGGAGACGAGCTTTTAAGGCAAATTGCGAAACGTCTAGATGAACAGAAGCATGAACATTACGAATATATTGCTAGATTTACTAGCACTAGTTTAATCATTTCAAACGCGACATCCAATGAGAATTTCTTAACTTATGAAAGGCGTATAAAAGAGATCATTCGTCAGCCTTTTATAATAGGAGGAAAGCAAATTTATATTACATTGAAAACTGGAATCGCTTCTTATAATGAAGAGATACAAATTACTGATGCGATACGCTTTGCAGATAATGCTGTATCCTTTGCAGCGAATAAACCAGGCACTCATATGGAAATATTCACGCAAGAAAGAAATGATGTGCTTGAGGAGCAAATGATGGTGTTGAATCATTTGTCAGAAGCATTAAAAAATAAAGAAATCACTGTGAACTTACAACCTAAAGTGGATTTGCGAACAGGTGACATTCAAAGTCTCGAAGCGCTTGCCCGCTGGATATCACCGAAACTGGGCTTTGTATCTCCGACGATTTTTATTCCAGTGGCGGAAAGTGCAGGGAAGGTTCGAGAAATCGATATTCAAATATTAGAGCTTGTTCTTGCATGGTTAGCTGAACGCAAAAGTTTAGGAAAAAAACTAGTAAAGGTCGCAGTGAATATTTCACCGGATCATTTTTATTATGAACATTTTGTACAGGATACAGTACAGCTAGTTCAGAAATATAATATCGATCCGCAATATATCATATTAGAAGTAACTGAAAATATTGGTCTCGTTGATTTTCAAACAGCTTTTGCGATTATTCAGGAATTAAAGAGCTACGGCTTTAAAACTTCAGTGGACGACTTTGGGACGGGCTTTTCATCCTTAAGTTATTTACAAAGACTGCCGTTTACGGAATTGAAAATAGATCGAAGCTTTATTAATGCTATTAGTGATGCTGCGACGCTCGCTATTGTCCAATCTATTATTCAATTAGCGTTAAATCTAGGAATGACTTCAGTTGCAGAAGGCATTGAAAATAAAGAACAGGCTGAGATTTTACGTACACTCGGCTGTACAGTCGGACAGGGATATTTCTATTACAAACCGATGACAATAGAACAGTTAGATACAGTACTTGATAAATAATCGCTCTTATATGTAGTAAACATTCTTGAAAAGGAGTTGTCCCAAATTTATTTTTGAGACGACTCCTATTTTCTGTTATACTAGGTTAGATAAAAATGAAATCCGAACGGTTAGGAGCGATTCCCTTTGAGCAAAGTATACGTATTTGATCATCCACTAATCCAACACAAGTTAACTTATATTCGAGATAAGAATACAGGGACAAAAGAATTCCGTGAACTAGTAGACGAAGTTGCAACATTAATGGCATTCGAAATTACACGCGATATGCCAGTAGAGGAAATTGAAGTTGAAACACCTGTTACAGTTGCTAAAACAAAAGTACTGTCTGGTAAAAAACTTGCGATTGTACCGATTTTACGTGCAGGTATCGGCATGGTAGATGGCGTATTAAAGCTAATTCCAGCTGCAAAAGTTGGACATATCGGTCTTTATCGTGATCCAGAAACATTAAAACCTGTAGAGTACTATGCAAAACTTCCTGCAGATGTAGAAGAACGTGATTTCATCATTGTAGACCCAATGCTTGCAACGGGTGGATCAGCAGTGGAAGCGATCAACTCACTGAAAAAACGTGGTGCGAAAAGCATTAAATTCATGTGCTTAATCGCTGCGCCAGAGGGAGTAAAAGTCATTCAAGATGAACATCCAGATGTAGATATTTATATTGCTGCACTTGATGAAAAATTAGATGACCACGGCTATATTGTACCTGGTTTAGGTGATGCAGGAGATCGTCTATTCGGTACGAAATAATACTGAGTAAATTGCTACGGTAATAACAAGGTTCACTACTGAAATTTAGGGATGACATTTTGTTAAAATATATGTCATTTTGATAAGTTGATTGGAGTGGAGACTGGGCGGCTCATCGGACGCCCCCAGGAAAGCGCCCAGTCGGAACGGAAATCAACTCCACGTTATGGTGATGAACTAATTTAGTATGTAATTTTTAGGCAACTTATAAATTTTGAAAGCGTCCTTCAATATTGAAGGACGTTTCCTAGTATGTTTAGGCGATACTTCTCTTGAAGTCTGATGCTTGCCTCATCTGGAGCAGTTCAATAGAAGTAAAGCACTTTTCATATAATATAATAAAGGACGGTGCAAATCGTTTTGATGAAAAAATGGAAAGTAATGACGATTTTCGGTACGAGACCAGAAGCTATTAAAATGGCTCCGCTTGTATTGGAATTACAAAAGCATCCTGAGCAAATAGAATCGATTGTTACGGTAACAGCCCAACATCGCCAAATGCTCGATCAAGTATTAGAAACATTTAAAATCACACCAGACTACGATTTAAATATTATGAAAGATCGTCAAACATTAATTGACGTGACAACGAATGCGTTACAAGGCTTAGACAAAGTCATGAAAGAAGCAAAGCCAGATATTGTTTTAGTACATGGCGATACAGCAACAACTTTCATTGCAAGCTTAGCTGCATTTTATAACCAAATTGCTATCGGACATGTAGAAGCGGGTCTTCGTACGTGGAATAAGTATTCACCATACCCAGAAGAAATGAACCGCCAGTTAACAGGTGTCATGGCTGACCTTCATTTCGCGCCGACAGAAGTGTCAAAGAAAAATCTTTTAGATGAAAATAAAAACCCTGAAACTATTTTTGTGACGGGTAATACAGCTATCGACGCATTAGCTACTACAGTAAGTGAACATTATTCACATCCTGTCCTAGAAAAAATAGGCTCAGACCGTATGATTTTATTGACAGCGCATCGCCGTGAAAACCTAGGTGAACCAATGCGTCATATGTTCCGTGCAATTACTAGAATATTAGCAGAGCATGAGGATGTACAAGTTGTTTATCCAGTGCATATGAACCCAGCTGTACGAGAAATTGCTAATGAAATTTTAGGAGATCACAAGCGTGTACATTTAATCGAACCTCTTGAAGTCTTTGATTTCCATAACTTTGCGGCAAATTCCTATATGATTTTAACTGACTCTGGTGGCGTCCAAGAAGAAGCTCCTTCGTTAGGTAAACCAGTTCTAGTACTGAGAGACACAACGGAGCGTCCAGAAGGTATCGCAGCAGGGACATTAAAGTTAGCCGGAACGGAAGAAGAAACAATCTATTCTTTAGCAAAACAATTAATAGAAGATACAAATGCCTACGAAGCAATGGCGAAAGCATCAAATCCTTACGGAGATGGACATGCTTCAGAGCGTATTGTAAAGACTCTTCTAGAATTTTTACTAAAAGTCAAGTAATCTACTATGTTTGAAACTAAAAAATAAGTCTAATGTACCTGTTTTGACGGGTAAGCTAATTTACGAGCATAAACGTGTCGTAAATTAGCTTTTTTTTGCATAATTGTGAAGTCTAATTTAGAAACTATGAAATTTCATACACAAATTTGTCAACAATTTGACAAGAATATAGTGGCTGTGAAGTTTTTCTCCTTTACTAATTGACTTCAAATATCTCCTATTGTATGCTTACAAAGGGTAATAATGATAAGGGTTTCTAGTCGTTAATAGACGTTGAAACACTTGTTATATCAAGTTTCTACTAAATTGACAGTTAAAACAATACTGTCGATTTGCAACGTTTTGTGTGTTTCGGGGTGTAAGACATTTTTTTTGAATTTACACCTGTAATTTCAAAATGACTCTCCCGTTACTATTCCGCTGTGAGTAGTGTTTTTCACTGCTCTTTTCTGATTTCACATAGTGGTCAGCAAACGTTTTCTTTACTCGAAAAAATGATTCAGGAGATTATAAACCAATGCTAGATTTGCATCACATTTTTGCTGTGCAGAAGAGAGCGTTATTTTTTTTGCTCGGACTCTGTGCATTAGGTTGGGGGTTTACGCCCTATCAGACGGTTTTTGCGGGCATCGCAATCGGTGCATTATTTGGTACGTATAATTTTTGGATTTTAGTTCGCCGTATGGAGAAGTTTGATCGATCCATTAGTGAAGGGAAGAAAATAGGCTCGCTTGGTTCAGCACTTCGCTTTGGATCAGGTGTAGCGGCAGTCGCTCTAGCAATTTCGTTGCCAAACTATTTTCACTTAATTAGCACGGTCATAGGGCTAATGATTCCGTACGTTTTTCTCTTTGTCGAGAGAATTGTGTCACAAGTAAGGAACCACTAATGTGCTTTAAATTAGAAAGAGAGGTGAAAAATAACAATGACTCATGAAGCTCCATTAAAAACAGTTGATTTTGGTCTGTTTTCACTAACATTCAACCTCTCAACTGTTATGATGTTACTAGTTGCTGCTGTAATCGTTTTCTTAATCGCGGTTATCTCAACTAGAAACTTAAAGTTAAAACCTACTGGTATGCAAAACTTTATGGAATGGATTATGGATTTCGTAAAGAACATCATCAAAAGCAACATGGACTGGAAAACAGGTGGGCGATTCCACATTTTAGGTATCACACTTATTATGTTTATCGCTGTATCTAACTTATTAGGTCTTCCATTCTCGATTGCCTATGACCACACACTTTGGTGGAAATCACCTACAGCTGACCCAACTGTTACGATGACGCTTGCAGCAATGATTTTAGTTCTAACTCAATACTATGGTATTAAAATGAAGGGTACAGGTCATTATGTTGGTACATTCTTTAAACCAATGTCGTTCATGTTCCCATTAAAAATCGTAGAAGAGTTTGCAAACACTTTAACATTAGGTCTTCGTCTTTACGGTAACATTTATGCGGGTGAGATTTTACTAGGCTTACTTGCAGGTTTAGCGTCAACAGGTGTTATGGGATTCGTCGGGGCAATTATTCCTACGATGGCATGGCAAGGTTTCTCTATGTTTATCGGCTTTATCCAAGCCTTTATCTTCACAATGTTAACAATGGTTTACATGGCTCATAAAGTGAGCGATGACCATTAATATAAAGCATACACTTTATGCTTGAACCAAAAAAAAACAAACAATTCCAAGGAGGAAATTTTCAAATGACAGGTTCATTAGGTTTATTAGCAGCAGCAATCGCAATCGGTTTAGGTGCACTTGGTGCAGGTATCGGTAACGGTCTTATCGTATCAAAAACAGTAGAAGGTATCGCTCGTCAACCAGAAGCTCGTGGCGTTCTTCAAACTACAATGTTCATCGGGGTTGCATTAGTTGAGGCCCTACCGATCATCGCAGTAGTAGTAGCATTCATCGTAATGAACAAATAATTCAGTTGAACACTGAATTTTACTAGTGGCGAAGCAGGATTCTCCAGATGAAACTTCGCCCTTCATTTTGGAACTGATAAAAGCTATGTGTAAATATAGCTTTTTAAAATAGGTAGTTTTTTAGTCATTAAATTATGTTGAAGTTAAAGCTCTTGAAGGGAGTGAAACAATCGTGTTTTTAGATAATCTTGTACTAGGTGCAGGCGGTGCTTCGTTAAATAGTGGAGATATCATCGCAACATTAGTTATTTTCATCGTATTAATGTTACTACTTAAGAAATTCGCTTGGGGTCCACTTATGGGCATTATGCAACAACGTGAAGAATTAGTAGCGAGTGAAATCGAAGCAGCTGAAAAAGCGCGCAAAGAATCGCACCAATTTTTAGAAGAACAAAAGAGCCTTCTTAAGGAAGCTCGTACAGAAGCACAATCGATTGTTGAAGGCGCTAAGAAGCAAGGCGAATTACAAAAAGAAGAAATTCTTACTGTAGCTCGTAATGAAGCAAATCGCTTAAAAGAATCGGCTTTACGTGAAATTGAGTCTGAAAAAGAAAAAGCTATTGCAGCTGTACGTGATGAAGTCGTTTCATTATCTGTACTTGCAGCATCTAAAGTCCTTAGCAAAGAGATTTCTGAGGCAGACAACCGTGCTCTAATTGAAGAGACGATTGCGAAGGCAGGGGAAGCTC
>Ga0213825_1002814_pt1 | contig 10820 bp, 10 predicted proteins | sample MC6MC0900MG_FD_179896 | JGI IMG/M metagenome (GOLD analysis project Ga0213825, IMG submission 179896) | Enriched soil aggregate microbial communities from Iowa State University, Ames, United States - MC6-MC0900-MG | ecosystem: Environmental > Terrestrial > Soil > Unclassified | place: USA: Iowa... | reverse complement strand
CAGATGTGGTTATAATTCCTCCCATGAATATAGCCGCTGGGCAGATTGAATTATTTTTAGATGACAACTGGGAGTTGATCGGTTGGATCAGAGATAAATATGAGCGCAAAGCGGAAGTGATCAGTCTGTGCACGGGAGCCTATTTTTTGGCCGAAAGTGGATTGTTGGATGGAATGCCAGCAACCTCACATTGGGACGCTATAACGGATCTGGCAAGTCGATATCCCAAGATCCTGTTTAAACCAGATCATGTGGTCACTCATTCCAAAGCAATTATTACAGGCGGAGGTGGTTTTTCGGCATTAAATGCAATGCTCTATTTTATAGAAAAAAATTGTAGCAAGGAAATCGCCATCGAACTCAGTAAGTTCTATGCATTGGATTATGGTCGTACCTCACAGAATATATTTTCAGTTTTCTCAGGGCAACGTCTTCACGATGATCAAGATATTCATCGGGCGCAAAGCTATATCGAAGAGAAAATTAAAGCAGATATTTCGGTTGAACAGATTGCTGACCATGTCAATATGAGCAAACGAAATTTTATTCGAAGATTTAAGAATGCAACCCGATTGAATCCGATAGAATATATACAGCGGACAAAGATAGAGGTCGCAAAAAAAGCATTGGAAATGGGGAATGCAAATATAGCTGATGTTACCTATAGTATCGGTTATAATGACTTAAAAACATTCCGCAGTTTATTCAAGAAAATAACGGGGTTAACACCCATAGATTATAGAAACAGATACAAGGGCCAATTTGAGCAAGTCTAATGACTGGACTATCCGGCATCTCAAATCTGGATGATAATGTGGATTCTTTTTACGAATATTTTTGCCTGTATAAATCAAAATATTTACTAAAATGAATTATCAAATTAAAAGAGCCAGTCTTGAAGACTTGAACGAAACCGCAGAATTGTTTAACCTTTATCGAATTTTTTACCGTCAGGAATCTGATCTGGAAAAAGGGAAGATGTTTTTAAAAGAGCGATTTCTGAAGGACGAATCAATTATTTTTCTAGCCCTGGCTGACGGTAAAGCCGTGGGGTTTGTACAATTGTATAAATTGTTTCATTACACTAAATTAGAAATGCAATGGTTGCTGAGCGATCTGTTTGTTCATCAGGACTATCGAGGTAGGGGACTTTCAGTTGCACTGATCGATCAGAGCAAAGAATGGTGTGCCGAAACCGGTGCCTGCGGGTTAATGCTCGAAACAGAAAAAACAAATGACATTGGCAATACGCTATACCCACGTTGCGGTTTTGAATACGATGGACTGCACAACTATTATCATTGGTGGAGTAAAAAGTAAACTGTATTTTGTCTAGTCCATATCATTGAATTATTTTATGGACTAGACATTTTCAACTATTTTGTGATTAAGAAAGTATCTGTTGACGATGATGATTGAGGTGGGCTACATAATCTTCCATCAAAAAGGCAAGTGTTAGATCATTACATTTTAGCATTGTCAGGCTTTTAGTAATCAAAGTCTTGAATAGAAATAGAAGTTGCTTGTTGAATGCTAACCATAAATCAAGCAGCTGTTTAGTTTCTGACTGCTGATAATTTGCATTTTCACAAAAGTCATCCTGTGTGTAAAAGATCTGTGGATTTTCTTCAGATTGTGCTCTGATAAACCGGAGGTAGTTTGTCATGGCGCTATCGATCAGGTGCCCTAAAATTTCCTTCTTGCTCCATTTTTCTGGAACTGGTTTCGCACTAAATGCTATGGTATCAATGGCCGATAGTTCGGACGGGAAAGTAGCTATGAGCACTTCAAAGTCTTGTATAAAATCGTTCATTTTTATTGAATGTTAATATGATAATAGCTTATTGTTAAGCGATTGGATGGATTGTTAATTTTTCAAAAAATAAATACTTTGTTTGAAATTTGACAAAACAATTTTACCGCAAGTCGTATTTAGAGATAAACTGTTATTGCAAATTAATAAATAGAAATTTATGAACAGAAATCAATTTGTTTTTAAATCCATCTCTTGTTTTGGATTAATGGCATCCCTATGGTTGACGGGTTGTCAAAAGCAGGTATTATCGACGAATGAAGATGATGCGGTGAATCGTTTGAATCAGTTAAATGCGGAGGCTGCCGCAGTAACGACAAATGCCGTTGTGGAATGGAATCAGGAACGTCAAAAAATAGACGGTTTTGGTGCCTTCGGGGGGCGTATTGTTCCTTTCTTTGAATCTCAGAAGAGAGATAGTATTTTGGACTATCTGTGGGGTAATTCGGGTTTGAAGTTGAATATATTGCGCGGCAAGGTATTACATACCTATCCTTTTAATCAACAGAATAGGGTGGTGACCATTAAGCCTGCAGGGGTTGATATCGATGTCGCAGTGAATAGTCCGGCTTATCAGGCACTCTCGGCAGATGCGCGGGAGCATCTGGGACAGCTATGGATTCTAAAAAAGGCGAAGGAAAGATTTCAGGTCCCCGTTATTATCGCGAGTACATGGACACCGCCGCTTTATATGAAGACAAATCCCAATAGTATCAGTGGTAAATGGTTTAATGGACTTAATCTGAATACCTCATCGACGCTATTTGCCCGCTATCTGGCCGGTTTCGCTAAAGCCTATCAAAATGAAGGGATCACAATTAATGCCATATCGCCAACGAATGAACCTGAAAATGTGTTTTCGGATTGGGATGCATCTTATTGGGCTTCGAATAAACTTGGTGAGTTTGTCACTAACAACCTCAGACCAGCCTTAAATGAAGAAGGTTTGCAAAGTACCAAAATCATCGCTTCTGAAAATGCGGCTTGGGGTACAGCCAATACCTTCCTATCTGGAATGGACAGGAGTAATGTCGATATTCTGGCAGGACATGGTTACGTGGAAATTACAGAGTTGATCGGCGGAAAAAGAGGTTTCAACCAAAGCCCATCAAAGTGGACATTTTCTACAGGCGGCAAACCAATGTGGGTAACCGAAGCATCGGACGATGGAGGAAACTACGATGCTGGAATTGAAGGTGGATTGAAGCTTGCCGTCAATATGCACAAATTGCTGGCAGATTGCGATGCCAGTGCTTATGTCTTCTGGCTCGGGATGCTCGCATTCCAAAATAACGAGGCGTTGATCTGTACACGAAGTGATGGTTCGTTGGAATTTACCAAGGCTTATGACGTGATGGGGCATTATTCCAGATTTATTAAAGCTAATTACAAGCGTATCAATGTGGCGGTACAAAATGCCAACGGATTACTGATATCCGCGTATAAAGATCCGCAAACAGGTAAATTTGTGATGGTCGTGACAAATACAGGTAGCAGTAGTGTCCCGTTGGATATCAATCTGTCAGGTTTTGTAGGGGGACAATTATCCAATTATCAGACTACGGCGACCAGTACAGGTCATTGGGGACTTGCCGGTATGGTTGCGCCAACTGCGAATGGAGTATATAGCTTAACTATTCCAGCAAAGAGTGTGTCGACACTCGAAGGAACCAAACAATAAGGATATAAATGGAAAATAAGCAATCCGAAGAGTAAAAACATCCCCTAAGTAGTGCATGTGTGTAAGAGGGGGGACGAATAAAATGAAAGAAAATGGGCTGTCCGAAATCTTTTTGGACAGCCCATTTCTGCTTTCGAATTAATGCACTGCGATTAATCCCATTTATTATTTGTCGAAATGGCATATTTACCTGCCCCCATAAATAGAAAACTTAGTCCAATAAGCGACTGTTCTGGGACTTTGAGCCCCATAATTTATCCAGCGCATATCTGCCACCACCTTGTAGGATGAGTGCGAGACAGATCCCCAAGACCAACAAATGGTATTCAAAACCCTCAGCACCAGCCGGCATTTTTCCAAACCAGTTCATAAAAAAACCATGTGCGGCGTGATCGACTACAATCATACCAATAAATAGAAAAAAAATAGCAATGCTGGTGAGTCTGGTCAAAAAGCCCAATAGGATAAAAAACGTTCCCAGACACTCAGCCGCAATTGCGCTAACGGCTAAGAACATCGGGAGATTGACATGACTGGTCATGTAGGCAATTTCTCCTTGCAATCCGGGGCCGTCAAACCAACCAAATAATTTTTGGGCTGCATGGGGAAATAGTACTAGCCCCAATGTTAGCCGCAAAATAAAGGCTGTCCAGCTATTGTCTGTTGACAGAATCCATTGTTTAATCTTTTTGTTCATCTTACTATGGTTTATGATGAACAAATTTAATTGGAAATTAACTTGTCAACCTGTGCTATTTGATAAATAAAATCGGTGCGATTTATCACAGATTTAGCTGTTTTTATACTGTTGTCCTTTGAGTCTACTCAGCGATTCTCTTGTAATACCAAGAAAAGAGGCGATATGTTGCTGGGAGATACGTTGTTCAAACCATTGATAACATTTCATAAACTCAAGATACCTTTCCTCAGCTGTTTTCTGCTGAAATAGTATTCTTTTCTGGAGGGAAACGAATGCTTTTAGAAATATTTTCCGAAAATAGCTTTCTAAAGCTGGGATTTCAATAAACAGTTCTTCCAGCTTGCATTTTTCTATTAAAAATACCTCCGTATCTTCCAATGCATCGATATTGTAAACCGAAGGCTGTGCTTGCAAGGTACTATACCAATCTGAAATCCACCAGTTCTCAAAAGCAAATTGCACGGTATTCTCGCGGCCGGTTGGGCTAACCTCATATTGCCGCAGGGCGCCTTTGATCACAAAACACTCCCGTGTGCAGATCGCTCCCTCTTGTAGTAAATATTGCCGGCGGCGTATTTTTTTATAGGTCAATGCTGCGCAAAAGCGTTCTTTCTCTTCCTCTGATAAGATACTGTGTTGACTGATATGATTGAGTATACTGTCGTAAACGATTGACATAAAGGGGTATGGTTCATATTTTCTCAAATATAATGAATAGCCGTTGTATCCTAAATGAACTAAGATCTATTTTTTACATTCTACAAGGTGCACCGCTTCCCTGGAATAATAAATGACGTTTTTAAAATGAGTTTATGCGGATTGTAAATATTCGTGTTAATATCGCTCCATACGCTGTATATTTGGATATCTTTTACCGTTGGTTTAAGATAGAAGATGAAAAGATAATTTTGAGCAATTTTCCATGAAGCTATTTAGTTCTACACATACAAGTATTCTTTCTTTACTGCTTTTATCGACACTGTTATATTCTTGTCAATCTCAGGATCCAGCGGTTGTATTCTTGGACAAATTAGATCCTAGCTTTGATGTTTCAACCTTTTATGCGCCGAAAATAAAAAAAACGGAATCCATGTTAGCTTCCGACGTGAAAGAGATGGATAAGAAAGCGTTAAAAGAGGCTTTTGAGACAGCCATGTTTAAGAAAGATACAATCGCGATCTTTGATAGTGAAGGAAGCTTGCCGACACCCTTTTATCTGGAGTCTACCTCCGGATGGGAGACCAAGAAGCTAAAACCGAAGAAATATTACGGTTACCGGTATACCACGGTGTCTTACAACGAAGACAAAGATACCTTGGCCATGTTGAATGGTGTCGCTTTTCCTGCACTTGCTATGGCGGAAAATAAGGATGGTAAGTTCGCTTATTTATATGCGAGCAAAACATCAAAAAACAAAACTGATTACCAGAATCTTCAGGATTTTCTACAAAAAACATATACAGCCCTCAACATATCAGAAGAAGCGGGTTCAGGGATAAGAGGCTGGGAAAGTCCGGATTTTTATTATTTCTTATCGAAGAAAGATCGGACGGAGGAGGAGATTTTCTCCTTTGGTGAACCCGAGGAAGATAAGCCCACCACGACAGCTATTTCAGAAATACTTTTGGAAATTTTTAGTAAGGAATATATTCAGGATATGCGGAAGGAGCAGGTCTATCTGAGAGGCTACATTCCCCTTGTCAAATAAGAAAAGATTAGTTTGAACGACGATTATACAGCATTTTTTGAAATTTGTTTATATTTACGTCTTTGTTTTTAGGAAATCAATCAAACTAATCTTACTCTTTCTATGCCCGATACAACAGTTTCTACCTCCGCCTATGCTGATACCAAGCCGCATTATAACGTGCTTGATGGTTTACGCGGTGTTGCAGCCATCACTGTCGTATGCTTTCATATTTTCGAAGCCTTTGCAACCAGTCATCTGGATCAACGTATTAACCACGGATACCTCGCAGTCGATTTTTTCTTTATGCTCTCTGGATTTGTCGTCGGTTATGCATATGATGACCGCTGGGGAATGATGACGACAATGGATTTTATCAAACGCCGGATTATACGGCTACATCCCATGGTTATTATGGGGGCGATCATTGGTGCTGTCCTTTTCTATTTTCAGGGTTGTTCGGTCTGGGATGTATCCAAGGTGACTGTTTCGGCTTTATTGCTAGCGACAGTATTAAATGCACTGCTGATCCCTGCTCTACCTGGACATGAAGTAAGAGGGCTGGGTGAGATGTTCCCGCTGAATGGTCCGAGTTGGTCCTTGTTTTTTGAATATATCGGTAATATCCTTTATGTGTTGATCATCCGTAAATTTTCGACAAAAGCACTTGGTGGACTTGTTGTTGCTGCAGGCTGTGGATTAGCCATATTTGCGATCTGGGGTCCTTTGGGCGATATTTGTGCAGGGTTTTCACTGACCGGAACAGAATTTACAGCAGGATCCCTACGTCTTTTATTCTCCTTTACAGCCGGACTGTTTTTATCGCGGGTATTTAAACCTTTTTGGATTAAAGGTGCATTTTGGATCTGTAGTATTATCCTTGTTTCACTTTTGGCGATTCCTCGTATCGGGGGAGCTGAAAATCTCTGGATGAATGGACTCTATGATACGCTGTGCTGTGTGCTGGTTTTTCCACTGCTAGTTGTTCTGGGGGCTTCCGGAAAAGGGGGCAGTTTTACAAACAAGCTGTCTAAATTCTTGGGAGATATCTCTTACCCTTTGTATATGGTGCACTATCCTTTTATCTATTTGTATTACGCTTGGGTGAAAAATGAAAACCTCAGTTTTGAGCAATCATTGCCCGGTGCTGCAGCGGTTGTTATTGGTAGTATTGTGCTCGCTTATAGCTGTTTAAAATTATACGATATCCCTGTGCGAAAATATCTGACCCAGCGATTTTTAGAATCAAAGGGAAAGAATTCAAATTAAACGCAGAATAGGCCAGTAGACAAGTCGTGTCGACTGGCCTATTTTCTTTTTAAACGATTATTTTTGAAATGCTCCAATCGCAATGCGATTTGCTTCTGATCTCGCCTTTCCGCTCAAATCCAATACGCCATTGATTGCTTGACTAATAAAATTTCCTTTGTCAAGGGCAGGAGACGAATCCCTTAATCCAAAATCTGCTTGTGTCGTTGATATAAACCCCGGATCCTGTCCAAAGATGGCATGCGTATCGCCAATAAGGGTTGATTTCCAGGTTTGTTGATCCCGGATGACTTTCCCATTCCATATCCACTGATCTTCTCCGGTACTGAAGTATAAATTGTAGTCAATCGCATTCGATTTACCTGTATTGGTGTATTTATGAATAAATACGCTATTGGGCTTGGCAACAATAATATTATTTTGGATGATGTTGTCTATACAGTTCTCAACAAGTCGTATTTCACCTTCAATTTCATCAAAATATCCTTTGTCGATATTGTTATGAAATAGGGTATTATTCACAACATAACATTTCAACGTACCACCACCGGTGTAATTTAGATAGCCACCCAGGCTTAACCCCGAGAGTGAGTTGTTATAGACCTCGTTATTTCTTACAATGCAGTCACGTGTGGGAAAATTGTCGGTTTCACTGACTAGGCCGATTCCGCGCCCACAGCGATAGACACTGTTTCTTTCAACAATGATATCCCGGGCTCCGTCGATGTAAATTCCAATGGCCCCGTTATGCTCAGCAAATGCAGGGATAGGACCAGTTCTACCATCAATATCATAAACTTCGTTTTGGCTGATCAGTCCATTACGTACATAGTTTAGGTTTGCTGTAGCATTGGCGGCATATCCTCCGGCCGCAACAATGCCAATATTTTCACCATTGTATACCTTGTTCCGTCTGATAATAAAGCCATCGACATATCCATTGATGGTGAGATTCTCGGAATAACCGGTATTGCAGTCATGGATCGTATTATCCTCCACAATAATATCCTGTAAGGCCTCGGTGGTATTGCCGATGACCAGAATACCATGCCCACTTCTGCCATCCTGTGGGCTGGCATTGTTCTCGATATGATGGACCCTATTATTTCGTATGGTTATGTTTTTTGAACCCTGGTCAATAATAATCCCATTCACATCATTGCCTTTGTCCTGTGTTTTAAAATTTCGGATTTCAAAACCGTCAAACTGAATAAATCGGGCATTTCTGATCGTTACCAATGCTTCTGTGCCCGAAATGGATATTCCTTCGCCGTCAATGGCCACAGCTTCATTGGGATAGGCCCTTATCGTAATGAGTTTCGCTGAACTTCCCGATTTTGAAATCAATAGTTTCTCATGGTAGGTACCTTCACGCACAAAAATGGTGTCGCCCGGTGATATTGCATCTAAAGCGCGAGCGATAGTACGAAAGGGTTTGCTCTCTGTACCCTTGTTTAGGTCGTTACCTGTGACCGAAACGTACCTGCTTTTTTGAGGGGCTGAGTCGGTCTGAATAGGTTCGAGATGATTAGCATGACTGCATGCCGAGCACAATAGCAAACCTTGCAATAGTGCGTAGCTCAACGAAAATAGGCGCTTAAAAATCATATAAAGTCATTTGAAATTTGAAGAAGCTGTCAAAGGCATAAAAGCGAAGCTTCTGAGGATGCATGAATTGAAAACATGTTGTGGGGGATACAAACAAAAATCAAGAAAAAGAGGGGTGTCCGATGGTTCTATTTCGGACACCCGCTAGGTTATTCTGATATAATCTTTCGGACACTATTATTTTTCTTGTCGATGACATAGACTGTACCATTTTTATCTACAGCCACACCTTCAGGCACATTAAATGAGGCAGCCTCGCCGACGGCATTTGTAAAACCTGCGATGTTAGATCCCGCAAATGTACTTACCTGGAATGTTTTGCCATCCACAAAACGAATGCTCTGATCTGGAGAACCGCTATCGCCGCCGGCAGTACCGTTTCCGGCAACATACACATTGTTTTGGCTGTCAGCCGCAATACCCCAAGGGAGTGCAAATTCAGCCGCCGTACTAACACCATTTTTATAACCATATTTACCGGAACCGACAATGATGGTAGGCTTCCAGGTTTTGGGGTCATATTTTCTGATTTGGTTGTCGCCATGTAGACAAATGTATAAACTGCCATCCGGACCGCAGGCCATACCTGCTGGAAAATTCAATCCATCGATGACGGTCGTTACTGCTGTACCATCTGTATTTAACTGATAAATAGGAGCAGGGGAGGTCACAGAATTATAGTATAGCTTTTTTGACACTCGGTCATAAGCAATAAACCAAGGTTCCCTTGCGGCCCAGGCGACAACCTTTGCCGTCCCATCGGGTGTTATCTTACGGATATCCCAGTTTCCCGGATCAACAGCGTATAAGTTCCCCTGTTCATCGATGGTCAATCCATAAGGAAGGCTGAAGCGTGCTTCACCGCCTTTTCCGTCCGCCATACCGGCATTACTTGGGGATCCGGCTAAAGTACTGACGTTTCCGGCAGGATCGATTTTACGGATACAGTGGTTGCCAGGGTCAGTGACATAGACATTTAACGCATCATCTACAGCAATACCGCCACTGCGATACCAGGACTCACCACCAAAATTGAACTTCGCATCAGCGCCTTTTCCGTTAAGGAAGCCTGCTGCCCCGTTGCCCGCCAAGGTACTGACCGTTCTTTTGTAGATATAGCTGTAGCTATCTTTGGATGTCCCAGTTTTCCCCCCAATAGCGACTTCAATAGGTCCGCTACCAGCTCTTTTAGGGATTATGGCCATGATCTGGGTACCGTTTGATGCTATAATCTTTAAGGGTATACCATTGAGCTTAACGGAAATTGCAGCTGTGTCCGTTGTAAAGTTCTCACCATTGATCAGAACTTCTGTTCCATAGACACCTTGCTTTGGAAGGAAATCCGTGACAACAATGGCTGCATTGGGATCATGTGTCGCACCCATATTATCTTTCTTACATGAAAATATTCCCGCCAATATCACAAAGGAGAGGAGGGGGAAAACTAAATTCCTGTTATATATTAATTTCATAAATAGTAAAAGTTAAAATTCAAACCTTAATTACCAGCCGGGATTTTGAACAAGCGCCGAGTTCTTGTCGATATCATCCTGTAAAATAGGAAATAGATACATTTTATCATCCCAGTATCTGTTTTGCAATAAATTTCTCTTATAGAAGTCCTGATAAAAAAATCCTTGATTGTTATCGTTTGAAGCGATACTCATCCGGTATATTGCTCGGGAGGCTGGGTTTCCCATCATCAGTCGACGAATGAGGGTGAAATAACGGTCGCCTTCAAAAGCCAACTCAATTTGTCGCTCGCGAAGAATCCATTTACGTTGTTCGTCTTTATTGCCTACCACCTGTGGATATACTGCTTCCAGTTTAGGTAAACCGGCCCGTTGACGTATCAGGTTCAGATAGGTCAGAATATCAGGATGGCTCGGATTAACTTCATTTAGCGATTCGGCATAATTTAAATAGATTTCGGCCAAACGGATATGAATATACGGACGATATACGGCTCGATCCTGGCGAATATTACTGGCTGGACTGACATTTTTCTGTGCAAGGTATCCTGTTTTATCGGCACTATTTGAATTCTGGACCAAACCGGCTT
>Ga0213825_1002812_pt1 | contig 10823 bp, 12 predicted proteins | sample MC6MC0900MG_FD_179896 | JGI IMG/M metagenome (GOLD analysis project Ga0213825, IMG submission 179896) | Enriched soil aggregate microbial communities from Iowa State University, Ames, United States - MC6-MC0900-MG | ecosystem: Environmental > Terrestrial > Soil > Unclassified | place: USA: Iowa... | reverse complement strand
TGTGCTTGAAAGCATCCAGCAGCAGCTGAAAGCGCTGGGTCTGGGCCTGACTGACGTGGTGAAGATGCAGGTATTCCTGGTGGGCGGGCCGGAGAACGGCGGGAAGATGGATTTCGACGGTTTCATGGCCGGCTACACCCAGTTCTTCGGGCCAGCCGCCAAGCAGCCGGTGCTACCTGCGCGCTCGGCGTTCCAGATTGCAGGCCTGGCGCACCCTGCCTGGCGGGTTGAGATCGAAGTGACAGCGGTTCGTCCCTGAGAGGACCTTGGCCCAGCCCGACATAATCGCCGGGCACAAAAAAACCGACCATAAGGTCGGTTTTTTCCGGATTTTGGTGCCCGAGGGAGACCAATACTGCTCGATGCAGGCCTTAGTTTATGAGGGGTTTTGTGTTTGTGAGAGAAAACCTACTCACAAACCTACTCACTTTGTTGCGAGCGTTGCAAAGCCATCACACATCTGTGCCATCTATTCGGACAGACGCTTGAGCGTCATCAGCATACGGGACGCTCACCTCGACCTTTTTGCCTGACTCGGTAGTGATTTCAATCACGAGTCGGTGAGGAGGGGCTGCAAAGTCGTCTGTGAACAGCACGTGGACAGCCTCTTTGCAAGAGTCGCCCGTGGAGACCGGCCAATAAGCCGAGCCGTCTTTGGCCGGCAGATACACTTGAATGTTGGACATTTCCTTTCTCCTAGCTGCTTTAGATTGCGTGTCTTAGCAGGCTAGCCGACTTTTATGATCCTTTCTCGGGATGTCAATACGAAGCCTCAGGCCCCTCCTAACAATGCTTCGGGCATCATGGCGGCACGATGTACCCCCTTAGATACCCCCACTCTGACGATGGTGATATGCTCAAATTCAGAGTCTTTTAAACTGAACGTCAAAAGCAGATCGCTACTGAATTTGAAGGTCGCGCTCAAAAAGCGCCAACCTGCGCAACGTGATGAGCCCGGCTGGAAGGACGCCACCAATGCCAAGCTATGATTTCCAACAACTTTCCCCATATGACTTCGAGGTGCTTTCCCGAGACCTTATCCAGGCTCGAGATCAAATCACCCTTGAATCCTTTAAGTCTGGAAGAGATGGCGGAATAGACTTTCGGATTGCCCAGGGATCAAAAAACACAATTGTGCAATGTAAGCACTATAGTGGCACTGGCTTCGCTGGATTATTGAACAGTCTAAAAAAAGAAACTATTAAGGCTCAAAAACTGAGCCCAGATCGATATGTCTTAGTAACATCGGTAGGGTTGACCCCCGAAAACAAGTCCACTATTGCAAAAATATTTGGCCCAATACTTTCGACAAATGACATCATCGGTCGAGACGACCTGAACAACTTACTAACACTTTTTCCAAAGGTTCAACTTACACATTACAAACTTTGGCTCGCAAGCAAGATCGTACTAGATAGGGTTCTATATAACGCCTCTATTACGCAAAGCGAGTTCGATGCACAGCGTGTCCATCGAGACATTCAGCGATATGTAAGCAGCGCAGCATTCCCTAGGGCGCTGACAATGCTTAAAAAAGAACATGTAGCAATCATCTCCGGCGCTCCAGGGGTCGGTAAAACCACCTTGGCGAAAATGCTAATATTCCATTTTCTCGACCAGGGCTATGAACTTATATCCATTGTAGAAGGGTTCCGGAGCGCCCGAGAACGCTATGATAGAAATACAAAGCAAATATTTTATTATGATGATTTTATTGGAGCCACTTTCCTTGGTGAGAGCGGTTCGTCTTTCACAAGAAACGAAGATCGAGAGATCTTGGATTTTATCGAGCTAGTGCAAAACTCCACTAACTCAACTCTTATATTGACCACGCGAGAACATATTTTACGACAAGCGATTTCAATATCGGAAAAGCTTAAGCACTCCACTATTATTGATAAGCACTGCATCCTCGAAATATCGGATTATTCACAGCATGAGCGGGCGCTGATTCTATACAACCACATATATTTCAGCAAACTGCCAAAGGAGTATATTTCAGCACTTCTAAAGGATCGCTTCTACACCAAAATCGTGAAACATGCCAAATTCAACCCAAGACTTATAGAATGGTTATCATCTTACCATCGAGTCAAATCAGTGCCCGCAGAACACTATCAAGAATTCATAAAAAACCTGCTTGATAATCCCGCTGAAATTTGGGCTCACGCTTATGAGAATCAAATCAGTGATGCAGCTAGATCCGTAGTTTTAGCGCTCTACCTATGCGGCGGGAGAACTGATGTAAGAAACTTGGAAAGGTCGTATAGCGCGCTCCATGCTATTCGATCAGTACGTTACGGATTCCGTACTCAACCATCAGACTGGCGTAGGGCGTTAGCGGAAGTTAATGGGTCATTCATTAGGCCAGGAGCCAAGATCGAATTCATCAACCCTTCTGTTTTAGACATGTTGAATGAAGTTATTCGAGAGGATACTTCTAACTTCCTCGACATATTAGATGCTACTGAGAACTTTCCACAGCTTCGACGCCTGTGGGTTTTTGCTCAAGCTGGAGGTAGCGAGAGGCTCTTGAGCCAATTAAAACGCGATCCTGACCACTTGGCGAAAACACTCGACAGGATCATTAACAAAACCCCTGCAACTGAGTACAACCCCGAAATTCATTTCTATTACGCTAACACCCTAGAAGCAAGAACTGAGACGGTCTTGCAAATTACCTCATCAATTAGCTCTGATAAAATTCAAAAAATTGCATTAAATTGCCTGAAGTATCTTACCAACTCATGGTCCAAAAAAACCGCCAACATAATCAGCGGTGTCGATGTCTTTAAGCAGCTAAACAAAAGCGATTCCCTTCCCACCAACCTAAAAGATTTTTATTTAGATCTTATCATAGACACTTTGCTCGACCACTCGCTAAATGAAGTCCGCTCGAATGATCTTTGCTCACTTCTAGATATCATTGATAAGCGCCCTAGCACTTTGCGCTCAGACACTCTTGCAAAGGCCATTGAGCAATATCTAGATGACTACTTTAGGGAAGAACTCTCGGAGCTCAGCTCAGTATCAGAGTTTGAGTCCTTCGAGCAAGACCTTATCACTCTAGGCAATCAGATAGATGCTGACATTTCCTCTGAGCGCATTTGGATCTCTGAAAAAATTGGTGAGCTCCAGGCTTTTGATGACGAACAGTCTTCTTATGCCTATGAGAGCTGGAAGGAAAGCAGAGGATCCTTTCGGGAGTCTGAGCCATCTATGGATGAGCTATTCAACACTCTGAACGGTTCTGATTAGTAATTTTATGCCAGCAAAACTTAGGTGATAGAGACGCAAAATCCACCTTGACTCACATGCTAAGCTAACATGTGTTAAGGGTGTCCTCAAACTGAGGACACCACTGTTAACTTATGGCTGTAACCACTCTTTGTCCGGCTTTGCTAGCAAGCGAGCATTGCCGTAGGCCCAATCTAGCATTAGACAGGTCGCAGCCCGATAGAAGGTGTTGTGATCTTCAATCACCAGCGCCAAATCAGCTTTAGCAGGGTTGCCTATACACAGCGGGAGCATTAACTGAACTTTGCCTTTATAAAAATTTGGAACAGCTGTTTTATAATTTCGCCGAACTCTCTCACGGGCATTGTCTATGACGCCTTTCAGCAGGGACTGTAAAACGTAGTTCTCCATTCCACAATATGGATGGGGGAAACGCTCTTTATTCTCAGAGACTATATGCTCAACGTTAACCCTGAAATCTTTCCGATGATCGAACACAAGCACAGCCGGATCATCAAAATAATGAGCCATTTCTGGTAGATATTCGAAACCATTTAAGTCGGCTTCACCTCGGCGTACGAACCGCTGAAAATACCAAGGCTGTCTAGCTCCAATATTACGATTCTGATTAAACAATGCGTAAATCGGTTCTTGTGTAGGCGTTACTAGCCCCGTATTAAAAGTAACATGTTGACCGTCCCCAGCTAACTCAACCTTTTCTTCTTTGGCAAGGCGCTTGTATGTGTGTTTTAGATAGTTCCCTAAGATCGGCTTACGACCATCAGCCTCAGTGAACTGGTAATCCCAGTTTTCTGGCTCAGCCAAATCTGAAAGCTGGTCAAGCTTTTCATCCCAACCTGGAAAGAATGCGAAGTCGAACAAGTCTTCCGGTAGATTTTTCACTGGTCCACTCCTGTGCTTGAGAGGAGCTGTATAGCTAGGAAGATCTGCAGTGTCAATTTGCTGCTAAACGACAGCCAACACGATCGTGTGGCTGCCGACCCAGTGGTCATCACGAGCTGAAGAAGAGGTGCCGGAGGCAGCCATCGGTCATTGCATCGCAAGTGATCGTCACCTAGGGCTCTGTTGAGGTCGGAACGGGCACCGCCTACCATGGAAGCAATTGGCCGCCACCGGGAAGGGAGCATGATTTCGGCAATGATCGATGGGAAAAAGCGGCCTCCGTTTCATAAGGGAGAGCGGACGACATGCGAGGGTTGCGGTGGGGTGCTCAACGCCGTCATGCCGCAATTCAACGCTGCGCACTGGAGACATAAGGGAGGGGACTGTGACCCGTGGAGCGAAGCGGAGGGCGAATGGCACAGGATGTGGAAGAGCTTGTTCCGCCCAGAGCATTGCGAGGTCTTCATGCGCGACCCGCACAGCCAGGAGATCCATAGGGCCGATGTGATGTGCCCTGGCGAAGGAGCAAAAGGTGTCGTGCTTGAGCTTCAGCACTCACACATTTCCGAGGAAGAGCGTGCGGCTAGAGAAACTTTCTACACAAGGGACCACCGCATGTTTTGGCTCCTGAATATGCACAGAACACGGTCTCTCGCGTTCAGCTTCGGCACCTGCTTGAGCTTTCAGGAGGCGAAGAAGGAAAGCTTTGGCGGTCGGGATTTCTACCACATGGAGTGGATCATGCGTGGGACATTGCTCGATAAATGGAAGCGGTCAAGGGCTCATGTATTCCTGAATTACAACGGTCATATCTACTATCTCGCAACCTACGCTGCTTGTCGCCCTATCGTTAGTCGGCAGGCCAAGGGACATTTCGCACTGGCGACGTTGAGCATTCGAGAATTCCTCAGCGCAGTGTCTGGTGGCAACGAGTCAGCGATACAGCTACCGTCGCGGAGCGCAGCGGTAAGTGGACAATGATCCGAACGCGGCAATGCAGACCTCGCCAGCGCGACGTATGGCCCGTAAGGCGCAGCATTTGCAAGAGTTGATGATGGAAGCGCGAGCGCCGCGCAGGGTGCCACGCAGCAAGTCGGCGGATATTCGCGCCTCCTCTTCGGTGAAGAACACGCCATCGAGCTTCACCCTTTGCCGGCCTGGACATGCTCGACTTCCCACAACAGGTAACAGGGGCCGCTTTGCCCAGGGTGAAGGTGGCCACGTCACAGGCTCGGGTAAAACGCTCTTAAAAGGTGGATGGAGCTGGTTGGATGGTCATCAGTGGGTAGCCTCCAGGTGTTAACTCGTCGGTGTTAAAGCGTTAACTTTTCGGTGTTAAAGGTGTTAACCCTGTTAACGTCCGCCAGTGGGCGCTATCGGCTCGTATGCCCCGTTTTACGTGGCTTCCAGCCCCATGCACGTTCGGCATGGGTGTTAACATCGCTTTAACATTTTTTGCTAAAGGGGGAAAAAATCTGTGCGTGGGGTCGGAGGCGGTCTAGGTAGGCGAGACCTCTAGACTTTCGACCCGCCCCCCTCAGTAGTCCGGCGCGGAGTACGGCGGCGCCGACCGGATCTGCTCAAGCGCTTCCGCTGCGCTCATGCCGCTAGCCAGCAGCCGATCAATCTCTTTGCTCAATCGCTCACGCTCCTCGATCTGGCGCAGCAGGGCGCGAGTGTGGGCGATCTGGTTGAGGGCTCGTTGAATGGGTTTGGGTAGATGGGTATGGCTCATGGTCTTCTCCGGTGTGAATGAAAAGGCCCGCGAGTGCGGGCCAGTGCCGGATCACCCCACAAAGGAAAGAAGGGCTCCGACTGCTGCGGTTAGGATGTCGTGGCACTCACAGCTAACCCACGCTTGCGCTTACGGAGTTGGCGCACCGGTCAGCGTGACCAGGCGGGTGGCCGTAGGAGCGAACACAGCCAGGCCAGCCCGCAGCTCTGCCAAGATGGTCACCATGTTGCGGCGGAAGTTGTCACCGTCGTGGCGGCTAGCCTCCACGGTCACCTCCTGACGGTCCAGCAACGCGGCCACGCTGGTATCGAGGATCAACGCCTCGCCCTGCGGCATGCCGTTGGTGACGACTACAGGGGTGCCCCACAGGCTGGGCGGCGCTGGATCGCGTGGAGTGCCAATCACATACTGGCCGTCGCCATCCTCGGCGCGCTCGCTCTCGATGGCGAACCAGTCACGCGGGTTCATCACGATGACATTTGGGTTCCAACCTTCGGCCTTCAGGTCAGTGAGAGCAGCGCCGATACGGTCAGCCGGTTTGCCCGTGGTGATGCCAGCAGCGGTGGCCTGCTTCTTGAAACCGAGGATTTCACCTGGCCCACCGTCGCCGTTGATGAGCTCGGCTTCCAGCTTCTGGCGCACGCCCACACTCATCAGCGTGTTGATCTGCCCCTCCAGCTGGTCGTTGTCCTGCAGAACCTGGAGGCTCGCCGGAATCCAAGTAGCGATGGTAGCGATCTCCGCCCGCTCCATTTTGGTGGGCATCGACCCTTCGGCCTTCTCCTCACCTTCTTCTTTCTGGTAGGCCGCGCCGTTGATGTAGCCGTCGAGGCGAACGAACTCGTAGGTGGCGCTGGTTACCGGCACGATCGGCAGCACATCCAGCAAGCTCAGCCGCGGCTGCGGAATGCCACGGATGCCGCCGCCATCACGCTGCGGGGCAGTTGGGTAGCTGGTTGAGCCAGTGACGCCCTTGTTGGGATTGGTGATCGCAGCGCGGACGCCCACTTTGCAATTGATCTGGCCGGTGGACTTCATACCGCTGCGGAAGCCGGCGATGCCATCAGCGGCCACGACCTGGGCAGTCACAGCATTGGAGTCGGTGGAATCGTCGTTAGCGCCTCGGCGGGCGCTGACATTCACCATCTTCTGCTCGATTTCTTGAAGGCGGGCGCCGAACTCGGTTTGCTTCTCGGTTGAGGACGATTTGAAGTCAGCGATCTGCGTGCCGATGTTCTGCAGCGTTTGATTCAGCTGGGTCATGTCCTGCTGATAGGGATCTGGCATAGGATTCTCCGGGGTGTGTAAACGATGCCGTCTACCCTATGCGCGCACGCACACCCCGGTCAGCGGTTAACTTCGACGTCCTCAGTCGGTATCCGTCGCAAAGCGCACTATGTCGGCTATTTTGTAGAACCTGCGGTTGCCCCGGCGGACGAAAGGCAGGGGGGAACGATTCTCGGCAGCCAGGCGGCGCAGGTAGCTGGGGGCATATCCCAGCAGGTCCGCCGTTGCTGGTTCTGGTACCAGGCCACCGATTAGCGGGGTTATGCCGGCCTGGGCCAACCGCTGGGTAACTTCCTGTTCAACGTCGACCATGATTTACATGCTCCTCTGTGATGCATCCTGAATTCCTCCAGAGGCCCCGTGGTCTGTGGCCTGTGTAGGATTTTGTGAAATTGCGTATCTCGGGTATGTCTCGCCTGTGAGTGCGGTTAACCCGAGCCCGTCTAAATGGTCGTGCCAGCGCTCCAGGGCTTGGCGCTTGAGCGCTTCGGCGGTGGTGTGGATGTAGGTGGCGTCCATGTTGCGCAGGGCGTGGTTCACCAGCATCTCGCCCACCAGGTAATCCACGCCTAGGTCCATCCAGCAGGTGCGGGCGACCTTGCGCACGTCGTGGCTGGTCCACTGGCGGTTGCTCAGTTCGGCAAATACCTGGCTCGCTGCTGTTGCACCCAGCGGCCCGCGCCGGCTGGCAGGAAACAGGTAGGCACCTTGGTAGCCCTGGGCGGCCTGCTGGGCCTGATAGCGGCTCAGCAGTGCGCAGGCCTGGCGGGTCAGCGGCAGCGTGTGGTTCTGCTTGGTCTTGGTGTCGTCGGCGGGGATGAACCACTGGCCGGCCTGCAGATCGACGTTGCGCCACAGCGCGCTGCGTGTCTCACCAAGGCGGGTACCGTGGCACAGCATCATCAGCGCCAGCAGGGCGTCACCGGGCCGCGCCTCGCTCCAGCCTGCCAGCTTGGCCAGCAGATCGGGCAAGTCTCGCTCCCGCAGCCGTGACGACTTCGGTTTGATTCGCACCCCGACAAAATCCCCGAAGCGCAGCGCGCCCATGGGGTTCTGCTCGATCATCCCAAGCCGGTGTGCCTTGCGCATGGCCACCGCCAGCACGTTGAACACCAGGCGGACGAACGACAGGGCATAGCGCTCTTGCAGTGGCCACATCAGCCGCTGATCGAGCGTGGCCTTGCTCACCTCGGTCAGCAGCAGGTCATTTAGCCGTGGCGTCAGGTGGCAGGTGATGGCCGACTTTGCCCCGGCCTTGCGCTTGGCCGACAAGTTGCGGTCGCGCAGCATGCGATCCAGGTACCAGTCCAGCAATTCACCGGTACGGCTCCAGGTGCTGGTCAGCGAGGTGGCTTCGGCGTCCACCGCACGCCGCGCGAGGATGGCCGGCAGTGCGGTCAGCATGGCCTTGGTGGTCAGGCTGGGGAAGTCGCCGGCCTTGCCCCACTTACCCCTGACCACGACATGCCAGGCGCCCCGGGTACGGTCAACGGTGGAATAGCGAAAACGCAGCTCGGGGTAACGCGGGTCACGCAACTGGCGCACCGGCTGGCTCGCCTGCTTGCGGATCTCGGCGTCAGTGAATGTGATGTGTTTGGTGGTCATGCTATGTCCTCAAACTGAGGGTGTCGGTTCACCGAACGAGGCCAGATGATCCGAATCAGACCAAATGAGCCGATTCGGCTCAGGGCGCCACTGTGTAGAAAGCAACACACCGTGGCATTTCCTACACAGTGGCGAACGTGGTCGGGCGATCCGGTACGGTGGGAAAATCCCCTGTTTTGCCAAAGGGCGAATTCCCGCCCATTTCGTCGAGCGCTCGCCGATTGCTCGTCTAGGTGTTCACTGAGCCTCGTCACGGTCCCACCTCCGCACCTGGCCAGCGCACACGAACGTCGGCCAGCGCTTCGTCGCGGGTGATCGGCTCACTGATCATGGTGAACGGTCGGCACCCAGGCACCAGCACCGTCCAGTTGCAGCGGCGTTCCAGACCGTCATTCGCGGCCAGTTCCGCCAGCAGCGCCAGCCGGTTAGCTTTGACGTACTTGCGCACATCGTCGGTCAGCTTTGAGGCGGGGGAGATGCGCACCCGCATACCTTGCTTCTTTGCGGAAAATCCACGTTCCAGCAGGTAGTCGAGCGCGGCCATCACAGGTCCTCCGCGTCATCATCTAGCAATGGAAACGACGCGCCACCCGGCAGCGGATCTTCGTGCTGATCCTCCCACTCGTGCCCATTTTCGTTACTCGTGCCCACGCCAAAGGATGGGCACGAGTGGGATTCTGAGGGCACGAGTGGTTGAAAGGGCGCGAATGAGCCACCCGCTTGGGGTAATGACCAGAACGACTTCACATCCTTTTTGTTGCCCGTTCTGGCGGTGATAACAGACAGCTTTTCCCTGGCCCGGCGAATCTGCTTTTCGGTGTAGCCATTGCGCCTCATCAGGGCTTTTGCTTCATTACTTTCGAGGGGGTTGTCCTTTAAGATCCGATATAGGCAATCGCTGGGATCATCTAGGTCTTGTGCCTCCTCATCACTGGATGCCTCCGCTTCTCCCAAGATCTCCCGGGCGCTACCTTCGATGGCTGCGCCCCACACCACGCGAGTGGCTTCGATCCCATCTCCGATGGCGCATGGCTCGATGGTGTAGGAGACACCTCCCTCGTCAGCGCCGATGTTCGACTTCGCTCGCGCCAGCACGCGTTGGTCGGAGTCTTCCTGCTTGGCAGCTACTAGTACCGTGCGGGCCAGCGCCGAGAACGCTTGCGAGCCAATAACCCGATCAGCAGGCGACGAGCCAGCGCCACCCTTGGCAAAGTGGGAAATTCCCACCACGGCGCAAAGGTTCTGCTCGGCGAAGTCCACTACGCCTTGCAGCGCACGACGCACGTCATTGGCCTTGTGCATGTCGCCCTTCACTGCGCTGACGATGGGGTCGAGCATCAGAAGCGAAACACCGCCAATCTCGCTGGCCGTCTCACGCAAACGGACAATGTCGTTGGCTGGGTCGAATGGATCGGCGTCGCCTCTGGCATTGGTGAGCCCCTGGATGATGTAGACGCGGCTCATGTCAGCGCCAGCAGCGGTCAAGCGGGGGATCAGCGTATCGGCTGGATCATCCTCACTCGACCAGATGAGTGCATTACCCGGCTCGCTACAGCGGCTGCCATCGGGCCAGCGTCCACCAGTGGTGATGGTGGCGATCAGACCGATCAGCAGCGTGGTCTTCCCGGTACCGCCAGCGCCGGCGAGGATGTGCAGCTTTCCTTTGGCCAGCCAGCCGGGCCACAGCCAGCGGATGGGAACGGCCTTGATTGTCGACGCCTTAACCGCATTGACGCGCCATAGGGGGGTTACGTTTTCACGATTGATGGGGCTAAGAGGCTCGGTCCATTCTTGTGCAAAGCGATCAGTAGTCATTTGACCCCCAGGCGCAGCTTGGCGAGGTTGAAGCGCGCCAGGTCGTCACCCTCCAACTTCCCTTGTCGCTGGAGAGGGTGGCCGATCCGATAAACCATGCGCTCATGTTCAATTGCCGCCTTACTTGGGCGGCGCCGCGGTTGTTTATCGCCGGGAAACAAGTCTCGCAAATCCAGACCAATTGCCGAGACAATCTCTTTTGTTGTGCAGCCGGCCCAGCATTTGAGCAAGACGACACCGT
>Ga0213825_1002809_pt1 | contig 10831 bp, 9 predicted proteins | sample MC6MC0900MG_FD_179896 | JGI IMG/M metagenome (GOLD analysis project Ga0213825, IMG submission 179896) | Enriched soil aggregate microbial communities from Iowa State University, Ames, United States - MC6-MC0900-MG | ecosystem: Environmental > Terrestrial > Soil > Unclassified | place: USA: Iowa... | reverse complement strand
ACGGTTCATACCCGTAAGGTCGGGGGTTCGATCCCCTCGGCCGCCACCATAGTAGGCCCCTTGGTCAAGTGGTTAAGACACCGCCCTTTCACGGCGGTAACACGGGTTCGAATCCCGTAGGGGTCATTTCAAATAGGCGTCTCAGAATCGTTCTGAGGCGCCTATTTTTTTGCACGATCAATTTGCCTCTACATAATTGCGTCCGGAATGGGCTTTAGGCCAACACGATGTTGGTCACTCAGGCGTTTTCACAGGATGTGAAGGTCTTAGCCTGAGTTCCTCTATCTCAGCGGATGTTGGGACATTTGCTGAAAGAAGTTAAAAAAGATATGGCAGTAACCTTTCCAGTTATAAAATTATGTACTAGGAAACGCCATATTTACTTATGTTTTTTACTGTCTACAAAAAATATGGCATACTAATAATGAAAAGAACGAATTAACTAGGAGGTTTATTTCCTTTGGGTTCATTAACAAAAGCTGCTTTAATTTGCGGAAGTGGCTCTATGATTATTCTCGTATCCATTCTTATTAATTTACCTTTTGCTTTACAAATATTTTTACTCATCGCTGGGCTAGCCGTTAGTGTATATGGTGTGTTTTTACTTGTCAAAATGGTTGTTAACCCAGTAGAAAAGTCTTCAGAAGCACCTACTGAACAAATACCCGCGCCAGCTCCTAAAAAGAAAAAAAGACCCACATCCACGTTGTAGGGAATTCATGTATCCCTACTAGAAAAGTTATAATGACGTATGGCTAGATGATATTTCGAGGTAGCCTTTTTTATGAAGTTTTGAGGATTATATTATTTAACTATCAAAAAAGGGATTAGCTTTAATAAAAGCTAATCCCAACTCTATTTCATACACTTTTTCTACGATTAAAACAGTCAGCAAACTACCCTCTTCTTGCGCCGCGACCACCGCGTTTTGACTCTGTAGCACGTTTAAGTGTTGTTAGACGCTCATCACTATCTTTTAAGAAACGTGCCATTTTCTGTTCAAAATTCTCTTTTGGTTGATGACGCTCGTTGCGATCATTAGAACGATTATCGCGACGAGGACGTGCTGGACGCTCTGGACGCTCTGGTCTCTCAGCTTGAGGCTTTGCTTTACGGATTGAAAGACCAATCTTTCCGTCCGCTTCAACATTCATCACTTTTACTTCAACTTCATCTCCAACTTTTAGATGCTCATTGATATCTTTTACATAATTGTCAGCAACTTCACTGATGTGTACTAAGCCAGTTTTGCCATCTGGCAGCTCAACGAATGCTCCAAAATTTGTAATTCCTGTTACTTTACCTTGTACCTTGCTGCCTACTTCAATTGACATAAAAAAAATGCTCCTCCTTAAAAATTAAGCGACTCATTTGAGCCATGTAATCAATTTAATCAAACTTTTTACTGCAATAAGTTTCTCTTTTCATTATATATAACATAAAAAGAGTGTCAACAATACATAGCTTTTCAGTCGTCTTTTTTATCTTTCTTTTCTGGTATGACTTCTTTTTTATCCTTTTTTTCTGGTATATCGCCTTTATTTTCTTTCTCTTCCGGTATAATGAAAATAATTTCACCTTCTTCAGATAGGAAATAATCTTTGCGTAATAGCTTCGCGATATATTCATCATCTTCTAATTGTTTAATTTTAAGATTTAATGAATCTTGATCTTCCTTCATTTCAGTTAGATGCTGATTCGCTTCGTCTTTTTTTTTCTCTTTTACAGCTAGTGTTTTACTTTGTTGAAAAAGTATATTTATGAGAAATGCGATAATAACGACTGGCACAATCGTAAAAAAGACAATACGTCGTATTTTTCTTTTCAGTAATTGTTTTTTACGATTTATAGCTCTATCCGTGTTACGGACATAGTCATTATCAAGTTTAGTAAAGTTTTTTTGGTCATCATTTGATGAATGACGTCTAGACATGCCCGCACCTCCGAAAAATTATTGTTGTCTTTTATTATACTTGATAAATCGGACTTTTTTTAAAAAAGTGTAGGACAAATACGAATAAATTTTGACAAAAGGTCTTAAAATAAAAGCGCCTATATTCATTAGTATCTGTAAAATTTGTCGAATGATAGCAATTATTAATTGTACGACAAACCAGAAGGGTCTCCATATTATATTCACCAAAACCTTTGCGATGAAACGTAAAAATGTTTGAAAAAATGTTTGATACAAAAAAATTCCGGCTATTTGCGCTAGCGGGTCATAAGCCCGCCAAGCGCCATCTTTTAGCCAAAATAATAAATAGTATGTCAGGCCTCCGAGCAGAATCCAGGTAAGTAGTTCAAATACCATCATCCATCTTCGAAGGCTTGACCTTTTTGGAGTTGAAAAAACAATGAGCCTTACACTATCAATAATGAATCCAACTGCTATACCGCTCAAAACCATGACTAATAGCTGAACAAATTGTTCACTAACAATCATCCAAACAATTTATGAAGGAAACCTTTCGAGAAGCCACTTTCCTCCTCGTCGTACTGCAAAGTTTTTACAGTTCCTTCAAGCGTCAATAACCCTTTGTCAACATCTAAATGAACGATATGCAGTTCTTCTCCACGGATTAACAAATGCCCTTGGGACGTCTTGATAAAAAACTCTTCCTGATCAAAGCGTTCAATTGATTTTACAGAAGTCATGTCCATTCTTTTACGATTACGAATCGTTAAAATATGCTCTCCAGATGGAATTGTGTAACGGTTACTTTCTTGATGTAGCGTCATTTTCTTCCTCCTTTAGTCGTCCTAGCTTCTGTTCACTTTATGCGGACAACCTTAAAAGCATGACAACTTTATTAAAGTTGCTAAACTTTTATCTCCAGCACGTTTATGGCAAAAGACAAGCGACAACCTCAGAAGACTCCTACACTATTATTAATTAGTCCTCGTCATCAATAAATTCAGGTTCAATTTTTTCAAGGCGCTCTTCCTTCAAAATAGTAAACATTTTTGCTGCATCTTCTTTTTTCACAGTATCACGTAATTCCTCTACACGTGCTGTCACAATTTTTTGTCCAAAACGAATGGCTAGCTCGTCGCCAGCTTTAACAGCACTACTAGCTTTTGCGATCTTACCATTGATCGTAATACGGCCTTGGTCTGCCACTTCTTTCGCCAATGTACGACGTTTAATTAATCGTGATACCTTTAAAAATTTATCTAATCGCATACTTTTACTCCTTTTCTAACTGTTTTGCTTCATTCCAGAAAGCATCTAACTGTTCTAATGTGTAATCAGAAAACGGCTTTCCACTTTCTTTTATTTTCTCTTCTACATAACCGAAGCGTCTCGCAAACTTCTCATTGGCATGTAACATCGCCTCTTCTGGAGATAGCTTATAGAAACGTGCTAAATTCACAAGTGTGAACAGTACATCTCCAAATTCATCAAGACGTGACGCATTTGTACCTTTCGTGACCTCATTACGAAATTCCTGCCATTCCTCCGCAAACTTGTCCCATGCACCATCCACATCAGGCCAATCAAATCCTACCGTTGCAGCTCTTTTTTGATAATTATAGGCTGTTTGTAAAGCTGAGGATGCTCGGTATTCCTCTTCCAATAGCGGCTTCTCACTTTTACCCTTTTCTTCTGCTTTTATAGCTTCCCAATTGGCTACAACACCCTCTGCATCTTCTACCGATACATCACCAAATACATGCGGGTGTCGACGAATCATTTTTTCACTGATTGAAGCTAAAACATCTTCCAATGTAAAATAGCCTTGATCTTCTCCAATTTGTGCATGAAGGAATACTTGTAATAACACATCTCCAAGCTCCTCAATCATTGCAAAGTCATCCTCTGCATCTACAGCTGCCAAATATTCATGTGCCTCTTCTAATAAATATTTTTTCAATGATTCATGCGTTTGCTTTTGATCCCATGGACAACCATCTGGCCCTCTTAAAGTAGCAATAATTTGACGGAAAGTGGTCCAGTCTCGTAATGCCCCCTCTTGTGATTTCACAGGCGGCACATATACAGTTGTTAAATTATTCACCTCAACACTTTGATCGAGTTCATAAAGTGGTACTGTTACTAACTTTTCCTGTGCTGACCCCGCTGCCGTAACAACAGTAACAGGGTATTCATCATCATATTTCTCCATCAACGTTAGCTTTACTTCTGATGCACTGAATGTATCATATACTTGGGCTATTAAAATATGTTGACGCATGTTAATGTCATGCATAGAAAAGCTAGTGCCATCTAGCAATTGAAAGCCTTCAATCGGGTCGATTTTCAACGCGCCAAATATTGGATCTAAGAAGCTTTGCCCACCTTCAATGATTAAATTTACCTTTCCCTCATCCGCCGCTGCAATAAGCAACTGTACAGTCTGCTCCGCGACAAGTGGATGTCCTGGTACAGCGTACATTACATCTTCCATTACTGCCGCAGCCACAAGTTTTTCTGCAATTTCCTCATACACAGGCTGGAATGAATTATGTTCTTCATAGACTGCATCAAAGCTTTCAAATTGTAAGCCTTCTGCTGATAATTCATCTAATACTGGATGATCCACTGTACGAACATATAATTTTCTAGCTGCTTTTATTTTTTTATAGACACCCATTTGCAGTTGATCAAAATCACCCGCACCTAAGCCAATAACTGTTAATGTATTCAATCCATCCACCTACTTCTTCCGATTTAACCATAATTGATAAACAGCCATTTTGCGCCCAAACGGCAGTAAGTACCACTCTTTTTCAGCCAGTACTCGTAACTTAGCAATTACTGTCATCATTACAAATGCACCTAAACATACGGCTGTAGAACCTGCTATCACTGCGACAAATCGGGGTGATAAAAATTGGTTTAACAACTCTGGCACAAACTGTAACCAAACTAATACTACAATTGCCATGCTGAATGAAGCAATTCCAACTTTTTTGTAAAAATCTGCTGGCGCTAATTGAATTGCTGTCATTTTCTTTAAATAAAAAGCAAGCATCAGTGCTGTAAATAATAGACCCACATTATTAGCAATGGCCGCACCTAATACTCCGAAGAATCTAACTATCAGCACATTTAATATTATTTTTAATACAAAACCTATAATTAAAAATAACGCTGGCTTTTTTAATTTTCCATAACCTTGCAGAATAGCTGTAAATGTCAAAATAATCGACAAAGGGACAATTTGTAACACATATACCATAAGCACTTCTGACAGTGCATCTGTTTTAAAAAGCATTGCATTAATATAAGGCATAACGAGTATTAAACCTAGAGATGCTGCCCATCCAAATAATACTGACGCTCTATACGTTAGCTGTATAAACGGGATTGCACTACGCCCATCCTGTTTTTTAGACATATGTGCAATAAGAGGCACAATAGCAAGCGAAAGAGAAGAAGCAATGACAATTCCAAGCTGTACCAATGGCTGCCCGCGGTCATAAATGCCTTTTGTTTCTTTAGCTACCGTCTGATCCATACCACCTTCGATTAATAGTGAATAAATAGTAAAGGAGTCCACTAGCTGATAGCCTAGTAACAATAGACCACTCATGCTCACACTTAAGCTTAGCAATGTTACCTCTTTAATAACGGAAAAACCTTCGATACGTTGCTGTAGTTTTTGATCTTTCAATAGGCCAAAACGTTTTTTAAAGATAAACGCCAGTAATAAAAAGCCTACAATTTCACCAATTACTGTACCTATAATGGCCATTTGCCCTGCGCTATATAGTGATTTTGTCGTCGTCATAATAATAAATGTACCTGCTAAAATGACAGATACTCTCACAGCCTGTTCAAGGACTTGTGCATAAGCAATCGGCTCCATAATACCTCTTGATTGAAAGCCACCCTTCAAAGTAGCGAGAGCTGGCATGACAAGCACTATAAATGAACCAGTCCGTATTAATGGTGCTAGCTCAGTATCGCCCATGAGCTGTGCAAGTATTTCAGCACCACCAAATAAAACACCAAAAAACAACAACGATAGTAGTGTTAAATAACGAAAAACAATACGTATAATTCCGCTACGTTTCCGATTTCGCTCCAACGGGTCTAAAATACAATCATTATCTGCTAGCATTTTAGAAATGGCTACTGCAAAGCCACTAGATGTCCATACAACAAAAATGGATATTATTGGATAAACCTGCTGGTAAATATAAAACCCTTCATCACCAACAAGGTTTTGAAAAGGCACACGATAAATTGCACTTAGAACCTTCACAATAAGAGCAGCAATTGTAAGTAATGCCGCGCCCTTCATGTAGCTTTTCATGCCAAAACGTTCCGACATAAATTGCCCTCTTTCCTTCTATAACAATGCCAATAGTATAGCATATCTCAAAAGTTTGACGCGCCCGATAGCACCATCATAAATATTCTGTATACAACTATGTACAAAAAAAGTTATTGTTCAGCCTAAAAGGTCAGCGCAATAACTTTAAATTTTCATTAACTATTCATTTGTTTCGCTAAGAAGTTAGCAGCTGTTTCTGCCACTTTGACTTCAACCTCACCGACAAAATGCACTTTAGACAAAACGATAATACAACCGATTGGGTCACCATTTACCATAATAGGCGTTGCACAATATGACTTCACTTGCTCATATTGTCCAGGAACAATCTCAATAGTTGTTTCCATTTTTTCTATTTTTGTTGAACGCTCATCCATGAAACTTTCCGCAAAGGATGTAATACGACGATTAATGTACTCTTTCTTACCGATTCCTGAAACAGCAATTACTTCATCTCGGTCGGTTACAAATGCTGGAGTACCTAACGTTTCATATAATGTTTCTACATATTCTCTCGCAAATTCTCCCAAATCATTAATTGGAGAATATTTCTTTAAAATGACTTCACCTTCACGGTCTGTATAAATTTCTAGCGGGTCACCTTCACGAATACGTAGCGTCCTACGAATTTCTTTTGGAATAACCACACGCCCTAAATCATCAATACGACGAACAATTCCTGTTGCCTTCATTCTTAATGCCTCGCTTTCGCTACAATGAAATTTTTATTCAACAATAGTATGGTTTTTTATGAAGCAATCTATGCAAAAACTGAAGAAAAAGGATTTCACAGCCAACTTATTTTTTCAAAAGGTTTTTGAAAGCCTAAGCCATTGTGCTCTAAATGCTTCTAACCTGTAGAATTTTAACTTCAATCAACTTATCTTAGATTAACCACAGAACAAATTTCTATAAATGATTTATGAAAAAATTTAATGAACCATAATAATCAATTCGACTTTGACGTTTCGACGCTTGTCATTTTATTCTTAGCCGAATAAAAAAGGCTGATCATTACCCATCGTGAGGTAAGATCAGCCTTTCATCTATTGTTGTTTTTTTGCATTAGCAATAATTTGCATCATTTCTTCTAAAATATCAAAGGGTTGATATTTTCCACACTTTCGTTCATCGATTGTAAATTTCAATTGCATACCATCCATACCAAAACCGACAGCACGTTCAAATTTCATGGATTCCTCAACAATTTTACCGCCATCAACGCGCGCTGTCCCTTCGGCAGACAACAATAGTGTGACAATCTTTTGCTTTTCTTTCACAGATAATACCCCTGCATCTAATCCCCATACCTTCATACGTGCAATTCGCAGTAAGCGTTCTGTTTCAATCGGAAGATCACCGAAGCGATCCGCTAATTCCTCCATAATTTCGCCATATTCTTCCACATGATCCATTGCCTTGATACGTTTATACATTTGAATTTTTTGATAGCCGTCAGGAATGTATACATCTGGGATATATGCATCCACACTCAATAGAATTTCAATGTCTGGTTTTTCTTCTTTTTTCACACCTGTTTGACGCTCGGCAATTGCTTCTTCTAGCATTTGTGAATATAAATCAAAACCGACAGAATCAATAAAGCCATGCTGTTGAGCCCCAAGCAAGTTACCAGCTCCACGAATGGATAAGTCACGCATAGCAATTTTAAAACCTGATCCCAACTCTGTAAATTCTTTAATCGCCTGTAATCGTTGCTCAGCTACATCTGTAAGAACTTTATCACGTTGATACATAAAGTACGCATATGCCACCCTATTAGAACGCCCTACACGACCACGCAATTGATAAAGCTGCGCTAAGCCCATTCGATCAGCATCATGGACAATCAATGTGTTCACATTTGGTATATCCACACCGGTCTCGATAATAGTTGTCGTTACTAGCACATCATAGTCACCTGCTAAAAAGGCCAATATTACAGATTCTAATTCGGATTCCGTCATTTTCCCATGTGCATGCCCTATGCGTGCTTCTGGAACAAGCATTTGAATCTCCTCGACTTTTCGAGCCATATCCTCTACGCGATTGTATAAATAGAATACTTGGCCTCCACGTGCCATTTCTCTCTCAATGGCTTCACGCACTAATGCACCACTATGCTCCATTACATACGTTTGCACCGGGAAACGGTTGGCTGGTGGCGTTTCAATAACCGATAAATCACGAACACCTACCATCGACATATGCAACGTTCTTGGAATTGGAGTAGCTGTGAGCGTTAATACATCGACATTTGTTTTTAGTTGTTTAATTTTTTCCTTATGTGTGACGCCAAAACGTTGCTCTTCATCAACAATGAGCAGTCCTAAGTCTTGGAATGTTAGATCCTTAGATAAAATTCGGTGTGTTCCAACGACAATATCAACTTGTCCTTCTTTTAAACCTTTTAATGTCGCTGTTTGTTCCTTTTTTGTACGGAAACGAGACAAGAGACCTACGTTTATGGCGAAGTCTTGGAATCGTTCACGAATAGTTTCATAATGCTGCTGCGCTAAAATTGTTGTTGGAACTAGGAAAGCGACCTGTTTACCATCTTGAATTGCTTTAAATGCGGCACGAATTGCTACCTCTGTTTTACCATAGCCCACATCACCACATACGAGGCGATCCATAGGGCGTTCACGTTCCATATCACGTTTTACTTCAACAATTGAACGTAGCTGATCTTCTGTCTCCTCATACGGGAATGAAGCCTCGAAATTACGCTGATCATCGTTGTCAAAGGCAAATGCATGGCCCTTCTCTGCTTCACGCTTCGCATAAAGTTTAATTAAATCATCAGCAATATCTTGTACAGCAGACGATACCTTTGCTTTGGCTTTTTTCCACTCTGCTCCACCTAATTTATGTAGCTTCGGTTCACGTTCTTCAGATGCCACATATTTTTGAATTAAATCGATTTGCTCTACTGGTACATATAATTTATCATCTGCACGATATCGAATGTGTAAGTAATCCTTATGTGTACCATTTACCTCTAATGTCTCTACACCAATATATTTCCCAATACCATGATGTACATGTACAACATAATCACCAGGTTTAATTTCTGTATAGCTTTTAATACGTTCGGCATTCGTCATTTTTTGAGGACGTGCTTTTTTCTTCGCCTGTTGTTTGAATAATTCATCCTCTGTCACGATCGCTAGACGTTGTAATGGCAATTCAAATCCACTAGACAGTGAACCATCCACAATATAAATACCCGGCTCTGTTGGATCACCGATTGTCGTATAAATATCATATTCCTCAAGCATTTGCTGTACACGTTTAACACGCTCTTTATCCCTAGTAACGATAAGTACAGTAAATTTACCAAGTAGCCAGCGTTCAACCTCACTTTGTAATAATGACATTTGACCATGAAATTGCTGCATTGGCTTACAAGAAAAGTTTGTCGTCTTATTAAACGTTACACCTGCAAATGTCCGTGAAAATAATGATAAATATAATTTTTGCTGTGACAGCATTGCTAAAATTTCTTTTAAAGAGAAGGCAGGCTTTACATCATGCACCATTTTTCCTTCTTCAATTAACGATAAAAACCATTCATCCTCTTCACGTTCCCAGGCTTCCATAACCTCCTGAATACGGCCAAGCTCATCAAATAGCACAATCCCATCATGTGCAAAATAGTCACCTAAGTAAGCAGTTTTCTCATACAATAACGAACCATATTTGTTTACATAGTCTGGTAAATTCCCCTGCTGTAACAACTCAATATCATATTGTATATGCTGATAAAGTAACTCCTTTGTCTCTTGTTTTTTGACTTTCTTTAAGCTTGTCGCTAATGCCGCTTCTAAACGACTTGCCAACGCAACTCTTTCTTTCTTCGTCAAAATAACTTCAGACGCTGGTAGGATGCGAACTTTTTGCAATTTATCAATGGAACGTTGATCATCCGCTGAAAATGTTCGAATAGAGTCTACCTCCGTATCAAATAACTCAATACGAATAGGTGACTCTAAATACGGCGGATAAATATCTAGTATGCCACCACGTAACGCAAATTCGCCAGGTGTTGTCACCATTGAATTACGTACGTAACCCATCTCTACTAAAGTTTGTAGCCATTCGTCAGTCTGAATTTCCTCGCCTACTGCTGTTTGTAAAAAATATTGTAGCCAATGCTCTTTAGGCTGCATCATTTTGCGTAAGCCCGCAACTGGTATCACATAAACAGCTTTTTCACCTCTAGCTAGGTGATCGAGTGTCGCGATACGCTCTGCACGTAACTCTGGAGAGGCTACAGACAAGTCTGCAGCAATAAACTCATCCGCAGGATAATAATGAACATGCTCCTCACCTAAAAGTCCCACAAGCTCGTCGGCCATTTTTTGAGCTTGCAATAGATTAGGAGATACAATATAGATTGGTTTTTTTACATATTCAAATAACACATCGACCATTACCGGACGTGCGCTTCCTGTTAATCCTGTAATAAGTTGTGATGCAGTATGACCGCTCTGAATCTCCTGTAAAAATGATGTGATATGTTTGTCCTGCGACACAAGCTGTCG
>Ga0213825_1002807_pt1 | contig 10836 bp, 12 predicted proteins | sample MC6MC0900MG_FD_179896 | JGI IMG/M metagenome (GOLD analysis project Ga0213825, IMG submission 179896) | Enriched soil aggregate microbial communities from Iowa State University, Ames, United States - MC6-MC0900-MG | ecosystem: Environmental > Terrestrial > Soil > Unclassified | place: USA: Iowa... | reverse complement strand
GCACATTTTAATCCCCATATTTTAAATCAATAGAGCAATTCCTGTTGTATTGCTCTTTAGAAAAAAACAAGTTATTTGATTCAAAAAACTATATATAATCCAGCAATAGTAATCCCCAAAAAAATAGTGCAAAGGAAAAGACATATTATGTTAGGAAATTTGCCTCCAATGAAATTTAATTTGGGTGAAAAAGTTCGATTCACATTCAATGGCCATGAATTGGTTGGAATAGTTAAAATAGTGGACTTTGGCGGTTCGTTTGAGCACGACTATCATTCGTATGATATTTTCGCTGAAGATGGTTGTTTTTATAAGCATATTCCTGAAGAAGCTTGTAAAATTGCTGAATAGGCTGAACATCAGCACACCATTAAAGTATTTCGCAATATGTTTGGCAAACAAGGGGGAATAGACCGCAGCTAGCGATCTTATGAAGTTGTTCAAGAGGTAATGTAACTCAAAGGAATGTAGGATATTACGTACATTTAATACAGGGAAACAAGGATGTATGTAGCAACGAGATTGTGGCCTATTGCTATATGATCATCAACAAACGCCACCTGTCATGGGATATATTAAAGGTGGCATAAAAGCGAGAATAATCATTAGTATTTATCGTTGTAAATGGAAACCTTTAGTATACAGGAGGAGGTAACAAAATATGAGGTATTACGATGGTAGATTTTTAATTTATGATTCAGAAACAAAATTTAAGGCTAGTGAATTAACACTAGAAACTCTAGAACTAATAGGCGGTACTGAGGGGGTAAGGTTAAGATATCATGAGGCAACAGGTTTAGTTTTACCTTATATATTAACTAAATTTAGAACAGACACGAAGAATAGTCACAACCTTCTTAGGTGGTTTGAAAACATGATTAACAACTCAGATAAGAAGGATCTTGCAAGTAAAGGTTTAGCTGAGCGTTTAACTAAATTAAATATTTCATTTACACAGGAAGACATTGATATCCTTGTTAATGTGCCTTTAGAATTAGTCACGCAAAGAACTTCGCCAGTGTCAGAAGGGTTGCTAGCTTATGTATATGGAGATTGGCAGGCGGCGGTCACTTTAAGAAGACGTATAATGGTGGATGATGTTTCTTACAAACATCCAAATAAAACTTTGAATCAGAATACGAATACTGATGAATTAGGTGTTAGGTTGCCAGATGCAGAAATAATTGTTTCCCATATTATAGGAGAACCTTATGCTGATACTCCGTTCCAAGGTACATACAGTCCATACCCAAACCTCTTATATCGCATGAAACAAATTGTAGCTATCTTAACTTCAAGCACGTCAGCTATTCGTTTGGATCATATTAATCGAACAATTTCAATGTTGACGGATACATACAACATAAAGATACCACCTATTGAACTCCGTCAACTACGTAGTGCTTTTAAAATATTACCTTTAGACCATGTTATCGGTAATCCAGATAATGACACTGTTAAGATTTATGATAATGAGCGTGCTTATTATGAAAATCTTGTTGACTTTATTAAATATCACATAACTAAGTTTAATAAAGAAATTATGATTAATTCGTCAGCAGCAGAAATCGCTGCTAAGTCTGAGCAGGATTATAATACTGGTGTGCTACCTCTTCGATTGAGCGAATATCTTGAACAGTTGTTATACGATGTACTATATAGTAACTTCTATCACACAGGAAACTTTAACTACATCGTTAAATACCCTGAAGTTAGCCCCTATAAAGATAATATAGGATTAATTATAGATAAAGATGATATTCATCAATCCGATTTGCATATCATAGCTTCAAATTATTTGGGGCTAAGTGCAAAAACATTTAGTGCTAGTGTATGGGCAGAAGGTATTATTAAACTGATGCGTTGGGGTGATCGTAAAGTTAAAAACCTAAATGTTGGTTTGAATAATACACAATACTTAGATTTACAAACTATGAATCTAATTACACAACAGCCAAAAACTATAGAAGACCAAGAGGAGAGAAAAGAATTTATGTATCCAATTTATGAAGGTCCAGAAATAACATACAATAAAATCACACGTCGTCCTAATGATGATACGATTATTGGAGGTTACGCTGATTCACAAGGATTTCGTATATTTGCATCAGTAGAGGAGATTACAAGTTTTGCAGTAGATGGTGCACATACTCACGCAGGTGGTGTACTGTTAAATTTGTTCCAAACTCTGTTATCAGCAGATACTGGCAATAGTTATGTCTCAAGAACTAAAGTCATTTCTGAAAAAACAATTCACACTATCTATAAGGCTTTAGAAGGTAAGTAATAACTAAACGCACTAGAATGTACATTAATGGTGCAGTCTGGTTAATGGAATAGGGGGACAGATAATGGATAACCAATATGTTGTAGGTTGGGGTACATTGGCGTTGATAAATGCTGCACTTGCACAAGGGAAGAACAGAACGGGGTTAAATTGGTTTTTACTTTCTCTTGTATTAGGTCCATTGGCAACACTAATTTTGTTATTTGTTGAAAAGAGACACTAACACTACATATTCACAATAATTGATATAAGTTAATTGACTCCTTGTTGAACTCCATGAAAGAGCTTAATCTTCTTTCACTATCTATGGTGAAGTGCTTATTTTGCGCTTCATGGAAGGCTAACAGGAGTGTAATATAAACTTGAGTTTCGTTTGTTTGATGAAGCAGACAATCCAAAGATGGGCTTCCTTAGTGGATAGCAATGGTAAATTCCATAGGCGATACTAAGAAGGCTGAGAATACAAGTGGCTATGAGAGACAGAAAAGCATAACGGACAGGAAGATACAAAATAGCTGTCCGTTAGACTTCATGGAACCGTTGTATACGGATTCGTACGTACGGTGGTGTGAGAGAGACTAGTCAATTAATGGATAGTCTCCTACTCGATTGCCCTTATTGTTCTAATTTTTGAATAAACTCACGCATTAATCCAGGTAAATCTGGCCATGCATGACCACTAACTAAATTGCCATCAGTATGAAGGTTCGCATCAATGTAAGTGCCCCCAGCTACTTGAACTTCTGGCTTGCAGGCAATGTAAGCTGTGAGTTCACGACCTTTTAGCACCTCAGGAATAGTTGCAAATATTTGTGCAGCGTGACAGACAGCGGCTATTGGTTTATTCTCTTCAAAGAAATGGCTCACTAGTGCTGGAACGTACTCATTTAAACGAATGTATTCTGGTGCTCGACCACCAGGAATAATGAGTCCGTCAAATTGTGCTGGATCAATATCAGCGAACGATGAATGTGCCTCTAAGCCATATGCTGTGCGCTCGATATATGTATCGACCCCATCTATAAAATCGTGCAATACAGTTTGTAGTTTCTTTGCTGATGGTGCTGCAATCGTTACATCATAGCCAGCCTCTAAGCAGCGGTAATAAGGATAAAAAATTTCCAACGCTTCTACAGCGTCCCCGGCGATTATTAATACTTTTTTCCCCATGATTCCATCTCCTTTATTGTGATTTACTAGCTAAATTCGACACTTTCAAAAAATTCCCTGCTGATATTTTAGAAAAGCTGAAAGAAGTAGATGTACATAATAACAAATTGCTATGAAGCTCAAACAACCTACTTTACAATGAAAAAAATGAAGCGTATAGTATTTGTTTAGCTAGGTAAATAATATAGAATTGAAGCATGACTTTTAGTCTTCATCAATCGGACTTTCACCTAACTTGTATAAATACAAATTTATTGCCCGTTAATGCGGGATAACCGAGGAGGTAAAATTTGATACCGTTATTTCATGCCTTATTCCAAAAAAGTCGCTATTTAACGAATTGTTTAAATGAAGTTCTAAAACAGCATAATTTGTATAGCTCACAATGGACCATTTTATACTGCTTACAGACGCACGGTCCAATGACATTAACTCAAATTTGGAAGTATTTAAATGTTGAAGCACCAAGTATTACTAGAGCAATTACTCGACTCGAAACGTTAGGGTGGGTACAAAGAATAGATGGTGCAGATAAACGAGAAAAGATTGTTACTCTATCACCAGAAGCAGAAAAACGATTACCTGCTATTACAAAAACAATTTTAGCATTTGAGGAAGAAATGGTAGGGTCGCTTTCTGTAGAAGAACAACAGCAATTTATAAGTCTACTGGAAAAAATGAAAGGTTGATTGACATGCAGCATGAGGAAAATTCAAAAATATGGACGAAGCGGTTTATTAGTCTGTTTCTAACAAATATTTCAGTGTTTTTTGTTTTTTATGGGCTCGTAACGACCTTACCGCTTTATGCAATTGGTGAGCTTCACCAAACTGATAAGGAGGCAGGTTTATTACTATCAGGTTTTTTATTATCAGCTATTATTGTACGTCCCTTTTCAGGTAAATTATTAGATGTTTTTGGAAAAAAGATGCTTTTAGTTTTATCGATTGCCGGCTATTTTTTATGTACAGTTTTATATTTATTTATTCATCCATTCGGACTTTTACTTGGACTACGCTTTATTCAAGGAATCTTCTTTAGTATTATCACAACTGCAGCAGGTTCTTTAGCTGCGGATATTGTACCCACGAAGCGTAAAGGCGCAGGTCTTGGCTATTTCACTATGTCCACTAATTTGGCTGTCGTGATTGGACCATTCGTTGGTTTACTACTTATTCAATATAGTAGCTTCAATGTATTATTTATTGTGATGAGTATTTGTATAGTAGCTGGTGGCATTTTAGCTGCTACTGTGAATACAGATGATCTACCTAAACCTGCACATCAGGGGAAATTAACCTTTAAATTGAATGATTTATTTGAGCGCAAAGCACTTCCTACAGCGGCTATTGCTAGCTTAGTTGCTTTTTCCTATGCGAGTGTTTTATCCTTTTTATCCGTGTACGCTCAGCAAAAAGGACTTATGGCCATCGCCAGTTTATTTTATGCAGTTTTTGCAGCAGCCATGCTAATTACAAGACCTTATACTGGTAAGCTTTATGATACAAGAGGACCACAGTTTGTCATTATTCCTGGTATTATATCTTTTGCTATAGGGCTAGTTATGCTTGCATTTGTGGCAGGACCAGTTTTATTTTTAAGCGCAGCTATTTTTATTGGGTTTGGCTATGGGGCAGTAACAACAAGCTTGCAAGCATTAGCCGTGCAATCAACAGCACTTCAACGTAGTGGTTATGCAACCGCAACATACTTTACAATGTTTGACCTTGGAATTGCTTTAGGTTCTTATATTTTAGGTATAATAGCGGTACAAGCGGGTTATAGTGCTGTTTATCTAACCGGTGCAGGTTTACTGGTCGTTGTTTTTATTATCTATTTACTGCGTTTAGCCAAAATAAAAACAAAACATGTAACAGGGGATATACGATTTTAAAGAAAATTGAAAGCTGAACCACTAGTAATAGTAGTTCAGCTTAAAAAGCGACAAAAAAGAAGTCTAGATAGTAGTTTGATCTTTAAATTTGAAAATTTCATCAACTGCACGATGATAGCCACCTGAATTTTGAAATGTTTTACTGCTATTTACAGCAGCCTCTTGGAAGGAGGACTCCTTTAAAACATGCTCTGCTGCTTCGAACAGCTGTTGTGCAGTTAATGTTTGCATCTGTAGTGGAATACCAGCACCTATTTTGGCAACCTGCTCTGCAATTATGAGCTGGTCTGCGCCTTGAGGAATGACAATTAGTGGAACACCATAGTAGAGACTTTCATTCGTGCTGTTCATTCCACCATGCGTAATAAATAGTTTAGCGTTTTTTAATACTTCAGTTTGTGGAACATAATCCTGGACAATAAAGTTTGGAGGAATCTCTCCTAATTCATCTAGTTGGTTTTTTTGTCCAATAGACATAACGATAGTGTATGGAGTGTTTGCGAAAGCTTTCAAACAAAGCTTGTAAAATTCCGGGGCTTGATTAATGACGGTACCCCTTGAAATGTAAATAAGGTTTTTGTCCTTGATAGCAGTAAAATCAAAATTCCTTTGTGCATTTCGAGGATAAATGGATGGGCCTACAAATTTATAGGTTTGGTCAAAATTATCTCCAAAGGGCTGAAATTCTCTAGTTGTATAAACGATTGTAAGTGGGGCAGGGTTACAAAATACTTCATAGGGAGAATAAATATCAATATTATAGGTAGCTTTGATTTTAGCTATCAGCGCTTGATAATTTTCATTAATTTTATCTAGTATTGCATTTGGAATATGCTGTGACAATTGCTCTATTGTGTGATCAAACGATAATTTGGTTTCAGCAAAAGTTGTGCATGAATTGATTGCAGGAAGCTGAAGAATTTGTGCAAGGAGACGTCCGCATCCAAACATGGAATCATGAATGATATAATCAAATTTCTCTCCTTTAATTTGTTCAAGTACGGCAGGGATAACAATATCTGCTGTCAGTAAAAGTCCATTGACTCTTTCAAGCAAATACGTTCTTCCTCCTGAAATAAATGCTTTTATAAATTTTTGACCATCAAATGTTCGAACAGTGGCACCTGTTTTCTCCACACGCTCTCTAAAACCTTCTATTGTAAAGTACACCACCTCTTCTCCGCGTGATATAAGCTCTTGTACGACGCCAATAGTTGGATTGATATGCCCCTCAGATCCGCCATTTATAAATAAAACTCGTGACAATTCTATCACTCCTTAGGATTAAAATTTTTGATATACAAAGGGATACTTGCCCATATTATTGTTTACTATGGTAAAACACCGCATATTCTTTTAGCAAGTGCAAGCAGGTTTTTGAAGTGGATTTCATTTCAAAAAAAAACCGAACTAATGGTTATATTAGTTCAGCTAGTTTCTATAAACGGCCATATCCTACAAAGTACTTCTTCCAATAAGAACTATTAATATTAGCAATCGTCACACCACTATTGCTTGCATTGATCATTTGATTATTACCAACATAAATACCTACATGGGAAATGCCTGCTTTATATGTATTTGCGAAAAATACTAAATCACCTACTTTAGGTGTACTTACTTTTTCGGCCGTATTGTAAAAGCCTGCAGCCGTCTTACGTGGCGTTGAAATACCTGCATTATTATAAACATATGTGATGTATCCTGAGCAATCGAAACCTGTGCTTGGTTTCGTTCCACCGAATGTATATTTAACACCAAGTTGTTGTTTGGCAATTTGTACTAGATTGGCAGGTGATTTAGGTACAGTAGTGTGCATCGTATTAAGGTTTAACTTTTGGCCAATATAAATCGTGGAAGAAGATAAATGATTCCAGCTCATTAATGTTTGTAAAGAAACTCCCTGTTGACTAGCAATTTTCCATAAAGAATCACCAGGTTTTACTGTGTACGTTGCAGCAGATGCTGTCCCAAGCGATGAAAAAAGTACAGATGAACTTAATGCTAGTGCCGCTAATTTTATCCCCCATCTATACTTTTTATTCTTCTTCATATTATGTATCCTCCTATAACTTGAAAGTGTGTTTCTTAATATATAAATGATATTAACATTAGAATATTACAAATGTATGTCAATAAAATAACATTAAGGATACAATTAAACATAATAAAACGGAGAATAGCATAAAGCTACTCTCCGTCTTTCTATTTTAAATTCTTCTTTAAAAAAGCCTTTGTCCGTTCATGCTGAGGATTGTTGAAAAACTCTTCAGGATGATTAGCTTCAATAATTTCGCCACCATCCATAAATAACACCTTGTTTGCGACTTCACGTGCAAAGCCCATCTCATGCGTGACCACAATCATTGTCATATGCTCCTCAGCTAAATCCTTCATAACGTTTAACACTTCACCTGTAAGTTCTGGATCAAGAGCTGAGGTTGGTTCATCGAATAATAAAATTTGTGGGTTCATCATAAGTGCACGAGCAATGGCTACACGTTGTTTTTGACCACCAGAAAGATTGGCTGGAAAAGCCTTCGCTTTATCAGCAAGTCCAATTTTTTTTAATAAATCTTGACAGCGATGAGTAATTTCATCTGCAGATTCATTTTTTACTAGGCTTGGTGCCATTTCAAGATTTTGTTGAACCGTTAAATGTGGGAATAGGTTAAAGTGCTGAAAAACCATTCCCATTTTTGCCGTAATTGCTTTAATTTCCTGCTGCTTTGGATATTGCCCATCTTGCACCAAGTAATCACCGTCTACACAAATACTACCGCCATTGATTTCTTCTAAATGAATCAAGCTTCGGAGCATAGTGCTTTTACCTGATCCAGAAGGGCCGATTACAGCAATCACATCATTTTTATCTATAGAAAAAGTAATTCGCTTGAGGACCTCAAGCTCACCAAAGGATTTTTTTAAGTTTGTTACTTCAATCAGCGCCATACTGTCACCTCTATTCAAATTTAAAGCGTTTTTCTAACCATTTAAACAGCACAGTTAAAACAAGTGTCATCGCTAAATAAATAGCACCAGCAATAAAGAACGGCACAATTGTAAAGTCACGATTAACAGCTGTTTGTGCAAAGTGCAGTAGCTCTGGGACAGCGACTGCATATAAAAGAGCTGTATCTTTTATTAATGTGACCGATTCATTTGATAAGGCTGGTAAGGCTACTCGAAACATTTGAGGCAATATAACGCGTGTCGTGGTTTGCCATCTTGATAAACCTAGTACTTGAGCTGCTTCATATTGTCCTTTATCAATGGCCAGTAATCCACCACGGAAAATCTCAGCAAAATAAGCAGCATAATTTAGAATAAAGCCAAGACATGCTGCGACAAATCGATCAAGCACTAAGTACTCGCCGATGACTGGCAGCATAGGTAAACCGAAGCAAATTAATAAAAGCTGTAGTAATAGTGGTGTACCACGCATGACATAAATATACGTATGTGCAAGCCAAGAGAGGGGTTTAAAACGGCTCTTTGCTGCTATTGTTAATATGAAACCAAGTGGAATCGATACTAGAATGGCGATGAAAAACAGTAATACTGTCATTTTAGCGCCTTCAAGCATCGGCAAAACCATTGTTTGCCAGTAGTCCGCCATTTCTTTTTCCCTCCAAATAGATTAAGAGCTTCGCAAGGAAACTCTTAACGATTTATAGCATTCAATTATTTTAAAACTTTATCTTCCCCAAACCATTTTGTAGAGATTTCAGCGGAAGTGCCATCCTCATTCATTTTATCTAATGCAGCTTGAAGTTTTTCTAATAATGCTTCATTGCCAGGCTTGACACCAACCCCATATTGCTCAGGTGCTAATGACTCATCTAACAATTTGAATGTGTCAGGCTCTTTTGTCATATAATATTCAGCTACAACTGAATCGATAATAACTGCATCTACTCGACCTGTTTTTAAATCTGTTAATGCTAAAACATTATCTCCGAATTCAGTAACTGTTTTAATTTCTTTGTTTATTGGATTTTCATTTAAAGCATCTGCTGCAGAAGACTGTGATTGAAGTCCAACTTCCTTACCAGCTAAATCCTTTAATTCTTTTATAGATGAATCTTTAAGTATCATTACAGCCTGTGCGTTTTCTAAGTAGGGTTTAGTAAATAATACCTGTTTTTTTCGAGTATCGTTTATCGTATAGCCATTCCAAATTAAATCGATACGACCACTGATTAATTCTACTTCTTTTGTTTTCCATTCAATTGGTTGGAACTCTGCTTCTACGCCCATATGTTCTGCTGCTGCACGAGCTAAGTCGATATCGAAGCCTACGATTTCATTTTTATCGTCTCGGAAGCCCATTGGTGCAAATTTATCGTCAATACCAATAATTAATTTTTCTTTATCAGTGGATTTGTTGTCAGCAGTTGTTTTATCTGTTCCATTTGTTTTCTCCTCTGATGAACCACATGCTGCTAATGCAAACACCACGGCTGTCAGCATGAAAAGTAATACGATTATTCGCTTCATTTTAGCATTCTCCTAACATTCTAAATAGATTTCCATCATTCGCTTTCGTTAACTAAATCACTAATGTGATAAAGAATATCATCGTACTTTAAAATTGTCAATATCCGTATTGAATTATTAGAAAATGCCTACATGTTAGAGCAACATTTGATGACTAAGATAGCTGATAAAAATAAAAAATGAGGGGATATTAAATGGGAAGATAGAAAAAAGGAACTGCGCGCTAAGGCAAAAACAGTTCCTAGTCCTTGGTTTAGTTTTTTTCTTTTTGAATGGCCTTACGGGCTAAAGCATCGGCCGCTTTATTTTGAGTATCAGGGACCCATTTGATAAAAAATAAATCAAAGGTATCTGCAAGTGCCAATGCCTTCTCGAGAAACGGTTTAAATTCCTCATTTTTCACATATTCTTTTTCCATAGAGGCTACAACAATTTTTGAATCAGAACGAATTGAGACAAGGCTTGAACCAAGTTTTTGAGCCTCCTCTAAGCCACGGACTAAAGCTGTAAACTCAGCAATATGGTTATTGGCAGACCCTATAAACTCGCTAATTTGTATATGATGGCCCTCACCTTTAATAAATATACCTATGCCACTGGGACCAGGATTTCCTGCACTAGCAGCATCTATATATACCTCTAACATAAAATCCCTACTTCTTTGTTTTCTTTTAATTGTACAACAAAGGTATTATTCGTTCATGCCATTTTTTTATCGTATAGACAGGTAGTAAATCTCTATTGAAGAAGGAAGTATAGCAAGCCTGATTGTAGTTACACTTTATTCAGGTATTAATAAACAAAATAGTTGCTTGTTCAAAATGTTCACTTCATAATAGGAAGAAGCGAATTTTGGACGGGGGAGGAGCGAGAGTTCAACATGGATAAAGTGACAGTTATGAAAGATATTGATGAACTGCATGATACGTATTGCGCGGATTGCTTAGTGATTAAGCAGCTGCGTAAAGATCGCGGAAAGCCAGGA
>Ga0213825_1002802_pt1 | contig 10846 bp, 8 predicted proteins | sample MC6MC0900MG_FD_179896 | JGI IMG/M metagenome (GOLD analysis project Ga0213825, IMG submission 179896) | Enriched soil aggregate microbial communities from Iowa State University, Ames, United States - MC6-MC0900-MG | ecosystem: Environmental > Terrestrial > Soil > Unclassified | place: USA: Iowa... | reverse complement strand
GGGCTAGTGCATCCCTTGCTACTAATTATCAATCGAAAGAGATTTTAAATGGGCAAGGCAAATTAGTATTACCTGGTCTAGTCGATGCCCATACTCATACATGTCAGCAACTTTTACGCGGAAGAATAACAGATGAATATCCGATGATTTGGACGCGCATAATGGTTCCATTCGAAAGTAATTTGCAGGAACGAGATGTCTATATTAGCTCACAGTTAAGCTGCCTAGAAATGATTAAGTCAGGTACAACAGCCTTTATTGACGCTGGTGGCAGACATATGCATCAAGTTGCCAATTCGGTAGTGGAATCAGGCTTACGCGGTGTACTAACATGCTCGACAATGGATAGTGGCTTGGACATTCCTGCTACGATGAAATCTACTATTGAAGAAAACATCCGCAATAATCGCGCATTATTTAATAACTATCATGGTACTGGTGATGGGCGTTTGAATATATGGTATTCTCTTCGTTCCATCATTACTTGTACACCAGAATTAATACAGGAAGTTTTCGCGGCAGCAAAAGAATGTTCTACAGGTGTGCAATCCCATATGAACGAATATGCCAATGAAATTAGTTATTGCCTAGAAAAATTCAAAATGCGCCCATATGAATATCTTGCATCCATCGGCGTGCTCGATCAAAACTTCTTAGGTGCCCATAGTATTATGCTTTCTGAAAATGAAATGGATGTTATTAAAACATATAATAGTAAAGTCGTCCACTGCCCTATTAGCAATTCCGGAAAAGGTGTACCGAAAACGCCTAGCTTGTTACAAAAAGGCATCAGCGTTGGCTTAGGAACAGATGGAGCTGGACATTCAGGATTAAGTTTATTTGATCAAATGAAAGTGTTTAAATCATTAATTCGAGCTTTTTCAGGCGTTCCTATTTTTGATCCAGTCGTTATGCCTTCCAAAAACATTTTAGAAATGGCAACATTAGGTGGAGCTAAAGCTATGATGCAAGAGCAACAACTTGGTACACTGGAAATTGGCAAAAAGGCCGATATGATTTTAATTAATATTGATCAGCCCCATATTGCGCCTTCACACAATTTAATCAATACTTTAATAGAAGCCGTGAATAGTAGCGACGTAACGGATTCGATTGTGAATGGTAAAATATTAATGAAAAACAGAGAAGTCCTGACACTGGATGAAGAAAAAATAAAATATGAAAGTAAGCTTGCAATGAAGGATCTTGCTATTCGTGCAAACATCTAATCCTTTATTTATAGGGTTAGAATTGAGGTTTAAATTATGTTAACAAACTCACTACTTTTAACGATTGTTTTAAGTTCAAATTTAATCATTGGTATTCTATTAGGGATGTCCGGCATTTCTGGATTTCTACTCCCGTTAATTTATGTAGGTTTTTTAGACATCCCTGTCCATGATGCGCTTGCATTGAGCTTTTTAGCCTTTGCTGTTTCAGGCATACTCGGAGCTTACTCCTACTGGAAATCTAAAAATATGGATTTAAAATTAGCCTTATTTTTAAGCATCGGTAGCCTTCCTGGGGCATTTTTAGGTGTTCAAATTAATGTGCTTATTTCCGATTTTCTAGCAAAATTGCTGCTCTACTTATTTATTTTGCTAGCCGGTTTGTCGATTATCTTTAAGAAAAATAACGAAAACACATTGATAACAAAATCAAAAGCTTTGAATCATCCAATTATTGTGGTGATGATTGGTTTTTTAACAGCAACGATTTGTGCATTAACAGGTGCAGGTGGTCCCATTTTATTAGTACCATTACTAGTCAACCTTGGCGTCAATATTCGTGTGGCAGTAGGTGTCAGTCTTTTAAATTCAGTATTTATTGCTATCCCATCTATTTTTGGCTATTTTGCATACGCCAATGTAGAAAGCATGTACGGATTAGTCATTACTAGTTTAATTGGTGTAACGATTGGTATCCTTGCTGGTACTCGCCTTGCCAATAAAGTACCTATGAATTTATTAAAAATAATGATTGCCATTATTACAATACTGTCTTCACTTTATATGCTCTTTACGTTGAAGTAAGAGCTAATTCAAACGGAAAAAGAGCCTTTAAGCAGGCTCTTTTTTTATGTATTTTTGAAAAATGTTGAGTAAATGTAGAGAGTGGCACAAACTAGCAACTGTAATAACATCTTCCTTCTAGATTATCCATATACATCATTGACAGAAAAGCTACTCCTTGTACATGCAAAATCATCCATTCTATAACGGGTAAGGTCATGCTTCATGAAATCTCTTTATTGAAAGAATTTACAACTCGCTAATGACCAAATAGAAGAAGATAAAACAAAGCTGGAATGTTGCAACAGTAAAATTTTAAACTGTATGTAATATGTAAGAAGTAAAAAAAGGGCCATTAACTCTCATTAAGCAGCTTGCCATGTCCAGCTAGCAAGCTTTTTAAAATTTATGGTAGCAAACATAAGCATCGCCTGCATGGACATTTTTTCGATTATTTTATTTATATCAAGTTGATTGGAGCGAAGGGCGGGCGACTCCTGCGGGAACGCACAAAACGTAAGACGCAACAGACCACGCGACAGCGAGGGTTGCGGCTTACGATGTGCCCGCGGAAAGCGCCCGAACGTAGCGGAAATCAGCGGTAGTAGACATCTATTTTTTTTAAAAATGTTGAGTAAATGGAGTGGGTGCCACATAATGATTGAAAAAACTATACTTAAATGGAGTTGAATAATATGCAACCATTTACTAAAAATGTGATCACTGTAATTCAAAACATACCAAGCGGTAAGGTTATGACGTATGGACAAGTAGCAGCATGTGCAGGTAGCCCTAGAGGGGCAAGACAAGTTGTAAGAATACTTCATACAATGAGCGACAAATATCAACTCCCTTGGCATCGTGTTGTCAATATCAAAGGGGAAATAACCATACAAGATGCAGCGCGTCAGAAGGCATTATTAGAAGATGAAGGGGTTATGGTCACGCATACCTTTACGCTTAACTTGGAGCACTATCAATATAAAATTGACCCTATAGACTTTGATTTCTAAATTCGAATTTAAATAAAATAAAAAATACCCCAAAACTAATAGCAGCCATGTCTAATAATTTAAGGGTATTTTACCTGTATATACATATAATAGATTTTACTATCATTCATTATCGTCAATTAGATTGCAAAAAATTTCTTATTGTTAATTCCATAATCCTGCTTTTTCTAATTTCTTTTTCCCTTTAAAGGCCATTAAAATTGCACACACATTTAACAGTAACATGATGAAAATAGTTTCCAAAACATACGTGTAACTACCTGTAAACTCGAAAATATATCCATAGATAGGCAAAGCAACAATGCCTGCAACAGCTAAGCCTGTTATAGCAAGTCCATAAATTTGGCTGAACTCTCTATTACCAAATAGCGCTGTTGTTAAAAGTGGCCCTAATGTTCCAAGAGATGCAACAACGAATCCATAGAGACCAGTAGCTAATTTAAATATCATTGGATTTTCAGGCATTAATAAAAGAAGCCCTACTGGAACTAATCCTAAAAGCATAGCCGATACAGCCGTGTTTTTCACGCCTATTTTATCGCTAAGGTAACCAAAAAATAATGCCCCAATGACAACGCCTACCGACCAAGTACCCATGGCATTACCCGCAAACTTCACATCATAGCCCAATCCCATCGCAAATGGTCCTACATGTTGGTTAAAGGCAGCTATTGATGTTTCACAGAAAAAGAAGAATACTAAAAAATAAAATGCACTTGATTTTTTAGCTACCTTAGCTGCAACACCACTATTTGTTGTACTTTGAGCATGTTCTGTTTTATCTTCGTTCACTTCATCCATACCATATGGCTGTAGCCCTATTTGTTGGGGAGCTTTTCTAATCGTTAATAACACAGTTGGAATAACAACCGCCATTACCCCTACACCTAAGAAAATATAAGTATTTCGCCAACCCGCACTGGCAATTAAGTTACCTGCTACTGGTTGAAGGAAAGCACCTATTAAACCACCAGCTCCTACCATAATACCTAAAGCCAAGCCTTTATGTTTTTTAAACCAATTATTTATCAGTACTGGACCTGCTAATTGGGTTACGATTACCGATCCCATTGCCATAGGGATAGCAAACAAATACCAACCCCATACGGAATTCATAAAACCAAACATTGCATAGGCTCCTGCTTCCAACGTAACAGCTACTACTAACAGTGTTCGAATATTATATTTAGCTATCATTTTGCCCGCAATGGGTAAGGAGAGCATAGTAACTATTGAGGCTATACTAAAGTACAATGTTAAACTGCCCATACCAATTCCTAAATCTTCAGTAACTGGGGTTAAAAATAGTCCACCTGTAGTCGCAATGCCACCTTTTGCAGCACCGACCATGACAACTAACCCTAATAACACCCACCAAGCATAGTGAATTTTTTTCTTTGACTGACTCATACTGCTGTCCCCAATTCGTATTTTTGATTTACTTTCACACAGAATGCCATTCTATTATTAATAACCATAAAAAATATGTCATTATTCAAATAGCATTTATTATATTAATATACTTAGAACGTGCTAAAATAATACCGCTAATTAATTTTCCAATTTCCTCCTAGCCCTTTTGATTCATAATTTAGTTTAAAATTAAACTACCTTCGCAATAGTAACTCGATACTTATAATGTGTCAAATGTATGAACTTTGTTATTTCAGCCCAAAAATAAGCCCGATATCAGTTGAACTTCCGCAGAAACCCTGCTACACAGCGGTTTGTCGAGGTTATCGTGTAGCTTATTAGACCAAAAAATACAAGTTTTTTATTCAGAATTTCTAGCTAATTTTTTCAAAAAAAAGAGCACCTAGCTCGCTGTTCTCACAACGTGCTAAATGCTCTTATAAATTTCTTTAGCTTTTGATTAGTCTTCTAACATAGCAATCATTTTTGTATAGCCCATTTCCTTTGCATAATCAAGCGCTGTTTTCCCCCAATTATCACGCAGTTCACGATTGGCATTGTATGCTAATAATTCTTGAACAATTTGCTGATACAATACTGAGCCATCCGTTAAGGCTACCGCTTCAATTAATGCTGTATAGCCAAATTTATTTTGATGATCGATATCTGCCCTACCATCTTGTAAAAGTAGCTTCACATTGTCTAAATGTCCCTTTTCAGCAGCAGGTATTAAAGCATTGCCACCATAACGATTCACGACTTTTTGATTAGGTTCTGCATGCTCAAGCATATATGTTAAGATTTCTGTTTTCCCTTGCGCACCTGCATACAAATAGGCGCTATCCTGAATATGATCTTGCTGATTAATATCAGCTCCTGCGTCAATTAAACGTTTTGCCACCTCAATATAGTTTTTATGTGTAGCAATTAATAAAGGCGTTTCTCCTTTACTATTCGTTTCATTAATTGGATAAGATGTATCCTGCAATAGTTCTTGTACTTTTTCTACATCATTGTTTTCAACCGCTTGAATAAGACTACCTGATTGTGCCTTCATATACTTTTCCTCCCCCTTTTCGGTACACCCTGCGAGTATAAATAATGTACTTATTATAAAGATAAAGTATTTCATCATAAAACCTTCCTTTCACAAGGAGATTTTTCAACTATTAAAGCGATATCCACTACCCCAAATTGTTTCAATAGGCAGCTCTGATAGTTTCCCTTTCTTTAATTTATCTCGTATGCGCCCCACGTGAACGACAACGGTAAATACATCTCCATCTAAATCATCCATATACCATAATTGACGGAAAAGCTGCTCCTTTGTCCATACCCGATTCGGATGTTCCATAAAGAACACAAGTAAATCAAATTCCTTCGTTGTAAAAATAACTTCCTGACCTAAAACAAATACTTTACGGGCAGCTTTATCAACTACAATATTTTTCATATCTAAATAATCTAGTGTTTGTTCTGCGCCTGTCAGTTGCTTATAGCGTTTACTATGCGCTTGTACACGTGCGACAAACTCACTCGGACTAAATGGTTTCGTTATATAATCATCGGCACCTAAGCCGAGCCCTCTGATCTTATCAATATCTTCTTTTTTGGCAGATACAATAATAAGCGGAATATTTTTTTGTTCACGAATCCGTCGACAAATTTCAAAACCGTTCATCGAAGGGAGCATCAAATCAACAACTACTAAATCATAAGGCTCACATAATGCTCGATTTAACCCCTCCAAACCGTCTGTTACAATTTCTGCCTCTATATCATGAATTTCTAAATAATCTCTTTGTAATTCTGCAATGCTGATATCATCTTCAATAATCAATATACGTGATGGCATCATCGACACTTCCTTTAAGCCTTTTCCAAGATTATCGTCACCGTTGTACCATAATGTAGTTTACTTTGGATGTTAACGTGCCCGCTATGTTTTTCGACGATTTGTTTAACAATTGCTAGCCCTAAACCGCTACCACCTGTCGTCGAGGTACGAGCTTCTTCGCCGCGATAAAAGCGCTCAAATACATACGGTAGTTGGCGCTCGGAAATCCCTTGCCCGTTATCCTTTATAACCATTTCAACTTGCTCATTCCTAACGACTACTTCTAAAATGATACGTAAAGGTTCAGTTCGTTTTTTAAACTTCATACTATTTTCAATTAAATTGGTGATTGCCCGATTCATCTGCATACGGTCCATATTTACATAGACATCCTTCGGTATTTTTAACTCTAATTGCACTTCTCGATTGTCTAGCTGAAACTCCTCCACCATATGTGTCAGGAAATTGCCAATGTCAATCCGTTCAAAATGAAATTGAACGGCCTCTGCATCGAACTTAGAATACAGAAATAGTTCTTCAATTAATCTGTTTAAAGCAAGCGATTTAGAATGAATGGTCTTCAAATACTTTGCTCGTTTTTCAGGTGTTTCGGCGATACCCTCCTGCAATCCTTCCACATACCCAATAATCGTCGTAATCGGTGTTTTTAAATCATGTGAAATATTGGCGATGAGCTCTTTACGGTTTTTTTCTAGATTGCGCTGCTCCTGAATAGATTCTAAAAGTGCTGAGCGCATACTTTCAAAATTTGCCGTCAGTTCATGCACTTCCCTGACTGTATTAGCAGCTAGCTTAGGTGACTCAATCATTAAATCCCCTTCACGTATTTCAGACATGGTGTGCCCTAAATTTTCTAGAGGCTTAATAATCGTCTTGTGTAAAAGTTGATTTAAAAAGAGCATTGCAGCAATGGATACAAAAAGAATGATAAAAATAATAATTATTCCCCATTTTGTTAGGAAATCTAAAAAGCTGTTTTCTTTTTTCAACACTAAGATACTGCCCTTCGACTTGTCGCTATAATAAAAATCAAATTTAATATACCGATACAGTCCCCCGGCATTATCTATCGTGCCTTTCGTTTCAATATTGTTCGCATCAAATATTGGAAAATGTACAATAAGCGATTTCTCTACTAATCCCTTGGAATAATATATAATTTCTTCTTCATGACGAATAACCACCCCAAGAGACTTGTCCTCAATCTGTTGCCATTTTGCGTGCATATCCGGTGCTAATAGCTTATCAGGATCTTGCTTAGCCATATTACGTAGCTCTACATAAGCAAGCTCCTCTTCTGGGCTCAAGGAGCGTTGCTTTGTAAAAGTTTGATACAATGTTTTTGGTGTCGGCACAGACCCTGTTGTGACATAAAAAACAATACATAAAATTGAAAGAATCGAGACGCTTGCAATGACAATACCGCCGATATAAGAAGTTAAAAATCTATTCTTAATGGTCATAATAATCTCCTTTCCTCAATTTATAAAGGAGATGCCTTCCTTTTTCAAGTGAAGGACTTAAAAACTAAATGTTGGTTTTAAGTCTCCTTTATAGGGCTCATGCTCTACAAAAATTGTAATATCATTGCCATCCGCATCTTTACCTACACGCTTATACGTAAACTTATCATCGTTTAATTCCGTAAGTTCAAGTGTTGCACCATATTTATTATCGCCAATTGATACATGTGCGCGAATTTTATTGTCATGAAGCACATCAAAGTAACCATAATCACCACGACTTTGTCCTGTTTCGGTATTAAAGAATTCGTATTGATTTGTGCTTGTTTCAAACTTCGCGACACTTAAAAAATTCCCATTAAACGTTGTCACATCATTTCCTTGTTCATCAAGCACCTTTGTTCCATGCCATAAAGTTTTACCTAGTATTTCATCCCCATCTACAGTTGTAATTATTTCCCCTGTAGAAGTAGTTAACGATTTATCGTCGTTCGTGAAGGCTAAATCATTGTCATATGGTATATGCTCCACAAACACTTCTATGTCTTGACCATTTGCATCTTTCCCGATACGTTTATACGTAAAAATTCCTTTATCCAATGCCGTTATATCCACAACGGCTTGATATTTCTTTGTATCGGAAATTAAAATACGTTTTGTGCCGTCATTTGTCATAAAGAAAGTACCCTCATCACCGCGAGTCTCTCCTGTCTTTGCATCAAAAAATTCATATCTGCCTGTTTCAGCATCATATTTTGCTAAACCGATAAAACCGGCATTCTCCTGTGTCAAATCATTGTTATCTTTGTCATACACACGCGTACCTTGCCAGTTTGTACTGCTTAAGATATTTGCCATTGTTTGGCCCTTTGTCAGTTGGTGGTCCGCTTTATTCGCTTCCGCCTGGTCATTTTGTACAATTGCGTTGTCTGCCTCATTTTTTTCTGACCCTGAATCCGAGCATGCCGTTAATATTGTTACTGAGCTAAAAATAGCAAGTGTTGCGAATTTTAATTTGTTATTCATCCATTATTCTCTCCTTTATCATTTGCTTATCCTTCATTATGAAGGGCAGTTCTAAACTGCCTATATCGCAAATATAAACAAAATATAAATTCGAGGAGAAAAGGGCTTATAAAAAAACCACCTAAAGTAGTTTTAGGTGGTTGTTGTCACGAGCGCTAAAATCTCTGCACTATTTAAATTGCCTTCGTTTCTTCTTTTAGCCATACCTTTTCTTCCTCATTTAAATAAGGGCTTAGCTTTGTGTAGACCTCTTGATGATAATTGTTTAACCATTGCTTTTCGCTCTCTGTTAACATCTCGCTATGAATACCAGCTAAATCAATAGGGCAATATGAAATGGCTTCAAACTTCATAAATTGACCAAATTCTGTTTTCTCATCTTCCACAACTAACATCATATTTTCCGTTCTAATGCCGTATTTACCCTCTAGGTAAATACCCGGTTCATTTGTGATAACCATCCCTTTTTCTAATACAACATCATTACTATCATTTCTGATGCTTTGAGGGCCTTCATGAACATTTAAGAAAAATCCTACCCCATGTCCAGTTCCGCATTTATAGTCCAAGCCATACTGCCAAATAGGTTGTCTCGCTAATACATCTAAGTTTGCGCCAGTTGCTCCGTATAAATATTTTACTGAGCTTAATGCAATAAATCCTTTTAATACTAACGTAAAATCTCTTTTTTGTTGTTCTGTCAGTTTGCCTAACACAATCGTTCTTGTAATATCTGTTGTGCCATCGTAATACTGGCCACCCGAATCAATTAAAAAGAGACCTTCATTTTTGAGTGTATATTGTGATTCTTTAGTAGCTTTATAATGCATCATCGCAGCATGTTCTTTATAACCGGCTATCGTATCAAAACTAGGACCAACAAAGCCTTCCTGCTCTTTTCTAAAACCTTCTAATGCTTCTTCTGCAGAAATCTCCGTAATTTCAGTTTTATGTACAGCGTCTTTTAGCCATTTTATAAATTTCACCATAGCTAAACCATCTTTAATTTCACACCATTTTAAATTTTTAATTTCCACTTCATTTTTAATGGCTTTTAACTTTGTTGTAATATTCGTGCTCTCCAGTTTCTTTGCAGTGCTGTTAATGGCATTATATAAGTTGATATTTGTTTTACTTGTATCTAACATAACAGCGTCGGTATCTAACAGATTTTGCAATACTGTGTAGATTTCTTCACTTGCTTTTAACTCGATTCCTTCTGCTTCAAGTTCTAACTTAACAGAAGAAGATACCTTGCAAGCATCAATAAATAAATAACATGTATGTTGAGCTACAATGACATTAGCTATTGCTACCGGACTGTTTGGCACATCTTCCCCTCTTATATTTAAAAGCCATGCAATATCATCAAGAGAAGTTAAAATAAACGTATTGGCACCTTTATTTTTCATTTCTTCTCGTAGTTCATTTAATTTTTCTAATCGTGATTTACCTGCATACTTTACGTCATGCGTAAAAATCATTCCTTTAGGCATCTCTGGTCGATCTTCCCATAGATCACCTACTAAATCTTGATTCATTTTCAATTCAATATGCTTTACTTTGAAATCTTGTTCCATCTTTCGAACCATATCAATTGAAAAAACATTGCCATCAAAGCCAACATGGCTTCTTTCTTTCAGCACATCTGCTAGCCATTCTGAATAAAACGGTACTCCAGGGTCCTTCATTCTAAATAATCGGATCCCAGTGTTTTCAAGTTGTTTTTCAGCTTGAATATAGTATCGACCATCTGTCCATAAACCAGCATCCTCTAACGTAATAACGACAGTACCTGCAGACCCTGTAAATCCTGATATCCATTGTCTACTTTTCCAATGTTCTGCTACATATTCACTTTGGTGGGCATCAAAACTTGGAATAATATAAGCGTCCATTTGATTTGCTTGCATGAGCTGTCGTAACTTCTCGATTCGCTCTTTAATATTCATTACTACTAACCTCCATTGTCTTTATTTTACCGCGCTTACCTATTGCTATATTTACTATATCCTTAGGTTAAAAAAACACGCTACGACTACCATTATAATCCTCATCTGT
>Ga0213825_1002794_pt1 | contig 10883 bp, 11 predicted proteins | sample MC6MC0900MG_FD_179896 | JGI IMG/M metagenome (GOLD analysis project Ga0213825, IMG submission 179896) | Enriched soil aggregate microbial communities from Iowa State University, Ames, United States - MC6-MC0900-MG | ecosystem: Environmental > Terrestrial > Soil > Unclassified | place: USA: Iowa... | reverse complement strand
CATCGATTGAATAATTCTAACTCTTCTGGAATACCATATAAATTACTCAATCTAAGAATAGATGTGTTAAAACCTTTATTTCGTTCGTAATATTCAACATACTTTTCTGCTAAATAATTAGATATTCCATATTCATTTTTCGGAATAGGCTCTGTCTGTTCTGTTAATACACCACATAAATTACCAAATACATGCATTGTTGAAACAAAAATAAAGTTACGAATATTGTTTAACTCACAAAATTCAAGCAATGCCTTGGTACCAGTTACATTTATTAGGCTTGTATCAATTGATGGATAAGTTTCAGTTGCTCCAGCTACATGAATACACACATCAATCTGTTCATTTATTTTTTTAGAAGAAATACTTTCAGGAATTTTAAAATCCATATAAATATCTAAATCTTCTCTTTTACCAGCAGTAATCACCTTATAATTGTTAGTTAAAAAAAATGATTTTAAAAAAGAACCTAAATACCCTGTGCTTCCAGTTAAAAGTATCGTTTTATTTTGAATCATTTTAACTTCTTTCCTTCATATACATTTGAATTTGTTTTTCACATAAACTATCTGATTCTTTTTCGATATCAATTTGAATCCACTCTTTAATAAATTGAATTGTTTCATCAAAAGTTAAAATTGTTTGCCAAGTTAAAAGTTGATTGCTCTTCGTAGAATCTAACCTTAATTCAACCGTTTCATATAAATCAGAAGTAATAATTTGAATTTCCCTTTTTGCTTCTACATTCATTTGTTCAACTATTTCTAATACCCTCGCATAGTTCTCCTTACTAGGACCAAAATTCCATGCCCCATTAAATTGAACTCCATTAATGTATAATTTCTCTATCAATTTCAGATATCCAGATAAAGCCTCCAGAACATGTTGCCATGGTCGAATTGAATAAGGATTCCGAATAATAATATTTTGCTTATTTTCAATAGCACTAATAACATCTGGAATTAATCTGTTTTTTGTCCAGTCTCCACCTCCAATAACGTTTCCAGCTCGCACAGTAGCAATAGCTACTCCATGCACTGAATATTTATCAGGATGAAAAAAAGAATTCATATAAGATAATGTAATAAGTTCTGAACAAGCTTTACTACTAGAATATGGATCATATCCTCCAAGACGATCCGTTTCTCTATATCCCCAAACCCACTCTTTGTTCTCATAAACCTTATCTGTAGTCACATTTATCATAACTTTAACTGAAGGACAAGATCGAATACTTTCTAACACGTTGACTGTTCCCATTGTATTAATTGAAAATGTTTCTACAGGTTGTTCATATGATTCTCCAACTAAAGGTTGTGCAGCCATATGAATCACAATATCCGGTTGAAATTCCAACATGCTTGTTCTTAATTTTTCTAAATCACGAATATCTCCAAATATTGATTGGACGTATTTACTTACCTTTGCGGAATGAAATAATGACGGATTAGTGTTCGGTGCAAGTGCATAACCGCATACCTCAGCTCCAAGAATATGTAACCACCTAGTTAACCAAGAACCCTTGAACCCCGTATGACCAGTCAAGAAGATTCTTTTTCCTTTCCAAAATGACTTATTAACCATATCTTTTTACTCCCATACCTTCCAGTCAGCTTGATTTGAAGCCCATAATTCTTCTAACATTTTATTATCACGTAATGTATCCATTGGCTGCCAAAAACCAGTATGCTTAAAGGCTTTTAATTGACCATCTTTTGCTAAATTAATCAGTGGTTCTTGTTCAAATGTAGTGTCGTCACCGTCAATAAAATCAATGACCTCTGGCTGTAATACAAAAAAGCCTGCATTTATCCAGCCGCCATCACCTTTAGGTTTTTCCTGAAAACCGAACACTTCGTTATTATTACCCAAATCTAAAGCACCAAAACGTCCACTAGGTTGCACTGAGGTAACTGTTGCTAATTTGCCACTAGCCTTATGAAATTCTACTAATTCTTTAATATTCACATTTGAAACACCATCACCATATGTAAACATAAATGGTTCATTACCAATATACTCTTTTACTCGTTTTAAACGTCCACCAGTCATTGTTTCAAGGCCTGTATTGACTAGCGTTACTTTCCATGGTTCAGCATGAGCATGGTGAATAATTTGTTTGTTATGTTCCCGAAAATCAAATGTCACATCTGATTCATGTAAAAAATAATGTGCAAAGTATTCTTTGATAACATAAGCTTTATAACCTAGACAAATAATAAAATCATTGAATCCATAGTGAGAATAAATTTTCATTATGTGCCATAGTATTGGTTTTCCTCCAATTTCTATCATCGGTTTTGGTTTAAGATGAGATTCTTCGCTAATTCTCGTTCCATAACCACCAGCTAAAATTACTACTTTCACTAACTTCGCCTACTTTAACTCTTTATTTTTGAACTACATCTCTTCATAATTATGATGAATTAATTCTATTTACTTTTATCAAAATTCGAGAGATTCAATAGGTGTATACACATATATATAATTTCAAATTTTCTAGAATTCAAATCTATATACCTTGTTACTTTTAGATTAATATTTGCTGTAATATCCAACATTCCCCTACCTGTGCCACCAGCTCCTTATGCCGATATAACCAGCACCACCTATCACAGCTATTACACTATAACCTCCTCCGCTAGTTCACGTAATTCTTCTATTGTCAACCAGTGTTTGTTTTTATCACTTGTATACTCAAAACCATCTAGTAATTCTTTTCCTCCTTCTGCAAATTTAGATGACCAAAATGGAAACTCAGGCTGAATAACATAGTAGTCATCAAACTCCACTGTATGACGTGCATCGTCCTCCATAATCATTGCTTCATGTAACTTTTCACCTGGACGAATACCAATAACTTTTATTTCACATTCAGGTGCAATTGCTTGTGCTAAATCTATAACCTTCATGCTTGGAATTTTTGGTACATAAATTTCGCCTCCATGCATACGCTCTAAGTTATCTAGTACAAATTGAACACCTTGTTCTAAGGTAATCCAGAAACGTGTCATACGTTCATCTGTAATCGGTAGCACACCCGTTTCTTTAACTTTTTTAAAAAATGGTACTACGCTTCCTCTGCTACCAACAACATTGCCGTAGCGAACTACTGCAAAACGCGTTTTCTTTTCCCCGACATAAGCATTTGCTGCAACAAATAATTTATCAGAAGCTAATTTTGTCGCACCGTATAAATTAACAGGAGCACATGCTTTATCTGTAGATAATGCAATCACTTTTTCTACGCCACAATCTATAGCGGCTTCGATAATATTTTGAGCGCCATGTATATTTGTTTTTACTGCTTCAAATGGATTATACTCACACGCATCAACATGCTTCATTGCAGCAGCATGAATGACAATATCTACACCATTAAATGCACGATGTAAACGCTCTGGATCACGTACATCTCCAATAAAGAAACGAATACGTTTGTCATTAAATTCCTGCTTCATCTCGTATTGCTTAAGCTCATCACGACTAAAGATAATAATCTTTTTTACACCTAATTCAAGAGCTCGTTTTGTGAACTTTTTACCAAAAGAACCTGTCCCACCAGTAACTAAAACTGTTTTATTTTTTAATACATTCATTACGTATATCTCCAATCTTAATAAATAAAATTATGTATGATAGTAACGATTTTATTATACAATTAATCTATATATATATATATCGACAATATTCCCAAAAAATAAATAAAAACCTACAGTATTGTAGGCTTTTATTATGATTGAATATATTGCAGAAGCTGATTTTCATCAATGTATGGCACTTTAGGAATATAAATTCCTCGCACTGAAGTTGTGTAAATTTGGGCAGACATTCTCCCTACCTTGTGCTCAATCCATCTGGCATAGGTTTGTAGATTCGGTGTTGTATAAATCTTGCTACTGTCATTTGCTAGAGCAATACGTAAGTTTAAATCATGCTGAATTATCCTCCCAGATGTTGAATGCTTAGCATGCGTTTCATTACCATGAAAGCCCAAATCTTGGCCAAATAAAATAATTTTTTCAAACCCTAAATAGTCAAGCAAGCTAAGTGCAATAGTCGATACAGAACCACCCGTTTCCAACAAAGGTAATTCATACTTTTGTGCCACTAGCTGTGCTGGAGGATAACCTTGTTGGAGTAGTAAATACGCTGGTCCACTATGCTTCTTTATTGCCTTTTCATTAGCTGTGCTTAAAAAATATAAGGAGCCATTATAATTAGTTCCATCTAATTGCTGGATGATACTATTCTTTGCATCCGAAATAATAACAGCATCTGGTATTATTTCATTTGCTAAAAGTAGCTTTAAACTAGAACCAACAGCAAAAATCTCAACTTGCTCTTGCACTTTTTTCAGCCAATGAATTGTTGTGTTTAATGATGGTCCTGAGGCAACTAAACAAGCTACCTTTTTTGTATAATCTGGATAGCTTGTTTTCTTTGTCCAAAAGTATAAATTCTCTTTAAAGTTATGCTCCATCAGGCCAGAAAACTTTTTATAGGTCACTTGATTAATTTTAATTACTTCTAAATAAGAAAAAATCGGATGCTCTATACCAATTGCTTTTAATAGCTGATTGGGAATCAAAATTTGAACATTTTCATCCATTAGTTTTCCTTGTAAATCATGAACAATTTCAAATCCTGATGAAATTAGATTGTATTGCCTATACAAATCAAATTCTTGTTGCTCAAAGCAATAGACAAATACTTGCTTACCATCTGCTATTTTCGCAAGATGTTCGGCATGATAGCCAAGACCCAGACCAATTAATAAATAGCTTGTTTTTGATTCATCAAACTCAGCCTCTACCCAACGCAAAGCATCTTCTTGAGGTCGATAACGGCTATACAGTAACACATTATTTAATTGTACTGTTGGCATACCGTTTTTAGCCGTTAAAACTTCCCACTGCATTACTGTTCAATTCCTTCAATTTGCGCAGCCTGCTCAAAAAATGGGGCAATTTCATATTCAAACATATCTGCTACTAATACGTAATCTTGAATTTCCAAACCATTGTTCACTTCATTTAAAAATTCATGAATCTGCTCTACGTGAAGTGTGACTTGAACATCATTTTGTTTCAGTAAATCACTCGCTTGTACTAGCCAAATCATTCCTTCAGAAAAATGTAGAATTAATTGCAATGATTCTTGTATCTCATCTTTACGTAAGTGTTCGGCAATTTGTAAACTACCTGGTGCTATATTTTTGATATATTGATTAAAACTGTCTATTACTTCATTCATTTTTTTCCCTCTTTTCAATTATTTCTTTCAATACTTTTTTCGCTACGTCTGTTTTTTCTCGCAATGAATGATACATATCCTCCATTTGTGCAAAAGTTCGAAGATATGCTTCTTTTTCTGTTTCATTTATCTTCGGTAAATAATTTCTTAAAGTATGCATGACAACAGGAGAAATAAGTGGTTCAATTGTTAGCTTATTTATTATATTTTGTATTTTCTTTTCCAACTTTTGCAACTTTTTCATTGTATTAATATCGAATTGATTAGAGCCTTTATTATTTTTTAATATTTTTATAGCATTATTTAACATTTCTAAAAGTTGATTATACAAATCTAATTCTTTTTGAAAACTTTGCGAGACGTTATAATGATTGTTTATTTCATCATGATTGAGTATTTTTATTTCTTCTTTAGAGGCATAAATTTCACAAAAATCTTTAAAACTCATATGAGTGTACCCATTAATTTTTGCCCCTCCTTCCGTACAGTTAAAAAGTAAGTTTTCAGGAGGATCAAATTTTATTATGTCTTCAAACTCTAATCTCATGGAATTGAGCGCTGGAGATGTCCAAATGTTTTCACCATAGTAGCTTGTAATTTTAAATGCTTGTTTCTCTTTAATAAATTGCTCATCAATATTACGTGCAAATTTATTGGTATTGGCATGTGTAAGATTGTCTGTATAGGCTAAGTCCTGCCCAATTAATGCAACGGGACCAGTCGTAATAAATTTTGCAAAATTAAATGCTACATGAGCAACAGATGCGCCACCTATAAAAGTAGGGATCTCGATTTTAAGTTCTTCTTTTAAATATCTCTCTGACATAGCACTTCCGTTTGTTGCAACTACATAACCCAATTTTTCAAAAGATTCACGTACTAATGGATGACTTTGCATCGTGTATACAATTCTAGCATCTTTTAATTTTATTCCTTTAAAATGTTGATAATTTGGGTCACCTCCATCAATGGTAGCGACATAGTCCGGTTCAATTTCTTCTGCAATTAGCGAATTAATAGTTGAACCGGCACAAACCAAAATTAACTTATTTCGGTATTTTTTTAACAATGGAATTTGCTTAGCTAATGATGGCCCTCCTGAAACAATGACAACAGCTTCTTTATAGACTTTCTTTAATACAGTAGCACTATTATCTTTCTCTAGATGAATCATGTTTTCTAAAAAATTACTATGCCATACTTCTGAATACTTTAAAATAGTGTAGTCATTGACTAAATTTCTATTTTGAAAATCCTTGACTTTGGATAATAACAATTTATATTCATTCGGAAATATTTTATCATAATTAGATAAACAAACCACTTTATAAGATATACGAACTTGTGCTGTTAAATCACTTAAGTAAAATTCAAAATCGTTTAATATTTTCGACTCAAAATAAAATACATTTGCTTTTGATTTAGGTTTCTCTATCACTCCATCAAATAGTGGATCAACTACAATAATTGTTTCATTAAATTGGCGCACTTTTAGAAGCGCTTGCACTAAATAACCGCATCCATAGCCAAAAAATACATGTGCATGATGTGGGCAATAATTTTTCTCAACAATTTGAGTTGCCTCTCTCATAGGGTTATATTTGCTATGTATAAAATATTCGTTTATTTTTAATGTATTTTCTCCATTTTTAGCTCTATGTCGTTCTGTACTTATTTGCACTCATACCACCTCACTCTTTTTATCGGCATTTATTTGATTTCTTATATAGAGCAAAGAAAAACCTCTAGCAAATTTGCTAGAGGTTTTAAGACGTGTATTAACCTAATAATTGAAGTACACCTTGTGGTTGTTGGTTCGCTTGCGCGAACATTGATTGAGCAGCTTGCATTAAGATGTTGTTCTTTGTGAAGCCCATCATCTCTTTAGCCATATCTGTATCACGGATACGTGATTCAGCAGCTGTTAAGTTTTCAGAAGTTGCACCTAAGTTGTTAATTGTGTGCTCTAAACGGTTTTGAACAGCACCTAAAGATGCACGAGTTTCAGATACGCGTTTTAAAGCCGAATCAATTACAGAAATTGCATTATTTGCACCTGATTGTGATGCGATATTGATACCTTTACCGATTTCACCAGGAGTGCTAATTTTTGCCGTTGCGCCAGAATTAGCATTTACTCCTAATGCTTCTGCAGACATATTACCAATTGATAGGTTAATTGATTGGCCTGAGTTCGCACCGATATGGAAGACTTTACCGCCAGCAGCAGTAGCATTGTTAATATCATAGCCACCTCCAGATGCTACTTGACCACCAAAAGTACCATTTAAAAGTTTTTGTGTGTTGAACTCAGTATCTGTAGAAATACGAGTAATTTCTTTTGCTAGAGAGTTAATTTCTAATTGTAATGCAGCACGGTCAGAAGATACGTTAGTATCGTTCGCAGATTGTACTGCTAACTCACGCATACGTTGTAGGATAGCGTGTGTTTCGTTTAGAGCACCCTCAGCAGTTTGAATTAAAGACACTGAATCTTGTGCGTTTTTTGTAGCCATATCAAGACCACGGATTTGTCCACGCATTTTTTCAGAGATCGCTAAACCAGCAGCGTCATCGCCAGCACGGTTTACTTTGTAACCTGAAGATAATTTCTCAAGGTTTTTAGAAGCTTGAGCATTGTTGAAAGTAAGGTTACGGTGTGTGTTTAAAGCTGAAATATTGTGTTGAATTCTCATTTGGAATTCCTCCTTGAATAATTGTTTTTGTTATTCCACATCCGTGTGGAATTCGGTTTAGGCAGTTATGTACTCCCTGCACCTTACAATCTATATATCGTATTGAATTGGAAATGTTTAATAGTTTTTTAGAAAGATTTTTTATTTTTTTATGTAAGATATTTAAACTACTCAAATTGTAATTTTTATTTTTTCTTCAATTGCTCAAAGAAGCCTGAAGACATGGAGAGTGCTTCCTTGTTCTGGGCTTGGATAGCCTCGAAAACCTCTGAACGGTGTACTTTAACCGTTTTAGGTGCGACAATTCCAATTTTAATTTGTTCACCTTCAATAGCTAATATTTTTATTTCAATTTGGTCGCCAATCATGATAGACTCGTCTTTTTTACGGGAAAGTACTAGCATCATTTCGCACTTCCTTCCAATGCTTGCAACGGATAGCGTAGAGGGTAGGATTTATTATCTTGAAGGACGATTTGTTTTCCACATTTAGTTCCGATATTGATGATAACTGGAGCTAATAAATTAATAGTAGAATCCTGTAATGTTTCCTTCATTGTAACAATTGCATATGTTAGGACATCCTCTTGTTTTTCAATTTGCAGCTGCTCACGATCCTCTTCGCTAATATCAAAGCTATAATCTTTTTTAAAAGCAAACGGGAAGGCCACTACGAAACCAATGTCTGTATTATTAATTGATTGAAGCATCGCTAAAGGGAGATCTGCATCTAGTGGTAGTAAAACAAACTGTTTTTCATCCTCTAATCCAAGTAAACCATGTTCAAACATTAGGATATCTTGTTCTGAAATTTCAATTTCACCTAAAAACTTCGTCGCAATTTTCATTATTTATACGCTCCTTTAAATGCTGACGTCAATGTCAACATCTGGTCTTTGTACCATTGTACCAGTTACTTTTCCTGGTGTGTATTCGTGTATTGGTTTGTTCACCTTAGCGTCAATTATAGGCTCTCTACGTTGAATATTGACATCAGTTGTACCTGGTGTATAGTCGATTTTAACTGATCCTACTGATGGAACAAATTTAATATTAAATTGTACTCGATGTGGACCATGATTTTGCTTGGCTATATTTTGAATCGTAGAGCGTCCTTGCCCTTTACCTGCTGACATCATCATTTGTCGACCCTCTCGTGCGCGTCTTGCTGCACCACTTAAGGCAGCCTGACTTCCCTCTTGAGCAGCATTTTTGGTTGCTTCAATCGGTCCTATCATTCCTAAATCACGTCTTGCCTGAGAAGAGTCAATTTTTAAAACCCCACTTGTTGTATTGATTTCTAAAATAGCAGCAGGCTGTTCAATATGCTGTGTCGCCTTTGGCTGTTTAATATGTTGTTGAGGTTTTGCTATATGAAGATTTAATTTTGCATCCGTTGTATGAATTTGAATTTGAGGGAGTCTCATCTTACATCTCTCCTTTCAAGAAAAGCGTCTGAACAAAATTGTCCAAACGCCCTTGTTGTTCATAATAAAGTTGGCCCTGTCGCTTCGCTTTCGGGGCAGAACCTTAGTAGATTTTATCTTATAAAATCTACTAAGGTTTGCTGAATAATTTTCGCACCTACGGATAATGCAGCCTGATGAATAGATTCATTGGTCACCATTTCTGTAATTGCCTTAGAGTAATCTACAGACTCAGTATCTCTAAGTTGCTTTGTCACACTGACCTCACGGATACCTAAGCGATTCTCCATCATCTCTACACGATTTTGACGGGCACCTACATCCGCCTGCGCTTCCAGAACTTTATTATGCATTGCTGTAATATCATCACTAGTACTTGATGCTGAGATACCACCAAGCATATCTCCAATCTCTTGACCCGTTTTACTTGGATCCCCTAATAAATCAGAAATTTTCCCCATCATATCATCTATATTTTTAAATAGATCTTTACCAGGTGTATTAACTTGAATTTGAATGCCATCATAAATTTCTATATTGACAGCTTCATTTGGTGCGTTTAGGGCTGGATTAATTTCCTTTCCACCTCCAGCAGCTGGTGTAAACAATGGTTGATTCGTATTTGTTCCACTAAATAGGTAACTGCCACCAATATTTGTGTTTCCAACATCCTGAATCTGCTGACGAATTTGGTCAATCTCCATTTTTATTTTTTCACGTTCTTCTGGTGTGTTTGTATCATTTGCTGCTTGAATAACTAACTCACGAACACGCTTCATTTGCTCGCCAACCTGATTTAGAGATTCATCAGATGAATCTAACCAATTATTAGCTGTTATCATGTTGCGTGTGTACTGCTCAACCTTTGCTAAATCTCGACGATAGCCCATTCCATTTACTGCTACTACTGGGTCATCTGATGGACGGGTAATTTTAGAACCTGAGTTAATTTGATCTTGAAGCTTTGACATTTTACCATAGCTTTTATTTAAATTTAGCAGCATATTATTGGAAAGCATTGATTGTGTTACGCGCATTTTTATAAAAACTCCCTTCTTGTTAGCCGGAGAGTTATTCTCCATCAATTTCGCCTTGGCGTAATTGCGTCCGGATTTTGAATTGTGCCCGCACAATTCATTCCTTTGAAAATCCGTGACATCCGCCGGGGGCTTTATCTTTATTCAGTAGGTGTTTGGACACCCACTGAAAAGAAACCAAAACCTTATTCATCTCACAACCTGTAGAGGTGGGAGTCTTCTGCTGAATGAAGATAAATTATTTATTTTTAAAGTCCCACTCGACCCATACCATTAATAATTTTATCTAATGTTTCATCAACAACGGTAATCATACGTGCATTGGCATTATACGCTTGCTGGAAGGTAATCATATTCGTCATTTCTTCATCTAACGAAACAGAGCTAACAGCATCTCGACTATTTGATACAGTTAAACGTTGGGATTCTGAAGTTGCTGCTAGACGTAGAGCTTCTTCGCCATCCACA
>Ga0213825_1002793_pt1 | contig 10884 bp, 7 predicted proteins | sample MC6MC0900MG_FD_179896 | JGI IMG/M metagenome (GOLD analysis project Ga0213825, IMG submission 179896) | Enriched soil aggregate microbial communities from Iowa State University, Ames, United States - MC6-MC0900-MG | ecosystem: Environmental > Terrestrial > Soil > Unclassified | place: USA: Iowa... | reverse complement strand
AATATAAATCTGTTAAAGATTCGTCTCCAAATCCCATGGATGCAGCTAATGGCATACCATGAACATTTCCTGTGGGACTTGTCTCAAAAGTATTTATATCACCATGAGCATCAATCCATATTACAGCTATATCTCCATGGAAATATTTACTTGCTCCTGCAACACTTCCCATAGCTAAAGCATGATCTCCACCTAAAGTTATAGGAAAACCTCCACTACATAGGGAACTATAAACCGAATTAGCTAAATTCTCAGTTACTTCTAAAATTTCATTAATGTATTTTGCATTTACTCCGGCTTCAAACGGTTGCTTATCCTTTGTATTATCAACATAAATATTACCTAAATCATATACCTTATTTTTATGATTTTCTAATAATTCTTTAATTCCATTTTCTCTTAATTCATCTGGTCCATTTTCTACCCCTACTCTATCACATCCATAATAAAGAGGTACTCCAATTAAGTTAATATCCATATAATTCCCCTCCGTTAAAATGCCACTTATGTTATATTAGCATTCAGTTAAATTTTACTTTCAAATCCCTATTTCTATTATGTATCTATCTAATATAACCTAGAAATTTATCAGCAATTAATACTTTATTCCAAAACTAATAAAATTACAATAGAAAACTAATATTTATTTTATTGAATATATATATTTTTATATAATAATAGTTATATTATTCACTGTTTTACTGGATAATTATATGGTTATCTTTAAGGTTTTATAATATATGTAATAAACTTCATTTTATTTCAAGGTATATTTTATGAAATTTTTCTCTTAGTATGATTTTACATATAATCCATTTTCTATTTTGAAAATGTGTATTTTTATACATTAATTAAATGAGAATTAAGGAGTATTCTCTTAAATATTAATAAAACCTATTTCAATATTCTCCTTGAAATAGGTTTTCTATCTATATTTTTTTATAAAGAGTTATTTCTGTTTCTCCCTCTTGAAATTTAGCCAGTTCTGGTACGATAGTAGTAAAATGTCTTGTATTGTTATGTGAATTTATTGCTTCTTCATTTTTCCAAACCTCAATAAATGCAACTACATTACTATTACTCAACTCCTCGTATAGATCATACTCTATACATCCATTTTCTTTCCTACTTTCTTCTATAAGCTTATTAGCTAAGTTTTTAAATTCTTCTTTTTTATCTTTCTTTATAGTTTTTTTTGCTACAATAGTAATCATATTAATATACCTCCATGATTAATTATTTTAGTTAATATTGATCGAAATTTCTCCACTATTAGCTTTCATCTTCACAGAATAGAGAAATATTAGCTAGTTAGACATAATATAAAATAATTGTATCATCTTTACTAAAATTTATATATAAAAATGAGGACTTAAAACATCATTCACAGCTGTTATAAATCCTCCTACTCTAGTTTAATCTAGAGAAAATATTACTATTTTGTTATTATAGTTCCTGTATTACCATGTAATGCTTCTTTAGCTCTTTCTAGAGAAGTTATTAATGCTTTACCATTATTACTGAATTTAACATAGTCCATACATGCTTCTACTTTAGGTAACATTGAACCCTTAGCAAAGTGGCCTTCTTGTATATATTTACCTGCATCTTCTAAATTAATTTCTGATAGTTCTTCTTGATTTGGCTTATTAAAGTTTATACAAACTCTATCAACAGCTGTTAAAATAACTAGCATTTCTGCATCTAGATCTTTTGCAAGTTTAGCGCTTGATTTATCTTTATCTATAACTGCTGCAACACCTCTAAGAGATCCATCTGATTCCTCTACTACAGGAATACCACCACCTCCAACAGTAATAACTATAGTTCCTTGTTCAACTAATTGTTTAACTGTTTCAAGCTCTACAATTTTTTGTGGCTGTGGAGATGCAACTACTCTTCTATATCCTCTACCTGCATCCTCTACAAAGGTAAACCCTTTCTCAGCAGCTATTTTTTCAGCTTCTTCCTCGCTATAGAACATTCCTACTGGTTTACTTAAGTTTTTAAAAGCTTCATCATTTTCATTAACTACAACCTGAGTAACTACAGTAGCAACATTTTTTCTAATTCCTCTAGATAAAAGCTCTGTTCTAATGGATTGTTGTAAGTGATATCCAATATATCCTTGACTCATGGCACCACATTCTGCAAAAGGCATTAATGGAGTATTTGCTCCATTATTTGCTGCAAATTCCATAGCTAAGTTTATCATTCCTACCTGTGGACCATTCCCATGACCAACAATTACATTATAACCTTCTTCTACTAAATCAACGATGGTTTTTGCTGTATGTTTAACTAACTCTAATTGTTCTTCAGCTGTTTTTCCTAATGCGTTTCCCCCTAAAGCTATTACTAGTTCCTTCATTTAATTCACCTCATATATAATTTAAATATAAAATATGTTGAGAATATTATATTTTTATCTATGGCTTAAATATAATATCTTATTGTTTAGTTAATTAAATAATAGGTTAAACCCCTTCCTTTCTCAATTATAAGAAAGGGGTTTAATTATTATAGCCCTATAGTTGCAGCCATAACTGCTTTAATTGTATGCATTCTATTTTCTGCTTCATCAAATACTACAGATTGTTTTGATTCAAATACTTCATCAGTAACTTCCATCTCAGTCATTCCAAATTTTTCTCCCATTTCTTTTCCTACTACAGTTTTTAAATCATGGAATGCTGGTAAACAGTGCATAAATATAGCTTCTGGATTGGCATTTTCCATAGCTGCTCTATTTACTTGATATGGTCTTAACTCTTTTATTCTTGCTTCCCAAACTTCATCTGGTTCCCCCATAGATACCCAAACATCAGTATAAATAACATCTGCATTTTTAGTTCCAGCCATAACATCTTCAGTTAATGTTACAGTGCATCCATTTTCCTTAGCAATTGCTTTACAAGTTTCAACTAGCTCTTCAGCTGGGAATAATTCCTTAGGTGCACAAGCTGTAAAGTTTAATCCCATTTTTGCACAAGCAACCATTAAAGAGTTACCCATATTATTTCTAGCATCACCCATATATACAAAGTTAATTCCTTTTAATCTTCCAAACTTCTCCTCTATAGTCAATAAGTCTGCAAGCATTTGAGTTGGATGGAACTCAGTTGTTAATCCATTCCAAACCGGAACTCCTGCGTAAGCTGCTAATTCTTCAACTATTTCTTGGTCAAAACCTCTATATTCTATACCATCATACATTCTACCTAATACTCTAGCTGTATCCGCAATAGATTCTTTTTTACCCATTTGAGAACCTGTAGGTCCTAAATAAGTTACGCCCATACCTAAATCCATAGCTCCTACTTCAAAGGAACATCTTGTTCTAGTAGAATCCTTAGCAAATAGTATTGCAACATTCTTTCCCTCTAAATTTTTATGAGGTACTCCGGCTCTCTTTAAATTTTTGAAGTTCTTAGATAAGTCTAATAAATATCTAATTTCTTCTGGTGTAAAATCCAATAATTTCAAAAATGAACGTCCTCTTAAATTAATTGCCATTGTTATACTCCCCCTAATATGTTATATTTTTTTGTATAGTTTTATTTTATTCTTCTTTAGTATTTAATTATTGGATACTTAAAGAAGATTTTTTATTTTGTGAATATATTTTATTTTTTTTAAATTCATAATATTGAATAAATTTTAGTTATATTTATATCCTTAAGATTCACGAATTAAAGGCATAGACATACATCTTGGGCCTCCACGACCCCTTGACAATTCTGATGATGGTATAACATGAGTTTTTATTCCATATTCCTCTAATATCTTATTAGTTACATAGTTCCTTGAATATACAATAACTTCACCAGGTCTTATACACAAAGTGTTAGAGCCATCATTCCATTGCTCTCTTTGTGAAATTACATAATCGCCTCCACCACATCTAATTAACTTCACATCACATTCTAAATATTTTGACAATATCTCTTGCAGTGTCATACTTTCCTTAGTAAGCTTCACTTTTCCATTTTCCCCTTTAGTTAATTCAAATATCTCAAGAGGTCCTTCTATTTGTGGATGAATAGTGAACTTATCATAGTCAACCTGAGTAAATACAGTATCTAGGTGCATATATGCTCTAGTTTTTGGTATTTTAAACGCTAATACAGTTTCAATTTTACTATCTGGTGTTTCAAAGAATATTCTCTCTGATATTTTCTCAATAGCCTGTGGCGCTGTTCTTAGAGATATTCCTATAGCAAGAACCTTTTCAGATATATTAAGAATATCTCCACCTTCTATATGATACTCAAAATCTCTGTCGTATAACCTATTAGTTCCCTTAAAATCAGGATGATATTTAAATATAAAGTGTGCATATATAGTTTCTCTATTTCTCGTTTCAGAATACATCCTATTTAAACTTATAGAGTTTCCTATGGATGCAAAAGGATCTCTTGTAAAATAAAGGTTTGGCATTGGATCTGTAATAAAAGGATATGCTTCATTTACATAATCCTCTAAATGCTTTACCTTTGCTTCTTTCAATTCTGACTTGCTAATTCCAGCCATAGTCTTTCTAATTAGCTCTTCATTACAATTAAAGCTACTCAAATAGTTATATAATTCTTCTTGAACTTGGTCACTTTCTACCTTCGCTTCTTTTATAAACATTTTAATAAATTCATCTTTAACATCTGGTTCTTCCATTACTTTTGCTGCTAATTCATGTAAATATACAACTTCTACTCCATTGTTTCTCAAAACCTGTGCAAAGGCATCATGTTCTTCCTGGGCTACTTTTAAATAAGGAATATCATCAAATAATAACCTCTCCAGATATTCCGGTGTTAAGTTCTCAATTTCAGCACCAGGCCTATGCAACAAGACTTTTTTTAATTGTTTAATTTCGCTTGTAACATTTATTCCCATAACTCTTTCCTTTCTCATGTAATATTTTGTTAATTAAAATTACTTTATTAAAACTAACAATTTTTTATTTATAATATCAATATCCCATAACCTAAGTAATAAATTAAATTATGTAATATTGTTTTACACAAGTAAAAGTTTACATCTTATATATTTTTAGCCTTGAATAAACCTAAGCTATTGGTTATATAAATTTCTCCATTTTTATCAATAGTTTTTCTAATACAACCTTCAAATTCTTTTTTCTTAGAATCAATAATATCTAATATGTTTCCAGGTATAGAATATATATATTCTAATATATTATTTGTATCATTAACTATAAGTTTATCGTCATACAAAACTTTCTCTACTTTATTAAAATATCTATTAAGTATTTTTTCTCCATTCTCTAATCCAAATTTAGAAGATAACTTATCTTCATATATACGTATACTACTACTAAAGCTTAACATTAACTCTTGTAACTCTTTTAAATGATTACTTCCAATAGTAGAACAATACACTACACCATTAGGTTTAACAACTCTACTAATTTCAGCCAAAGCTAAATCTATATCTTTCATAAAAAATAATATATGATTAGCAATTACTACATCAAAACTATTGTCATTAAAAGGTAATGAAGTTAAATCAGTTATTATAAAATTAAACCTCTTGGAATCATTACCCAAATTTAACTTTGCTTCATTTATCATTTCTTCACATATCTCTGTTAGAGTAACTTCTATACTTTCATGTAGATTGTCCATATTTTTAGTCCATAAAACTCCATTACCACAACCTACTTCTAAAACCTTATCCTTATTTCTAATTTTTATATTATCAAATACCCATGGATACCACCCGTATCTGTTTGTCGAGAATCTATCCATTAGCTTTACACCTTCGTTTAAATTAGATGCATCTCTGCTACGTTGTAATAATTCTTTTTCACTCTCTAGAGATTTTATTACATCAATAGCCTCTTCCCATTTCATGTTAGAGTTCTCATTCATACTAAATTCAGCAGTTTCTATAGCATTTAATACTACCTTCATATTATTCATCTTGTTTTTAATAATACTTTTCTGAAGTTTCAGAGAATTCATCATATCTTCTTTCTTATAATCACACTTTTCTGTGCTTATAATTTCATCTAAGGATAATCCCAAGTACTTTAATGCTAAGATCTTTTTTAATTTTATGAAATCTTCATCGGAGTAATATCTATATCCTAGGTTATTTGTATATGATGGCTTAAGAATTCCTTTGCTATCATAATATCTAATAGTTCTAATGGTAACTCCTGCTTTCTTTGCAAATTCCCCTGTGGTATAAAATTCATTACTATTCATATTTATCCCTCCAAAGCAATCGTATACCTTACCCTATACTAATATAATAGAAGGTTACGTAAGGTAACTGTCAATACCTTTTTATGAATTTTATTACATTTTTACAACATACTAAGTGTTACATGTAATAATTGTATCATAACTTCCCATAATATTCTTACTTTTTTATATAATTTGAAATTTCCGATTTAATACTTCTATTATTCTATAATAAAAAAGACAGAATTAACTAGTTAACTCTAGTTTTCTATCTTTTTATACATTAATTATATAATTTCACATCAGCTATAAACTCTAGTACTTTTTCATCTTCTGTTGCCCAAGATGTAACAAGACGAATAGCTGAATTCTCTTTATCGATTTTTTCCCAAGTTATAAATAAGTATTTTTTCTCAAGTTCTTTAATTAAGTTATTAGGGAGTATAGGAAATACTTGATTGCTAGATGAATTAATCATAAAGCTATAACCAGCATCTTCTATACCCTTTTTAAGAATCTCTGCCATATTATTAGCGTGAGTTGCTAAATCAAAATATAGGTTATCTTTAAATAATTCTTCAAATTGAATTCCTAGTAACCTTCCTTTTGCAAGTAGAGCACCCTTTTGTTTAATATGGTATCTGAAATCCCTTTTTAAAGCATCTCTACATATTATAAGAGCCTCTCCCATTAAAGCTCCCCCTTTGGTTCCACCTATATAAAAGGCATCTACTAATTGAGCTAATTCATAGATTTTCATATTATTTTCTTTAGAACATAGCGCAGACCCTAATCGTGCACCATCAAGATATAGATATAAATCATGTTTTTTACATACCTGACTTAACTCTTCTACCTCTTCTCTTTTATATATCGTTCCTATTTCTGTAGAGTTTGAAATATATACAAGTTTTGGTTTTACCATATGTTCATCAGTATGCTCTTCTATCACAGTTTCTATATTCTTTCTTGTTAATTTTCCATCCTCCACATCTACAGAAATAACCTTATGTCCAGTAGCTTCAATAGCTCCAGTTTCATGAACTAACACGTGACTAGTATTTGCTGCAATAACCGCTTCATGAGGTCTTAAAAAGGCTGATAAAGAAGTAAGATTAGTTTGAGTTCCTCCTACTAAAAGATGAACATCTACATCTTCTCTCCTTATTTTCTCCTTAATTAACTTAATAGCCCTTGCTGTAAATATGTCTTCTCCGTAACCTTCGCTCTGCTTCATATTACACTTGATTAATGCCTCTAATATTCTTGAATGCGCTCCTTCACTATAGTCATTTTTAAAACTATACATAATATTACCTCCATTTTTTCATATTCTATCACTTCGTCATTCAAATATCAATAAATGCTAAATAGAATCATGAAAGGTTATCATAGTATTTTTTTACATTTATTACATATGTGTTAACTATTATGCATTTATCTTTAGTAATGAAATATATTTGTGTATACTATGAATATACTATTTTAGAAATCACTATTTTATATAATAGTATATTCTATTAATTAATATTAGGATGTGTATTATGATTTATAGAAACATAATGAATATAAAAAATTTAATAATTATAATAATTTTACTGATAGTCATTATAATTTTCTGTTATTGGCAAAATAATAACATAGTTGTAACAAATATAAAACATATAAATTCAAAAATACCTAGGGGTTTTGATGGATATAAAATACTTCAAATTTCTGATTTACATAATAAAGAATTTGGAGCTAATCAAAAAAATCTTATATCCCTAACTAAAGAAATTAATCCAGATATAATTGTAATTACTGGTGATTTAATTGATAGTCGAAGGACAAATAAAGATAATATAAATATAGCTATTTCCTATATTAAATCAGCTATAAATATAGCTCCGGTATACTACGTATCTGGAAATCATGAATCAAGATCAGATTTATATGATGAATTAAAAATCATCTTTGAAGAAAATGGAGTTATAAACATGGACAACGCTCATAAAAACATAAAGTTAAACGGTGATACTATCTCTATTCTCGGACTAGCAGACATATGCTTTAATCCCATAGATAGTTCCAAATACCCTAACTCTCCTTTAGGATTTGATGAAATATTAGGCAACCTAAAAGCTGAAAGTAAAAACAATTTTACTATTCTACTTTCTCATAGACCTGAACTAATTACCTTTTATGCAAAAGAAAATATAGATTTAGTATTTTCCGGCCATGCTCACGGTGGACAAATTCGCCTTCCATTTTTAGGAGGAATTATAGCTCCATATCAAGGCTTTTTTCCTCAATATACTAATGGAATTAATAAATTAAACTCTACATCCTTAGTAGTTAGTAGAGGTCTTGGTAATAGTCTTGCTCCTCAAAGAATATTTAATCGCCCTGAATTAGTAGTTGTAACTTTATCAAATGAATAAATTATTTTATACTAACTCATTATTTCATAAGCACTTTTTGCAATATTTTAAGCAATTTAAACACTATTTATAGTAAATCTACTCAGTATAATAAGAATAAATGAGTTTATTTAGTTACGGAGGAATAATAATGAAATTATATAAATTGCTTAATCAAATAAGTTATACCTTAATAAATGGATATGTGGATCTAAACATTGATCATATAAGTTATGATTCTAGAGAGATAAAGCCAAATTCTTTATTTATATGTATAAATGGCAATAACGCAGATGGCCATAATTTTATAGATGAAGCTGTTAAAAATGGTGCTATCGCTATCTTAGTTGAAAAGGATATTGCTTATTTAAATAAATCTTTAGTTATCATAAAAGTCAAAGATACTAGAATTTCTTTAGCTAGTATATGTACTTTATTTTATAATGAACCTTCAAAAGAGATAAAACTTGTAGGAGTAACAGGAACAAATGGGAAAACTACAGTTACACATTATATCAAGGATGTATTAGAATCTTATGGAAAAACTGTAGGCGTCATCGGTACCTTAGGCTTTGAACTCACCAAACATAAAGTAAATATTATTAAAACAACTCCAACTACTCCTGAAGCTTTAGAACTTCAAAAAGCCTTTAGAGAATTTAAAGATAATAATGCTAATAGTGTTATTATGGAAGTTACTTCTTCTGCTCTAGCAAAACATAGAGTAGATTTTTGTGATTTTGATATCGGAATCTTTACTAACCTATCTCAAGATCATTTAGATGAACATGGCACCATGGAAGCCTATAAAAGAGAAAAAATGAAGTTATTTCATAAATGCAAATTAGGAATTATTAATATGGATGATAATATTTCAAAAGAAATAATAAAAGAAGCCACATGTAAAATACTAACTTACGGAATAGAAAATCCGGCTGATATTCAAGCTACTGATGTAATATACAGAAAGAACTCTGTTAGTTTTAAAGTCAATTTTAGAAAAACTTGCAATGAAGTTAATATAAAAATTCCCGGTAAATTTACTATATACAATGTTTTAGCTACAATAGCTGCCTGCTATTCTATGGATATGACCATTGAGAATATCATAAAACTACTCCCTAATATTAACCCTGTTCCTGGTAGAATTGAATTGGTAGAAAACAACTTAAATAAAAATGTTATAGTAGATTATGCTCATACTCCAGATGCTTTGGAGAAACTCCTCATTATGGCAAGAGAAATAACTTGTGGGCGAATTATCACTATCTTTGGTTGTGGTGGAGATAGGGATACCACTAAGCGTGGGATTATGGGTAAAATATCTGGCTACCTATCAGATTATTGTATAATTACTTCTGATAATCCTAGAACTGAAAATCCAAGACTAATCATTGATGACATAGAATTAGGAATATTATCTACAATAACTCCTTATGAAAAAATTATTAATAGAAAAAATGCCATAGAAAGAGGATTAAAAATACTAAAAGATGATGATTTACTTATAATCGCTGGAAAAGGTCATGAAGACTATCAAATTATAGGTAAAAGAAAATTTCATTTTGATGATAGAGAAGTTGTTAAAAATGCTATTAAAAACTTTTTTAAATAAGAAATATATTATTTATTAGTGACTTATGGATAAATTTCCTTAAGTCATTATTTTTATAAAAAGAATTATAAATGAAATAAAACACATACTAAACCAGAGGTGATAATATTGAAACATATATTAATAACTGGTTGTGGTTCTGGTCTTGGACGTAAAGCAGCTATAACTTTGGCTAGTAGAGGTCACTATGTTTATGCAACCACTCATACCGATGAACAGGCATACAAATTAAATATGTTAAATAGAAAATGGAAACTTCCAATGGAAAGCTTTAAGTTAGATGTATTATGTAAAGAGGATAGAGAAAAAGTAAGAGACTTGCCTATAGATGTACTAATAAATAATGCCGCCATAGGAGATTCTGGCTCCATAGCTGAAATAGACGTAAATAGATTTAGAGCTACTTTCGAAACTAATGTGTTTTGTCCTATAGAACTGACTCAGATTGTTTTGAAAGGGATGATAAAAAGAAGAAAGGGCAGAATTATATTTCTCTCTTCCTTAACTGGTCGCATGGCTATACCATTTTTATCCCCCTACTGTTCCACTAAATTCGCACTTGAATCCATTGGTTATTGCTTAAATAAAGAACTTAAGCAACTTCCAAGAGTGAATATTCCTGTAATCTTAATTGAACCTGGCTCCTATGCTACAGGTT
>Ga0213825_1002790_pt1 | contig 10898 bp, 10 predicted proteins | sample MC6MC0900MG_FD_179896 | JGI IMG/M metagenome (GOLD analysis project Ga0213825, IMG submission 179896) | Enriched soil aggregate microbial communities from Iowa State University, Ames, United States - MC6-MC0900-MG | ecosystem: Environmental > Terrestrial > Soil > Unclassified | place: USA: Iowa... | reverse complement strand
CCTACCCCATACAAGAAAATAGTGGTAAATAAAAATAATGCCAGACATTTTAGTCCTTGCGCTTTTTTCATAGTATCACCTCATTGTACAACGGTCATTTGTTGCGCATAGCTTAAAAGATCCTCAACTGTTAATTCTGGATTTTGCCCAACCATACTATATTGGTAGCCGTTTTCTTGCCAAGCAAGGGAACGGAAATTTTCACCATCCATAACAGTGCCTTTTTGTCCTCGAATATCTATTTCTTTTTCATTTAAAATGGGACCAATATCTGCAACACTAGCATCTGCTTTAAAAATCGTGACGAAAAAGGCTAGCTCTCCATCTAAAACATAATCGAAAGAGTATTCTGGTCGTTCCTCTATCCCTTTAACCATGGATATGTTGTCTAACGTTAGACCATTTACTTCTGGTACTAATAAAAACTTTTCAAGCTGCTGCTTTACGTCGTCCAATGAAACGGATTCAGAAGTATCCTGTCCGCTAATTTCCTGAATCGTTACATCCTTTGGTAGATCTAGTGTAAATTGTTGAGCATCTATTTTTTCACCAAAATTAATCTTAGAATATTCAGTGAGCATATGAGTCCCTGCACTATCTGTCTTCATTTTTAATGTCAGCCAAGTCTTTTTATCAATCCAAGCTTCAATATCGCCGAATAACGATTCCGTATTCTTCGTTTTTGCAACGATTTTATAGGTATCTCTACCTGCAACCTTCTCTTCTCCTGCTATCTTAATATCATGCGTATCTTTAACCATATTAAAAATAAGCTGTACCTGATCTTTAGGTGATTGCAAGCTGTCTAATTCAGGTTGTGAATAATCCATTGTGTAGGCTGTCTTTTCAGTGACATCATAGCTAATCACTTTAGCATCATTTTTGACTGTGATAACATGTTCACCATTATCGCCTGTCATTTCTATCCGTCTATTGCTATCCTTTACCCATTCCTTCACTTGAGCTTTACCACCTAGCTCTCCCATATCTAACGTATATTCGCCATAATAAGTGAGCGGCTCTTTCGATTCTTGAAGGGCTTGGTCGATAATTTCCTGAGGTGTATAAGTTGCCTCTGAATTACAGCCCACCAAGCTAAATGTCATAACAGCAATTAAGCCTACTGCTCGGCAAGATCTTTTCCAATTCATCATTCATTTACTCCTTTATAAGGTGGTAGCCAGCAAATTACCGCTGTTCCAATGTTCTCTCTAGAAAGCAGTTCGACAGTACCCCCATGTTTTTCAATAATTTGTTTTGTAATATTTAAGCCTAGTCCTGTTCCTCGATCACCAGCCTTTGATCTCGCATAATCTGCTTGATACATTGGCTCGAATAATTTTACAATGTCCTGTTGTGGTATGCCTCTTCCGTGATTTTGCACAATTATATACATGCCTTCTTGCTTGTTTAAAGCAGACTTCAAGAAATCAAAGCCCCATTCGGGATCATTTCCAGCATTGACTGCCGCTAAGCCTATTGTTGTCCCCTTTTCCCCATAACGCCAGGCGTTGCTCAATAAATTATCAATGACACGCTGAAGTTGTTTAGGATGCACAGCATAGAGTCCATCCACGGAACAGAAGACTTTTAATGTAAATCCTTCTTCCTCACATAACGGTTCATAGTCAGACAAGGCCATGTCAAAAAATTCTTCTCCATCCACAGCAATGAGCTCTAATGTATAGTTCGTTGATTGAAGTAAGGTAAACATCATTAAATCCTCTAGCATATGCTTCATCCGATCTGCCTTCGTAACGATGACCTGCTGATATTCTGCCACCTGCTGTTCTGATAAGCCTTTATTTTGTAAAGATTCCGCATAGGCTTGGATGGCTGTAAGGGGTGTTTTCAAATCATGGGAAATACTTGCAATCATCATTTCTTTTTGCTGTTGTTCCGCTTTTAAGGAAGCCCGAGTCTTTTCAATTTCAACCTGCATCGCCTCAAATGTTTTGGCGAGTGCCCCAATCTCATCTTTTCTTACGCTTAGAGTTGATTTAACATGCTGACCTTTCGCAAAATGACGCATGTGCTGCATCAGTTCACCTAATGGCCGATTCAGTTTCCGATGAAGCAACAAGATGACAGTTAAATAAATGATAAGAAACAACAGGATCGTGCTTGCGATGACAAGCCATGAACGCTTTTCTACACCCTTTACCCAATCTGTTCGTATTAATTGAATTTCATAGATGCCAAGCAAATCACCTTTTAGATATACAGGCTCCTTGTATGTAAAGGCGTTGTATGCTTGCTGTAAATCATATAAACCATTTAACATGCGCTCTTTCCCTACATAGCCCGTTAGCAAAGGGTTGGAGGAATATAAAACATAGCCAGATTTCGTATAGAGGGTAATCGCCAGCTTCTCATTGGTAAGTTCCTCTATCTCCTCAAAATCGGCATTTTTTTGATAAAGCACTGGATTGTCAACGACATCTTTTACCTGATTTAGCTCTGTCCACTTGTCAAAGTACTCCGCCACATTTTTATCTTGGTAATAAGCATTAATCCACACATAAAGGCTATAAGCTCCTACTATGGGTATGACCATTACAATAAAAAACATAATTAGTAACCACGCTTTTATTTTCATAATGGTTCACCAATAAAACGGTAGCCCTTACCCCACACAGTTTGAATGAAATTTGGGTTTTTCACAGAATCCTTGAGCTTTTCACGCAGTGCCTTGATATGCACTGTGACAGTATGAGTGTCCTCTAACGTTGCTTGCTGCCAAATATGCTGATACAGTTCTTCTTTTGTAAAGGTTTGACTCGGATTTTTAGCTAGCAGCCTAACAAGGGCAAACTCCTTTTGAGTTAATGCAATTTCTTGCTGATAAACACATACTATTTGTCGTTGCCAATCTATTGTTAAACCATTCGCATAGGCAGTATGCTCTTCTATCACGTCTTGCTTGTGGTAGCGTCGCCAGCGTCTAAGATGAGAGGCAACTCGTGCCTTTAATTCTTCTAAGCTAAATGGTTTAGCGATATAATCGTCTGCCCCCTGCAAGCCCTCCACCTTATCCGCATCTTCCTTGCGGGCACTCATCATTAGGATTGGCACATCACTCTCCCAACGGATATTTTGACAAACCGTTAACCCATCCATTTCTGGCAGCATCCAATCCACTAGCACTAAATCGAAAGGTTGCGTTTGAAAATCTTCCAGTCCCTCAAGGCCCGTAGTAGCCCATGTCACACAATAGCCCTCCTGTTCTAGCGTATCCTTCACAATGCGCCCAATCGCTGTATCATCCTCAATCAGTAGTAATTTTTCCTTCATCATTTTCCTCCTGCATTCACCTTACTACGGAAAAAACGATTTTCTCCGAACTTTACACTTTCTTTATAATTACCTTAGAGCGTATCCGCACTTTATACAAGGGGAGGAGGCTACCGATTTCATCGACGCAGTTTTCTTCCTGCCCGAGCTATCCGCCACTTTTGCCGTTCTATCCGGTACTTTAACCAGGCTATCCGCCACTTTGCCGCTCCTATCCGCTACATGACCGAGCTATCCGCCACTTTTGCCGCTCCTATCCACTACTTTAACCGGGCTATCCTTCACTTTGCCGGTTCTATCCGCTACATCCTTCATTTTTATCCTATTTTCCAGCACAAAAAAAGGAATGCACTGTGATTGTGCATTCCTTAGCGAACTAGAAAAATAAACTTAGAATATAGTAAATCAATGCTGCCATGACAGCAGAGATTGGCATCGTGATGACCCATGTTGTAACGATTTTACGTGCCATCCCCCATTTAACGCCTTTAACACGATGTGCTGTTCCGACACCCATGATGGATGAAGAAATTACATGTGTTGTAGAAACTGGTAAATGGATTAATGTGGCACCAAAGATAATCGATGCAGAAGCTAAGTCTGCCGCTACCCCATTTACTGGGCGGATTTTCATGATTTTACCGCCAACCGTTTTGATAATTTTATAGCCTCCGACAGATGTACCAAGACCCATCGCAGTTGCTGCAGCAAAACGTACCCAGAAAGGAATATCATCTCCTTGGTGTAGGCCGCCCGCGATTAGCGCCAAGGTAATAATACCCATTGCCTTCTGCGCATCATTTGTCCCGTGTGTAAAGGATTGTAAGGCTGCTGTCCCAATTTGCATTGTACGGAAGCCTTTATTCGTTCGATATAAATTCATATCTTTGAAGATGACTTTTAATAATGTCATCATCAGGAAACCAGCTGCGAACGCTAGTAATGGTGAAAAAATAAGTGCTTGAAGAATTTTAATAAACCCAGCATAGTTCAAAATATCAAATCCTGCTGCGGCAATAGCTGCCCCTGCAACAGAACCTATTAATGTATGAGAAGAACTTGATGGAATCCCAAAATACCATGTTAATAAATTCCATGTAATGGCAGATAATAAGGCTGCTAAAATAACAACAGAACCTGTAATATCGCCATCATAGGCATTTAAAGAAAATGGGTCCACAATATCTTTTGTTAAGGCTTTGGCTACCCCAACGAATGTAATCGCTCCGACGAAGTTCATTACTGCTGCCATATAAACCGCAGTACGGGGCTTTAAGGCACGGGTCGATACAGAGGTAGCAATCGCATTGGCTGTATCATGGAAGCCGTTAATAAAGTCGAACACAAGTGCGAAAATAACGACTAATATGGTGATTAATAAGATCGTATCCATTTCGTACACTCCATCTTATGCATTACGCATAATTATTGTTTCAATTGTGTTTGCTACTGTTTGACAGCTGTCCGCAATGTCTTCAAATTGCTCATAAATATCCTTGAAAACAATCAAACGCATTGGATCTTTTTCTTGGATGAATAATTGCTTCATCGAAGAACGGAAAATTTCATCACATTCACGTTCATTGTCCTTAATTTGAATAGCATGTTTACGCATTTCCACAAGCTTTTTACTATTTAACAGTTCCATGGCTTGTACCATTTCGTCCGTGCTTTTCGCAATATATGTGAGGAATTGACGCATTGGCTCTGTTACTTCTGTTAGGTTGTACATATTGAAGTGCGCAATACAGCCTTCCATTCCATCAATCACATCATCTAATTTATTGGCTAATGCTAAAATATCTTCACGCTCAATTGGCGTCATAAAGGATTTATTCAGCATAACGATTAGCTCATGGATTAATTTATCGCCACTTGTTTCGTATTGCTTCATTGTATCTGCAATTTCTTTTAGCGCATCTATATCTTGAATACGGGCATTATGAGCATAATAGATACCCTCATTCACGTTTTTCGCGATTTTTAATAGTGACTGAAAAAATGGATCTTGCTTATTTGAGTTGAACATCCTGTTCCTCCTGTTGAAAAAATATTGTCAATTTCTGAACCATCATAACAAAACATTTACACAATTCTACAAAATTTTAAACACTAAGATGTTGATTTTACAAAACTGTAATATAAAATTTGCCACATTTATTTTTAAGCTATTTCGCAAGTTGTAAACGTTGGAAATCAAATATTAAAAATCACTATTTTTTCTTTAAAAATGACCATTTTTTCTTTTATTTTTATAAAAATACTTGAAATAAACTTTTTTCTGCTTATTTGTTTGTCTTGTGAAATGTTAAGGAATTGTAAACGAAATTTACATGAAAATGCTGGAATTTCATTGTTATTTTTTGACTTCCGCAGTACGCTATGTTAAAACGCAATGAGGAAAGATGGGAGCATATTTATGGATATTGATTTACTTTCACTCACAATATTATTACTACTTGCTTTTATCGCATCTTTTTTAAATGCGATTGTTGGAGGTGGTGGGCTCATCTCCTTACCTGCATTAATGGCTGTTGGTTTACCTCCAAGTACAGCCATTGCCACAAATAAACTGGCCAATACCATTAGTAATGGTACAAGTATGCTAACTTTTTTACGTGCAGGTAAAGTTGATATCAAGAAAATCGGAAAAATCCTCCCCTTTATCTTTGTAGGGTCTTTACTCGGTGCCTTTACTGTCCATCTTGTGTCCCCTGCTATTTTAAAACCACTTATGCTTGTTATGCTCGTCCTTGTAGCTGCTTATACAATGTTTAAAAAAGATTGGGGACAGCAATATCAAGAGCGTGTACTTAGTACAGCCAAACATTTAGCCTATATAGGTGCATTTGCGGCTATTGGCTTTTACGATGGCTTTTTTGGACCAGGTACGGGTTCATTTTTTATTTTTATTCTATTAATGATGGGCTATGATTTTCTCCAAGCTGCTGGTAATGCGAAAGCTTTTAATTTCACCTCAAATTTAGCGGCATTAATCATGTTTTTAATTTTAGGAGAAGTTCATTTTCTCTATGGTTTTTCGATGGGCTTTGTCATGATCTTTGGGGCAATCCTTGGATCCAAATTTGCACTGAAGCGTGGAACGAGCATGATGCGGGTCATCTTTATTGTCATGACATGTTTATTGATTTTGAAAAATGCCTGGGAGTATTTCTTTCATTGAGACCGCCAATTTTCAGTCAATTGACAAAAAATATTAGCGTGCTATAATACTTTTGGGCTTCACCGCATTGAAGCGCAGAAGTATTTATTAGGAGGATTCACATGTTTCGAATAGAAGCAAAGAGTAACCCTCGATTTCTTGAGGCAAGCTTTATCACTATTTTAATTATCGCCATAATGGCTTATAGTATTGGCTATTTAAAGGCTACGCCGCATATCCCGATTTTTCTTGTGATTGCCATTTTACTGGCTTATGGATTACTGAAAAAAGTACCCTTTCGCGATCTTGAGGGTGGTATGATTGCTGGTGCTAGCGCTGGACTTGGCGCCGTTTTTATTTTCTTTTTTATTGGCATTTTAATTTCCAGCTGGATTATGGGTGGAACGATCCCAACCCTTATCTATTATGGCTTTTTAACTGTGTCGCCAAACTTTTTCTTTGCTATCGTGTTTTTAATTTGTAGTATCGTTGGTATTTCAATTGGAAGCTCTCTGACAACTGTCGCAACGGTTGGTGTAGCATTTATGGGCATTGCCGGAGCTATGGATATCTCGCTAACCATTACAGCTGGAGCGATTGTTTCTGGGGCCTTCTTTGGAGATAAAATGTCTCCATTATCCGATACAACCAATCTTGCTTCTGGTACAGTTGGTGTAGACCTTTTTGAGCATATTAAAAATATGGGCTGGACAACCATCCCTGCTTTTCTTATCTCCTTTGTGCTCTATGCTATTATCTCCCCAACAGGAGCTGCTACATCCTTTGAGACAGTCGAGCAATTTAAAGGGGGTTTATTGTCTACAGGACTTATTCATTGGTATACATTATTGCCAATTGTTGTTCTCGTAATCATGACTTTTTACAAGGCACCTGCAGTCATTACATTGGCTGTTGTGTCCATTATTGGAGTAGGTCTTGGCTCTCTACTTGACCCAGTTCCCGCTTCAGATGTCTTCAAAATTCTGTTTGATGGCTATGTCTCTCAAACTGGTAATAAAGAGGTAGATGCCTTGCTCACTCGTGGTGGGATGAATAGTATGCTATTTACAATCGCGCTTGTCTTACTTGCTTTAACAATGGGTGGCCTTTTATTCACACTAGGCATTATTCAAAGCATTTTAACGAAGGTCGAAAGCTTATTTAAAAGTGCTGGTTCTGTTATTACGGGTGCTGCCATCACGGGCATCGGTGTCAATACATTGATCGGTGAACAGTACTTATCCATTCTATTAACTGGGGAGGCCTTTAAGGCACAATTTGCAAAGGTTGGGCTTGCACCAAAAAACCTTTCACGCGTCATGGAGGATGCAGGTACGGTCGTCAACCCACTTGTGCCTTGGAGTGTTTGTGGTATTTTTATCACAAGTGTCCTCGGTATTTCCACACTGGATTACCTGCCGTTCACCTTCTTCTGTTTACTAGGACCAATTCTAACGATCTTGTTTGGCTGGAGTGGCAAAACATTAACAAAGCTTTAACCATAACAAAAGGTAGCTGAAAAAACATCAGCTACCTTTTTATTTTACTCAAAATTTTTGTGGAAACACCATTTCTTACTACCTTGACTATGTGTTGTATAAAATAATTTTAATCCCTTATCAGCTCGGAAATTTGATAGCGTGTAAAGCTAGCTGTTGGAGAGAAAGCTATCATTCCAATTTGGAATCAAAATTCATGATTTTTCGCATTTCTGTTGGATGACCTCCTTTGCTATGCTCTACTAAAGGAGATGAAATAGGATGACAACAAAAACAAAATGGAATGCTCATTTATATGATGAAAAGCATGATTTCGTGTCAAAATTGGGTACAAGCTTAGTCAATCTACTAGCGCCGCAAAAAAATGAACATATTTTAGATGTGGGTTGTGGTACAGGAGATTTGGCTAATGACATATCAGCACTTGGAGCTTCTGTGCTCGGAGTAGATGCGTCGGCTACAATGATTTTAGCTGCTCAGCAAAAATATCCTGCCATTAACTTTCAAACGATGGAAGCTACAGCGATGCACTTTTCTCAGCAATTTGATGCCGTTTTCTCCAATGCCGCACTTCATTGGATGAAGGAACCTGATGTAGTTATTGAAAATGTCTATGGTGCACTGAAGAACGGTGGACGCTTTGTTGCTGAAATGGGTGGACAAGGCAATATTGCATCTATCATTTGGGCTCTGCAAAAAAGTATGGAATCTTTACAATTTCCCTATATCGACCACTATTTCCCTTGGTATTTTCCAAGCGTCGAGGAATATCAATCAAAATTAGAAAAGGCAGGCTTTCAGGTCGAGAATATCACACTCTATAAACGCCCTACACCACTTCAAGGGCAGGATGGGCTTCGCAACTGGTTGGTCATGTTTAGTGAAAATCTTCTACAGCACTTAAAGGCTGATGAGAAAGAGCAGGTTTATGCGACATGTGAGGAATTATTAAAGCCAACTTGTTTCCAACAGAATGAATGGGTCATTGATTATTATCGTCTGCGCTTTATTGCTCGTAAAAAATAGATTACAAAAGGTTACTATTCTGTTGTAGTAACCTTTTTTCAATGCTAAGAGCGAGGCAGCAATATTACAATGACGCCTATTAAGCATATCCCTGCGCCAATAAAGTCTAAATGATCGGGCTTTTTGCCATCAATGCCCCACCCCCATAAAATAGATAACACGATGAATACCCCACCATAGGCTGCATAAACTCTGCCAAAGGTAGGGAAGGACTGGAATGTTGCAACAACACCGTACAGAGCAAGTGCAATACCGCCAATAATGCCCCAATAAAAAGGTTTACCCTCTCGTAACCAAAGCCAAATTAAATAGCCCCCACCTATTTCACCAATTCCTGCAAGAATAAATAATAATATAGCGATCATACTGTATCTCTCTTTCTCATTTTCACTCTATTATACATGTCTTACATACTCCAATATGTAATGGTGTCCGTTATTCCGATTAAAATTAATAGGATACCTGCTGTTAGTTGAATAGCTCTTCCCATCTTCATGCTTTTTCGTAGGATAATACGCTTGGCATCAAAGACATAGATCAACAGAAGCATGATGATGAGCGGTACAGCGGTCGCTACGCCAAAAATACTAGGTAGAAGCAACCCATAGGAAGTGCTTGCCACAAGGGGCATTAACCATACAAAAAATAGAACAAACATAGTGGGACAAAAGGCAATAGAAAAACTAGCGCCCATTAAGAACGAGCCAAATTTCCCCTCTTTTACTACAGGCGGCAGCAGCGATGTTAAACGTTGTAGAAAGGTTAATTTGAATAAACCGATTAGCACCAGCCCTGTTAGCAGCATCATCGGCCCAATAGCCTGACGAAAGATTGGAAAATAAACGGTCATCTTTGTTTCAAATGATTGCCCAAAAAGCCAAGCACAAAAGCCAAGCACACTAAAAACAACCACTTTCCCCACTATAAAAAACATAATTTCTTGCCAATTACTGCTCTTTTGAAGTGTTCGATTGCCGTAAAATGTAATGGCACTCATATTACCTGTTAACTGACATGGAGCAAAGGCGCCTATCAAGCCAAGAAGAATGGCCATCATCAGGGCAGAATGCTCATAGCCCTGTACAAATTGAGTAAGCGGTTCACTAATCAACTGACTAATGGTGGACAATATACTATACATCTATACACCCTCTATCTATTATTTATACTAAAATAGTATAAAGGTACATTATGAATAAACAGTGCAGAAAACGGCTTTACCCATACACGCTATTACACGCTACTAAAAAATCATTATAATCAGCCGAGACATACTTTGTAAGCAAGTAAGTATCCGATACAATATGAGAAAATTCTTTTACTGAATAGCTATGCAGAAGATTTTGCTGACAATCTGGTTCAATTACACTCTTAGGCAGCAAGGCAATACCAAGACCATGCTTGACGAAATGCTTGATCACCTCTGTTTGATTAATATGCATTGTTTGATGGCTAGTAAATTGCTGTAGCACCTGTTGTACTTCCTGCCAATAGGGCGCATATTCATGTGTGAGAAGCGTTTCCTGCTGTAAAAGGGTGAAAGCATCATATTCCTTTTTAGCAATAGGAGCAATTAAATGCAATGGTTCTTGTGCGAGCATCACTGTGTGAAGCTCACGAGTTGAGGTTAATTTGGATAAGCCAATATCGATTACACCAGTAAATACCGCTTCCCCAATTTCATTGGATTTTAAAAGTTCTATCACTACCTGAGTAGAGGGCTTTCGATGCTGGAATGCTGTGATAATAGCTGGTAATGTTGAATTCGCTATTTGCGGAGCAACGCCAATCGTAAGCTTAGCGGTGTAGCCTTTTACGAAGGAATCCATTTGTTGTAGCCCTTCATCTAAAGCGGACAGGATTTTTTGTGCCTGCAGACGAAAATAAGCACCCTGCTGATTTAACGTCACCTGTTT
>Ga0213825_1002788_pt1 | contig 10904 bp, 4 predicted proteins | sample MC6MC0900MG_FD_179896 | JGI IMG/M metagenome (GOLD analysis project Ga0213825, IMG submission 179896) | Enriched soil aggregate microbial communities from Iowa State University, Ames, United States - MC6-MC0900-MG | ecosystem: Environmental > Terrestrial > Soil > Unclassified | place: USA: Iowa... | reverse complement strand
GCATTTTCGAAGTGGTACTTTTTTATTAATCGCCATAAGAATCACCTTTCCTCTCTGAAGCTTCGTAAGAGGTGGACTAGCCATAACCAACACGCAAAGGTGGAGTTTTAAGATTTGACCATTGCGGAGTACAATGACGCCTCTTAATATTCATAACCTTCGCCACAGTTTCTGGCTTTATTCAGTCGGCCTAGGGCGCCCACTGAATAAAGCCAGGTGACAAGTCACACGGCTTTCTTACTTATTCTTCGTCATCTTGATATAAGTCAACTGTAGCTTCTTCGTAATCATTATCTTCTGCAGGTATGAACGTACTTGTTGCAGATGGATAAATACCTAACTCACGTGCATCTGTTTCACTTTTAATATCAATTTTCCAGCCAGTTAATTTCGCAGCTAAACGAGCATTTTGACCGCGTTTACCGATTGCTAAAGATAATTGGTAATCTGGCACTACAACAGTTGTTGACTTTTCTTCTTCATTTACTTGCACATCTAAAACTTTTGAAGGACTTAGTGCATTTGCAACAAATACAACTGGATCTTCTGACCATTCAACAATATCGATTTTCTCACCGTTTAATTCATTGACAATTGTTTGTACACGGGCACCTTTTGCGCCTACACAAGAGCCTACAGGATCAATTTCTTCGTTATGTGCATGAACAGAAATTTTAGAACGATCACCCGCTTCACGTGCAATTGATTTGATTTCAACAATGCCTTCATAAATTTCAGGCACTTCCATCTCAAATAATCGACGTAATAAGCCTGGATGCGTACGTGAAACGATTACTTGTGGACCACGAGTCGTACGTTCAACTTTTGTAATATAAACTTTAATACGGTCATGTGGGTGATACGTTTCACCTTGAATTTGTTCGTTTTGTGGTAATGCAGCTTCTACTTTTCCAAGCCCTACGTAAATATTACGGGCATCTAAACGCTCAACAACACCTGTTACAATATCATCTTCTCGATCTACATATTGCTCATAAATTAACCCACGTTCAGCTTCACGTACACGTTGTGTAACGACTTGCTTCGCCGTTTGAGCGGCAATACGACCGAAGTTACGAGGCGTTACTTCTTGTTCAACAATATCTTCTAATTGATAAGCAGGGTTGATCGCCTTGGCATCTTCTAGTGCAATTTGTAAACGATCGTCTTCAACTTCTTCTACAACATCTTTACGTGAAAACACACGAATTGAGCCTTTGTCTAAGTTTAAGTCTACACGAACATTTTGAGCTTGGTTAAAGTTGCGCTTGTAAGCTGTAACTAATGCAGCCTCTATCGCTTCGATTAACACATCTCTTGAAATTCCTTTTTGTTCTTCTAGCGCCGTTAGCGCATCTAACAAATCACTACTCATTTTATTTTCACTCCTAAATATGCATTATGCTGAAAAATCGATGGCAAGGCGTGCCAAAGCGATTTTTTCTTGTTCAATTGTTACTGTAATTTTGCGGGTTTTAACTGGTACTTCCATCACTAATGTATGTTCATCGTATGATGTTAAGTAGCCTTGGAATTCCTTCATGTCCTTGATAGGCTCGTAGGTTTTCACATAGATAAATTTGCCAACGGCTTTTTGAAAATCAGTATCTTTTTTTAATGGACGTTCTGCACCTGGTGAAGACACTTCTAAATAATAATTTTGTGTAATAGGATCTTTTTCATCCAACAGTAAACAAAGTCGTTCACTAACTTGAGCACATTGGCCAATGTCAATTCCACCCTCAGGTGTATCTACATAAACACGTAAAAACCAGTTACGTCCTTCTTTCACAAACTCGACATCCACTAACTCAAGATTTAACTCTTCAACAATCGGTGTAGCGAGCTCTTCAATTAAAGATGGTACTTTGCTCATTGTTTCCTCCTGCGTTTTTCAATTTCAGGCGTAATAAAACAGAAATTCCACCAGTGATGTTGGTGAAATTTGACGGTCTTACCTGCTGTTAGTCTAAAAAATTTGTTTTGCTTCGGTATAACAACAGAAAAGAGCGGGAATGCCCCACTCTTTTGCTGGAAAACTATCAACAAATTATTACCATAAGAATAGCACATTTCACATCACAATGCAAACTTCCTTAATTTAGATAATTCGCTCTTACTAGAAAAGTGATAATTGATTGGCATCCGGCATGCCTTCCAAACATCCTAATTGATCCATGTATTCAATTAATGTTTTGGATACACGCCCACGTTGTTGTAAATCTTCTTTTGATAAAAACTCGCCATTTTCGCGTGCGGCTACAATCGTTTTCGCAACGTTCGTTCCGAGTCCAGGAATTGCATCGAATGGTGGAATTAAAGAATTGCCATCAATAATAAACTCACTCGCTTGCGAACGATACAAGTCAACCTTTTGGAAGCTCATACCACGTTCACACATTTCCAGTGCAAGTTCCATTACTGTTAGCAAGTTTTTCTCTTTTGTTGAAGCATCTAAGCCCTTGATATTAATTTCATCAATTTTCGCTCGAATCATTTGTGAACCTTGTGTCATTGAAATTAAATCAAAATCGTCTGCTCTTACGGTGAAATAAGCAGCATAATACAAGATTGGGAAATGCACTTTAAACCATGCAATACGAACAGCCATTAATACGTAAGCAGCCGCATGGGCTTTAGGGAACATGTATTTAATTTTTTTACATGATTCGATATACCATCCAGGCACTTTATTTGCAAGCATCTCTGCTTCAAATTCTTCTGATAGGCCTTTCCCTTTACGTACGGATTCCATTATTTTAAAGGCTAAGGATGGTTCAAGTCCTTGGTATATTAAATACACCATAATGTCGTCACGACAACCAATTACTTCTTTTAATACGCATGTTCCATTTTGAATGAGTTCTTGCGCATTTCCAAGCCATACGTCCGTTCCGTGAGAAAGTCCCGAAATTTGAACAAGCTCTGAGAATGTCGATGGTTTTGTATCTTCGAGCATTTGACGAACAAATCGTGTACCGAATTCGGGAATACCCAATGTCCCTGTCTTACAACCTATTTGCTTTTCTGTTACACCGAGCGATTCAGGCGAACTAAAAATTTTCATGACAACCGGATCATCTGTTGGAATTGTTTTCGGATCAATTCCAGATAAATCTTGTAACATACGAATGACGGTCGGATCATCGTGTCCTAGAATATCGAGCTTTAAAATATTATCGTGAATCGAGTGGAAATCAAAGTGTGTTGTTTTCCACTCGGAGTCTTGTGCATCCGCAGGGAACTGCACGGGCGAGAAATCGTAAATATCCATATAATCCGGTACAACGATAATCCCACCTGGGTGTTGTCCTGTCGTTCGTTTAACACCGGTACATCCTTGTACTAAACGGTCTACTTCAGCACCACGGAAATGAAGATTATTGTCGCTCGCATAACCTTTGACATAGCCATAGGCTGTTTTCTCCGCAACAGTACCGATTGTTCCAGCACGGAATACATAATCTTCCCCAAACAGTACTTTCGTATAGTTGTGGGCTTGTGGTTGGTATTCACCTGAGAAATATGACGATAGGTAAGCCTTTGAAGTCATCGCTAGCTTTTCCCCCGTCCCACACCGTGCATGAGGCTTTCACACTCACACGGCGTTCCATCGTTAGTTTTGTTGAATTTATAGACTAAGCTTTGGATTTCCTACTTCCGTTCTTAGTCTGTTTAATTTGTTAATTGCTTTAACTTCGAATTTACTTAACAACTTCTGATAAACTTTATTTGTTACTGGTTCTGAATTATGAATGAGCATATGATATTTCCTATTGATAATAATCAAATTATCATATTCATCCGAACCACCTTGTGCTGTTGGCTTAATATGATGACATAATGCTTGGTGTGGTGTTAATCTCTCGCCTGTAATGCCACAGCAACCTTTTTGTGCTACATATTTGCTCAGTCGGTTATTCTCATACAATACACTTTTGGATTTATATATTCCTTTACGAAACATTTCAATTTCTCGAATGGACACTTGTTTTAAATCTTTATGAATTGCAAGCCTATCTTTTGCGTTATAAATCGTAAATTCAGGTTTGCGTTGTCCTCGTATATCATGTCGAACTGCTTCAATAGGATATACCAATAATCCATTACTTTTGAATCGAGGATAATTGTAGTCTCCATAAAACTTATCAATCACTTCATTTGTTTCTTTTGTTTTTACAAAAATGTTTCTAAATAAAAGTGATTTAATATTTGGATGAACTTTATGCCTTATTTCATTAAAGTCCTGCGATATTCGGGTCGCAATCTTATAATAGTTTTGCAAACCTAAAATATTCGCATTAAAGTTCATCACCAGTTGTGGAGATGGGCTTTTTCTTAGCTTTACTAATTGATGCCTAATAACACCTCGTACCTTTTCTTTTGCTTTAGGATCCATTTTCGAATTGACTATATACCCTGTTTTTGCATTGCCTTTTTGTACGGCTCTAAATCGAATACCTAAAAAGTCTGTACCGTTTTTGCGCAAGTTTGTGATTTTACTTTTTTCATCACTTATTTCTAACCCTAGTCGTTCTTGTAGCCATTTCTCAACAGCTATTTTAATCTTCCGGGCATTTCCGTAGGAATTTGTGAAGATTTTGAAATCATCTGCGTACCGAACTAAATACATCGGCTTCAGTTTCGTCTTTTTTAGCGCATCGGTTTTATTGCGTTTTAGCTTATAAGGTACTTTGGTAGGTTTTGTTTCCCATTGATTTGAAATCCACCAGTCTAACTCATTTAATACTACATTTGCGAGTAGAGGAGATAAAATTCCTCCTTGTGGTGTTCCTTTTATCGGTACTCCTTCACCTATAATTTCAGCTTTCAACATCTTCTTAATAATAGCTAATACTTTTTTATCCCTAATGCCAATCGTCCATAATTGTCTCATAAGTTTTTTATGATTCACATTATCGAAGAAGCCTTTAATATCGATATCAACAACAAAATGTTGATGGCTATGATTCACCATATGATAGCATCTCGCGAGTGCATCATGTGTACTACGTTTCGGTCTAAATCCATAACTTTGTTGGTAAAATTTCGCCTCTGTAATTGGTTCTAATACTTGTAAAAACATTTGTTGTATTAGTCTATCCTCAATTGTTGGAATACCAAGAGGTCGCATCTTTCCATTAGGTTTTGGTATAAACAACCGTCTTACCCCATGTGGTGCATAATTTTCTAGCCTTCTTCGGATAAGTTTGATTAGCTTATCAGCATTCATGTTGTTTAAGTGTTTAATTGTGTGTCCATTAACACCTTTCGTTTTACTACCCGTATTGTTTTTTAGGTTTCGAAAAGCGAGCAAAATATTTTCTTCGGAAATAATTAATTCATAAAGGTCTGTAAAATAGCGACCACGCTTACTTTCTTCATAAAGATTATCAAAGGTTGTTTGTAACCCAAAATATTCGTTGTTTCTTAACTTTTGTATTATTAAGTCAGCCAACTAATCACCTCTATTCGAAGCTTTCGTTCTCTTTAGTCATACTAGAATCTGACTTGTGTAGGTTTGTTTTCAACACTAACGACTTGTGCCCTTCCCTCCGAAATGTTTTATCCTCTGACTTATTTTATATTCAGTCTTCACTGGCATTTCATCAATGGTACTACGGCACTACTGCCACTCCGTCAAAGTACGTTATAGCTATTTGGCCTTTCCGTACTCCGTTGTCAACAACATGCAACTGTCTCTTACGTACGGAGCTTCACACGTTCCACTATTTCTATCTGTACATCTTTCCTTAGGTTCCCCCTAAATTCCGCTAGGCTTGCATGTGCCTATAACACATGATGGATTTTCATAACCAAACGCTTACTCATCCACACCTAGAAGTCCTAATCTGGACCCCGCAGCATTTCTACTGCGTGACATTTACGAAAAGTCAGTCGAGGGTTCGTCCCAGTCATTCTACTGATTCTAACCATAGAAAGTTTATAGACGCCAGACCTATCGTTCACAGGATGTCTCCTTTTCCACAGCCGGACTGTTTGGGTGAACTTCAGCCTACTTTAACGAGCTTCATACAAGTTTCAGTTTTGCAGTCATCCACTTGCATGTCGTAGCTTCAGCGAGTATGTTTCAGGACGTTACTCCGTCATTCCATACTTCGAAATAGCAGTTCTACCAGTACTGGTGGCTAATCTTTTCAATTAGCAACGTGTCGCACTCAAATCAATATCAGGTACCTTATCTCCTTTAAATCCAAGGAATGTTTCAAACGGAATATCTTGTCCATCTTTTTTATATGGCGTGCCACACTCGGTACAGTCTTTGTTTGGTAAGTCATAGCCGGAGCTGACAGAACCGTCATTGAAAAACTCGGAATGCTTACAATTTGGACATATATAATGCGGCGGTAATGGGTTTACTTCCGTAATCTCCATAAATGTTGCCACTAAAGATGAACCTACTGACCCACGAGAACCTACTAAGTAACCGTCCGCCAGTGATTTTTTTACGAGCTTAGCGGAAATTAAGTAAATAACGCCGAAACCATGACCTAAAATCGACTTTAACTCTTTTTCGATACGCGCTTTCACAATTTCAGGCAATTCTTCACCGTAAATACGATGAGCCATTTCATACGTTAAATTCGTTACTTCATCATCAGAGCCTTCAATTTTCGGCGTATATAAATCGTCTTTAATCGGTTTGACGTCGTCAATCATATCGGCGACTTTTTGCGTATTTGTGACAACTATTTCTTTTGCAAGATCAGGACCTAAAAAATCAAAGTCCTTCAGCATTTCGTCCGTCGTTCTAAAATGAACTTCGGGTAACTTCGATTTATTTAAAATATTGGCACCACCTTGGGAACCAATCAATATTTGTCTAAACATTGCATCGTTAGGATCGAGATAATGAACATTACCAGTAGCAACGACAGGCTTATCCATCTTTTTGCCGAGCTTGACTAGCTTGCGAATAATATCCTCAATTGTCCATTCATCGCGGACGACATTGCGTTCAATTAACGGTGCATAGACAGCTTTCGGTTGCACTTCAATATAATCGTAAAATCTCGCAACTTTCTCCGCTTCTTCTGGGGATTTATTCATCATCGTCTCAAAGACTTCACCGTTACTACAGCCTGAACCGATTAATAGCCCCTCTCTATACTGTTCCAATGTAGAGCGTGTTACCCGAGGGACACGATAGAACGTTTTTGTGTGGGAATGGGTGACGATTTTAAATAAATTTTTCAATCCATCATTATTAACTGCTAAAATCGTACAATGCATTGGTCGTGCTTTTTTATAGGCGTCTCCACCACCAACATGCTTATTGAAATCATCGTGAAATTTAATGCCTAGTTCATCTGCTTCTTTTAACAGATGTAACAATAAATAACCTGTCGCTTCTGTATCATAGATAGCACGGTGATGCTGTGTTAATTCAATGCCGAATTTCTTACACAGTGTATTGAGTCGATGATTTTTCATTGTTGGATGAAGTAACCGCGCAAGTTCTAATGTATCAATAACGGGATGTACAGTTTCTTCAAGTCCATATTTTTTATAGCCTGTATATAAGAAGCCCATATCGAATGAGGCATTATGTGCTACTACGATAGCATCTTCTATAAATGCATGGAACTCATGGATAACTTGTTCTACTTCCGGCGCATTGCGCACCATATCATCGGTAATACCGGTCAGTTCGATTGTTGTAGCAGATAATGCATGATGTGGATTGGCAAAGCTTTCGTATTTGTCTATGACATGCCCACCTTTAATTTTTACTGCTGCTAGCTCAATAATCGTATCGTAAGCAGTAGAAAGACCTGTCGTTTCGACGTCAAAGACCACATAAGTTGCTTCGTCTAATGCACGATGTTCAGAAGCATAGGCAATCGGTACACCATCATCTACTAAATTTGCTTCTAAACCGTAAATTACTTTTATGCCATGTTTTTTCCCTGCATTAAAAGCTTCTGGGAACGACTGCACCACTGCATGGTCGGTTATAGCAATGGCTGGATGGCCCCATTTGGCGGCCTGCGCCACTAGTCGCTCGACTGGTGTAACGGCGTCCATTTGACTCATCGGGGTGTGCAAATGTAGCTCTACACGTTTTTCACCCTCAGGTGCTTTATCTTGTCGCGTTTCTTTTTTAATTTCGTTAATGTCATTTGCCATGACGATTAAATCACGAATAAAGGTATCCGTTTGAACAGAACCGCGCACTTTTACCCACATACCTTTTTTCAAATGTTGCATCAGTTCTGCATCATCATTATCTCGCGAGAACATTTTAACAACGATGGAATCTGTATAGTCGGTAATTTTAATTTGTAGAAGCGAACGTCCACTTTTTAACTCTCGAATTTCTGTATCAAAAACAAAGCCTTCAATAATTACGCGACGTTCTTCTTCCACTATGCGCTTAATTTCCATAATTTCATCGTCTTTAATATGCATGCCAAGCTGGAATGGACGATCGCCAAGCCCTGCCAATGCGGGATTGTCCTTTTTATCTTGCTCGCGTTTTTGGTAGTCTTGCATCGCTTGCTGAGCCATTGCCGCTTCTTCTAAACGTTTTTGTTCAACAAAGGCCTCCTGTGCCTCACGCATTTCATCTGTTTGCTCTTGCAGCACAAAATCAAATGCTATCGGCGGAAAACCAAATTGACTGTAGCTGACTGCTAACTTTTCAGCATATTTTGTTTTCAGCATCATGAGTTCCATGTCTTGCATACAGGATATCGTAATTTTTTGCCCATTCCACATCGGGACTTGCGACACGAGGCAGTTTTTTAATGGTGGTGCCATATCGTCAATTTGCTCAATAATGGTTAACCAATACGTTTGGATAAGTTCTTCCGTCACATTTTTTTCAACTGTTTCAAACGTTGTTTCGATTTGTGCAATCGCAGCAAATTTTTCAGCTAGATGTGTTCGGAATAGTTGATATAACGGAAATGGAAGGATGCCACGTAATTTAATATCAAAATGCCAGAGTCTATTTTTTTTATGAACCGTTAAACGGGATAATTCACCATCTTCAAAAAAAGACATATATACATCATCTGTTAACTCTAGTTGCTGCAAGAGCATTTGAAATCTTTGTCTTGCTTCTTGTTGCTGTTCCAATCAATGACACCTACTTTCACTTTAATAAGAAACAGTCTAAAAAGCCTTCTATTCTTTTATGATTTGAATATGATGCAAAAAAATTCGCTCCCTTTCCACGGGTAAATCCGCAAACCTCACATTGCTTTTTGTGAGGTTTGCTTTACTTCCCGTAGGAGTGTCGCGAATTCGTTTACTTGTTGCTAATTGAACTTTGGACTCAAGTCGCCCAAAAAGATATTAATTTTTACGGAAAAATTCATTTAAGCGATCAATGACCTCTTCTTTTTTCCATTCAAAAGTTTCGCCAGTTTGACGGAATTTCACTTCGACAACACCTTCAGTTGCCTTTTTCCCAACTGTTACACGAACAGGTAAACCAATTAAATCTGCATCTGCAAATTTAACGCCTGCACGTTCAGCACGATCATCTATAAGTACATCATAACGATATGATTTTAATAAACCATATAATTCATTAGCTAACGTTACTTGTGCTTCGTCTTTCGTATTGACAGGCACGACATGAATATCATATGGTGCTAATTGTGTCGGCCAAGTAAAACCATTGTCATCTTGGAAATGTTCAGCTACAGCCGCTAAAATACGAGACACACCAATACCATAGCATCCCATAATAAATGGCTGTGCTTTACCTTGCTCATCTAAAAATGTACCATTCATTTTTTCAGAATATGTTGTGCCTAATTTGAAAATATGGCCCACTTCAATTCCTTCTGCAAATTTAATGATACCTTGTCCATCTGGTGATGGATCTCCTTCTTGGATAAAACGAATATCTAAGTATTCATTTACTGCGAAATCTCGCTCTGGGTTAACATTTACTAAATGGAAGCCATCTTCATTTGCACCAGCTACACCGTTGCGAATTGATTTAATGGCATGATCTGCTACAACTTTTACGTCTACTGGTAGTTTAACAGGACCGATTGAGCCTACTCCACATCCTAATAACTGACGGATAGACGCTTCATCTGCAAGTTCTACAGAACCGGCATTTAGCGCATTTTTCAATTTAATATCATTAATTTCGTGATCACCACGTGCAAGTACAACGACTAATTCCTCGTCAATATTAAAGACTAATGACTTGATAACATTAGACGCTGCAACTTGTAGAAATGCCGAAACTTCTTCAATTGTTTTTTGCTCTGGCGTTGCGACTTTTTCAAGATCTTTTAATGCTTCGTTAGATGGTTGATACTCTACAGTCACTTCTGCCATCTCAATGTTTGCCGCATAATCTGATGTATCAGAGTAAGCAATTGTATCTTCCCCAATTTCAGATAGCACCATAAATTCATGTGTACCTTTACCACCGATTGAACCAGCATCCGCAATAACTGCACGATAGTTTAAGCCTAAACGTGAGAAAATATTAGAGTATGCACGGTACATATCATCATAAGTTTCATCTAAGCTTTCGCGAGAAGCATGGAAAGAATAAGCATCCTTCATAATAAACTCTCTTCCTCGCAATAAACCGAAACGAGGGCGTTTTTCATCACGGAATTTTGTTTGAATTTGATAGAGTGTTAAAGGTAATTTTTTATATGATTTAATTTCATCGCGTACTAAAGTAGTAATGACTTCTTCATGTGTTGGTCCTAAAGCAAAATCGCGGTTATGGCGATCTTGTAATCGCATTAATTCTGGACCGTATTTTTCCCAACGGCCTGATTCTTGCCATAGCTCAGCAGATTGCAATGCAGGCATTAATAATTCGATTGAGTTGATGGCTTCCATCTCTTCACGAATAATATTTTCGATTTTTGTTAACACACGTTTTGCAAGCGGTA
>Ga0213825_1002781_pt1 | contig 10914 bp, 12 predicted proteins | sample MC6MC0900MG_FD_179896 | JGI IMG/M metagenome (GOLD analysis project Ga0213825, IMG submission 179896) | Enriched soil aggregate microbial communities from Iowa State University, Ames, United States - MC6-MC0900-MG | ecosystem: Environmental > Terrestrial > Soil > Unclassified | place: USA: Iowa... | reverse complement strand
GTTGACCAACTGCTCGCGGAAATTCATATGACAGCAGAAGATACAGTAGCACGCATGCAAGTGTTACTACAACAAAAACAGCAAGTAGGTTTAAATAAATAATGACAAAACAACCGAAAGAACGTGTAGACATTTTACTTGTGGAACGTGGTTTATGTGAAACGCGCGAAAAGGCCAAACGCTCCATTATGGCAGGTCTCGTGTTTTCCAACGAAATACGTATCGACAAGGCGGGAGAAAAAATTGCCATCGATGCACCACTTCAAGTAAAAGGTTCTGATTTAAAATATGTGAGCCGTGGTGGCTTAAAGTTAGAAAAAGCTTTGCAAATTTTTGATATGTCTGTAGAGGGGAAGCTGATGCTTGACATCGGCTCTTCTACAGGAGGATTTACAGATTGTGCCTTACAAAATGGTGCTAGACATTGTTATGCACTAGATGTAGGTTCGAACCAACTAGCATGGAAAATTCGTTCGGATGACCGCGTAACCGTTATGGAAAAAACGAATTTCCGCTATACAACTGCAGCTGATTTAACAGAAGGTTTACCGGAGTTTGCTACAATTGATGTTAGCTTTATTTCTCTATCATTGATTTTACCTGTGTTGAAAACGGTATTAATGCCAGGTGGCGATGTTATGGCGCTTGTTAAGCCACAGTTTGAAGCAGGGAAAGAGAATGTTGGTAAAAAGGGCATCGTCCGTGATAAAAAAGTACATCTCGATGTGTTAGAAAAAACGGCTGCGATGGCAACAGAAGTTGGCTTTGTCGTAAAAGATGCTTCTTATTCACCGATTACAGGTGGAGAAGGGAATATTGAATTTTTATTCCATTTAGTGAATCCTATTGCTGATGAAGTGATTAAGCCATATACAGCTTTTAATGCACTCGTCGAAGAAGCGCATAGTGCACTAAAATAACACGTGCTCATTAAGTAGAGCCGTGTTTTTTCTTGTGCTTTTATGCCGAAGATGGTAGTGTAATTATACAAATATTTAACTATTTATAAGAGGTGAACACTTTGAATAAAGGACAAAGACATATACGTATTCGTGATATTATTGCAAATCATGAAATTGAAACGCAAGATGATTTAGTCGATTTTTTAAAAGATGCAGGCTATAATGTGACACAAGCAACAGTGTCACGAGATATTAAAGAATTGCATTTAGTAAAAGTACCATTACAGGATGGACGCTATAAATATAGCTTACCCGCAGACCAACGATTCAATCCTGTACAAAAATTACATCGTGCATTAGCAGATGCATTTGTCAGCATTGATGGCGCCTCACATTTTTTAGTGATGAAGGCACTCCCAGGTAATGCCAATGCAATTGCTTCTTTACTGGATCATTTAGATTGGCCAGAAATTTTAGGTACCATTTCTGGGGATGACACTATTTTAATTATATGTCGCGATGAAAATGAGCGAGAAAATACAAAAAATCGCTTATTGGGCATGCTATAATCGTGAAACTGTCATCGATTTTTTCACTTAATAGTTGAAAATAAATCGATTACAAGCTGTTGCTAAATACTCCCTTGATTAAAGTGAAGCGGGTTTTTTTGCTTCAGCTAGTACAGATGACAATAGCAGTTGATTTTAATTCAGAGGTGACATTTTGTGTTAAGAGAGCTTAGTATTCGAAATTTTGCTATCATTGAGGATTTAACGGTTAGTTTTTCAGATGGTTTAACAGTGTTAACAGGTGAAACGGGTGCCGGGAAATCTATTATTATTGATGCGGTGCATTTACTTGCTGGTGGTAGAGGCAATTCAGAATTTATTCGTCATGGCGCTAAAAAAGCCGAATTAGGTGGGCTATTTCAAATTTCAAGTGTAACACATCCGGTCTATAAAAAACTGGAAGAGGCAGGCATTGAAATAGAAGAGGATTCCATTATTTTGCGCCGTGATTTAAATGATACGGGCAAGAGTGTTTGTCGGGTAAATGGCAAATTAGTACCATTATCAGTTTTACGGGATATTGGGGCAAGCTTGATTGATATTCATGGTCAACATGAAAACCAAGAACTTATGGATGAAAAGCAACACATAAATTTACTCGACCAATTTGCCGAAGAGCAACTGGCACCAATTCTTGAAAAATACAGTACACAATACAATGAATATCGTGCATTAAAAAAAGAATTAGCTACCATTTCAATCGATGAGCAGTTAATGGCCCAGCGAATAGATTTGTATCAATTTCAAATGAAAGAGCTTGAAGATGCAAATTTAAAGCTAGGCGAAGAAGATGAGCTTGTAGATGAACGTCGCCGTCTAATGAATTTCAATAAAATTTTTGAACGTTCAAGTGCCGCATATGAAGCCATCCAAGGAGAAACGAAGGGTCTTGATTGGATTGGCACTGCCATGGGCGCATTAGATGATGCTGCGATGATCGACGAACAGTTTAAAGAGGCTTCCGAGTCGGTAACGACAGCTTTTTATGCGTTACAGGATGCGGCCTATCAAGTGAAAAATGTTTTAGATGAGCTAGAATTCGATCCAGCACGTTTAAATGAAGTGGAACAACGACTTGCACTATTCCAAAATTTAAAGCGCAAATACGGTTCCACTGTTGAAGACATCATTGCCTATTATGAGAAAATCAAAACAGAGCTGAACGAGCTGTTAAATCGCGATGAAATTTTACAAGTAAAAGAACGAAAAGTGCTTGAAATGGAAGTCGTCTTAAATGAGCTTGCAGAAGAATTATCCGCAGTTCGCAAAGAAGCGGCGAATCAATTAAGTGAAGCCATCATGGCAGAGCTACGTGAATTACATATGGAAAAAGCAAAATTTATCGTAAATTTTGATGCTTTACCTTATTTTGATATCAATGGTAAAGACCAAGTGATCTTTTATATTTCAACGAATGTTGGTGAACCACCAAAGTCTTTACCAAAAATTGCTTCTGGAGGAGAATTATCGCGTATGATGCTAGCGTTAAAAACGATTTTCTCTTCTTCAAATGGTGTAACGTCCATTATTTTTGATGAAGTGGATACTGGTGTCAGTGGGCGTGTCGCACAAGCAATTGCTGAAAAAATTGCCGCAATTTCTGTTAATTCTCAAGTTTTGTGTATTTCGCATTTGCCGCAAGTCGCAGCAATGGCCGATCATCATTATTTTATTAAAAAAGAAGTGGAACATGATCGTACATTTACATCATTAGCTGAAATTGATACGCGTGCTCGTATTGAAGAAGTAAGTAGAATGATGTCAGGTGCAGAAATTACCGATTTAACGTTACAGCATGCAACAGAATTATTAAAAATGGCGAATGAAAGAAAAAAACAAATGCGTTAACTTGTACCGAAATCCAGAGACAGTCAACTGTTTCTGGGTTTTTTTCATTTTGCACAAATATTTACCGCTTATAAGAACCGTACAACAACACATAGTAAAAAGACAAAAATCAAAAGGAGGTGTCGTATGAATCGTCATTGGCGTCAATTTGTCATTTTGCCTATGCTCATCGTTTTGTTATGTTTACCCATTCAGGCATTTGCGGCCAAAAAATTAATACCGATGGGCGAAGCAATTGGAATTCAGCTTCAATTATCACATGTATTTGTTGCTCATGATGTGTTATTAGCTTCCAATCAATGGATGAAAGGAGGCGCGGTTATTGAAAAAATAAATGACACAACGGTAAAGACGCTTGCTGAGGCCAAACAAGCAATTGCTAAACAGGGGCAACAAAAATGGACGATAAAAAGTGAAGGAAAAGAAGTCACAGTGGATTTACAAGAGCAAGAAGCAGAACATGTCATCTCTTTTTTAAAGGATGAAACAGATGGAGTAGGGACATTGACATACATTGATCCAGAGACATTAAATTACGGAGCATTAGGTCATCAAATAGTCGATTCAACGCTTCAAGAAGCACCTGTCTTCCGAGCAGGCTCCATTTTCTTAGCATCCATTCAACAAATTCGTAAAAGCCTTCCTGGACAACCTGGCTATAAAATATCCTCCATTGAAAAACATCAGGAACGACTAGGTAGTATTGATAAAAATACAGTTTACGGAATTTTTGGCCGATGGGAAGATAGTTATCAACAAAGATTGCCCAAAGCCATCGAAATTATGCATGCAAAAGATATAAAAGTGGGGAAAGCTGAAATTTATACAGCGATAGAAGGCAGTAAAGTCGAAACATTTTCGATTGAAATAATTAAAGTCGAAAATGAACGGCTTGAATTTATCGTCTCTGACGAAAAGCTCATTGAAAAAACAGGGGGAATTTTACAAGGGATGAGTGGTAGTCCAATCATTCAAAATGGTCGTTTCGTTGGGGCCGTCACCCATATGTTTGTAGAAGAACCGAAAAAAGGTGCGGCAATTACCGTGGCGGAAATGTTGAAAAAATCTTCATAAAAGAACGGGGCTGCCTTTGGTAGCTCCGTTTTTTCATGAAAAAACTAAGAGAAACAAGCTCTTTCCCTAAGTATTTCAGCGATAAAACAAAACACTTTAGCGATACTTAAAAAAAAGTGTAGTTTTATCTCAGTTTATTCACTAAAATAAGGGGTATGAGCATTCGACAATTTGCAGGTAACTATCGTAACTTGTCGATAAAAATAGAAAGTATCGGACTACATACTCATTTTTGGAAATAGAAAAGGTTTTTAAGCAAAAATGTCGAAAATTCCACAGTGTGCCAAAATAGACATTAGGGGTAAAAGGTTTGTGCTTTGAACAGTCAAAGCAAAGTCCAGAAGGAGGAATTGAAATGACAAAGGTAAAAGTGGCGATAGCAGATGATAATCGAGAATTATTAAAAACAATGGAGCATTATTTTCAAGGACATCCCGAAATTGAAATAATTGCAACGGCGTCAAACGGGAAAGTATGTCTTCAAATGCTTGAAGAATTTTCTCCTGATATTTTATTGCTAGATATTATTATGCCTCATCTAGATGGTTTAGCTGTTTTAGAGGCGATGTATCAAAATGATCGAATGTCTTCAGTGCAAGTCATTATGCTAACGGCATTTGGTCAAGAAGATGTTATGAAACAAGCGGTGGATTTAGGGGCATCCTACTTTATGTTAAAGCCATTTGAATTCGATCAGCTCGTTCAAAAAATATTGCATTGTGCTGGCCAAAAGGCAGCAATACCGAAAAAGTCAAGTGTATTACAGCCAACAACTCCTCAAAAATTAAATCAACATCAGCTTGATAGCACGATTACAGCAATTATTAAAGAAATTGGAGTGCCTGCCCATATTAAAGGTTACTCTTATTTACGAGAAGCGATACAAATGGTGTTTGAAGATATCGAGTTATTAGGTTCTGTGACGAAAATTCTTTATCCGGAAATTGCAAAAAAATTCAACACAACACCTTCACGTGTAGAACGTGCCATTCGTCATGCCATTGAAGTCGCATGGAATCGTGGCAATTACGAATCCATTTCGTCGATGTTTGGCTACACAGTGCACCACTTAAAGTCGAAGCCGACAAATAGCGAATTTATCGCCATGATTGCGGACAAAATTCGTATTGATATGATGGCAAGCTAACGTTAGTGTCACAATGGTTTGTTAGCGTAAGGCTAGGACAAGAGCCGCTAAATTTATAGATAACGCGTATAGAGCGAAAATGATAACGCCTTTTTAGACAGACTGTTTGAGAGGGCGTATTTTTTATCACTTGAAGCCCCTTTTCAGTAGATAGAGGCCATTATTACTGTTTGCAAAAACACTATTTGAATGGAGAATCAATTATGTGGCTTTATGTAGATGATTTACGTGATATTCCAAAGGGGTTTGTCGGTGCTAGAACATTTGAAGAAGCTGTAAATTATCTTTTAACAGGCAAAGTAGAATTAATTAGTCTAGACCATGATTTAGGATGTGATGAAAACGAAGTAGAGTTGAAAAATGGCTATGATTTAGTTAAATGGATTTGCAATGAAAGTATTAGTATAAACACGGTATATATTCATACTGACAATCCTGTTGGTCGTGAAAATATGTACGAAACTTTAAAAAGTGCAGTTCGACACAACATTATACAAATTGAAAAATTATATCATTTTCCCAAAGTTCCAAATAAATATACTTTCAAATAACAATTTACATAGAGGGAAAATGCTAAATGAAGGACTACTGAATATGACGAAAGATAATACAAACAAAAAAATAATGATAGAAATATTAAAACAAATTACAACGAACATAAATGATTTAAAAGCTGATTTCAATAGACAATTTTATGAAACGAATCAACGTATCGATGAACTGGTACAGCGTCTTGATAGGATAGACCAGAATACTCATTTCATAGCCGAAGAAATTAGCAAGTTAAAAATGGACATTCACGGACAAGTCGTACATGAAAAAACTGAACCTATATTGCAAAAACTTGAAGTAATTGAACAAATGCAAGACGAAAACTGTTTGAACCCTGTACAAATGAATAATAGCTCAGAACATTTAGCAGAACTATGGAAAAATGTCCTGACGCAAGTTGAACAACAAATATCTAAACCGAGCTTCGAGACATGGCTTAAATCTACAAATTTACTTTCCTACAACGAGAGCAGTGTAACTGCAATCGTTTCTGCCCCCAATTCGTTTGCGAGAGATTGGCTTGCCAATCATTATGCACACTTGATTACGACTATATTAACAAAGCTTACTGGGCAGGACTTGGTAATACAATTTGTTGTGCAAAAAAACCAGGATATAGACGATTTTGATTTATTAGTGCCAATGCACACTAAAGAATAGAAACATAACACCTTTTTAGACAGTTTATGCATACTGTTTGAGATAGCGTATTTTATTATAATAAATGGTATTCTGCTGTAAAAAGACAAATATAATATATAAAAGACGTTAATTAGGAGGAACATCAATGGGGTTATTTGATGGATTAATGGGCAATGCAAGTGAAGTCAATCTAGATAAATTACAGGAAGAAATGCAAGAGATTTTAATACCGCATGAAACAATTCAAAGTGCGTATAAAATTATTAGAGATACTTTTATTTTTACGAATAAGCGACTGATCTTAATTGATAAACAAGGGGTAACTGGTAAGAAAACGGAATATCATTCGATTCCCTATAAGAATATTCTTCATTTTGCAGTGGAGACAGCGGGAACATTTGATTATGATGCAGAACTGAAAATTTGGGTTTCAGGTAGCCCAATGCCGATTCAAAAAAACTTTAATAAATCGACGAACATTTATAAAGTACAAAGTGTATTAGCAGAATATGTACTAGGCTAGTATGTAGAATGGACGGTTAACAGGTATCTAACTGTTAATCGTTTTTATTTTTGTAGAAGTTCCTGTCAGGGTGCAAACTCCTGCTTCATCAAATGTGCATCGGTGACGGAGGGCACAGATTTCTTCTTTAAAAAATGGTCGCTATGACGTAGAGACAAAATGAATGGTATATTATCAAACGAGGTGACAAAATGAAAAGTGTAAATTTCCAACTGGATCATCATAATTCATTAGAGATAACGCAAGTGGATGATCGGTTGTTTGAGGTGCGCCTTGAACTGAATGGGCGCATTCATATTTTCTATATGACGCGTGAACAACTAGGGGCCGATCAACGTATTGAAGCAATTCACGCTAAGTTACTGAACGACTATTTACCCAATATTGATTGACTGTATAGTAGGCGCGTATAACTTCTCATTATTAAGATGCAATTTCGCTTCATGCAAGCCAAATAGTGACACGTCTCTTTACGATGCTAAAGAGACGTTTTTTAGTAGACAAGACCTAAGATGAACGTGTCGATTAGTGGATGAAGCTATTTCATTGTTGAGAGGCGTATTGCGTATTACCCAATAATTTACTGTTGATTTATCGTTTAAAGACATTTGCACGTTTGCAACAAAGGAAAACATGTTTTTTTATAGTATATATCGTCTATTTTTAAGAAGAAAATTGTCTGGGTTGTATGTAGGACTTACTGAGAAAGTATGGGTATTTTCTTTATGAGTAGTGACAATTGTCTCTAAACAAATGTAAATAGATTGTATATACTTACATATAGAGGGAAGGAGGAGGTAGCGTGATTCTAGTTCGAAATGATAACTTCGAAATATCAGAAGAAAACGGAAAGGTATTTATGCTTACATATAGTGCAGGTTTTCCATTAAGAGAATTTGATGGTGTCTTGAGAAGTCATCCACGACTAAAGTTATCTAATTTTTCTATTTTAAAAACTGTACTAGCGACAGAAAGCACGAGTCCTGTTGAAATTGGACGCTGGCTTCCGAATGTTGAAGCTGAAATTGCACGTGATAAAATGTCTGCCTCTATATTTATATATGAAACGCCTGACTATATTGAAAAGAATAAAGAAAAATTGACACAACAAATTTTAGAAACATTAGCAAACCAAGGCATTATTTTTGGTATTTTAGATTTTGATATTTCAAAGATTGAGCCTGGAAAAGCATTTTTAATTGCGCAAGGAACGTCGCCTGTGGCAGGAGAAGACGCTCAAATTACATACTTACCAAAACCAGAAAGAAAGCCTGTTATTCGTGAAGATGGCAAAGCTGATTACTATGACATGAATTTTATTTCAGAAATTTCAGAAGGTTCTTGGCTTGGGGAAAAAATCCCTGCAACGATGGGCAAGCCTGGTCAAAATGTACTCGGTGAAAAGATTGCGGCTGCACCAGGTCGTGATTACCCTATTCGATACGACAAAAAGTCTGCATATGAAGTAGAAGAGGATGGTAAAATTGTCATCCGTTCGAAAATAGCTGGTGTGTTAGATGATGTCAAAGGGGCCATTGGCGTTAATCGCCATTTACCTATACATGGTGATGTAGGTGTTGAAACAGGTAATTTAGAGTTTAATGGTTCATTAAGTATTAAAGGAACTGTTACAACAGGTTATACCGTTATTGCGACCGGCGATATTTCGATTGAAGGTGCAGAAGGTGTTAGTGGCGCTAAGTTGATAAAATCAATCGAAGGGGATGTGTACATTCGCGGCGGTATTTTCGGCTTGGGCTCAACGCTAGTAGAAGCAGGCGGTAACATTTTCGTTAAGCATGTGAATGAAGCAAATTTAGTGGCGGATGACAGTATTCATATCGGCTTTTATTCGTTAGGGTCTCAACTTACTGCACATTCAATTTATGTAGATGAGCGAAGAGGAAAAATTATCGGAGGGCGCGCGGTAGCGAAAAATACAATTGTTACGGCAATCTCTGGCAACCGCCTCGAACGGAGAACGGATTTAATTATTGAAAGCGTCAACAAGCAGGAGAGTTATGCGATCATGCAGGACAAAGCAACACAGTTGAAGCAACTGCAATCAGAAATTTCAGAACATGAAACGAAGATTACGAGTTTATTACCTCTTCTCAAGCAAATGTCTACCCAGCAAATTGCTGCATTTGAGGAAACGAAACAAAACTTGTCAAAATTAAAAGCAGAAGCGTCTACGATGGATCGTGAGATTAAAATTATGATGGATGATATGCGCCATGCTGGAAAAGAAGAAATTATCGTGACCAAGGAAGCATATCCAGGTACGTATATTCAAATTGGCAAAAAATCATCGTTATTAAATAATATGACGAATGGTAAATTCTTGCTTGAATTTGGTGAGCTAAATGTCTAATGCATCATTCATCCCTGTGTTTGCGCATCGAGGGGCGTCAGCTTATGCCCTAGAAAATAGTTTGAAGGCGTTTGAGAAAGCATTAGAACTAGGAGCGGATGGGATTGAATTAGATATTCAGCTATCAAAAGAAGGCACTCCAGTGGTCTATCATGATCCACAGTTATCACGATTAGTAGGTAGCAATAAGCTAGTAAACGAATGTACGATAGCAGAACTACAAAATTTTAAATTAGGAAAGCCGTGGAGAAGACTTTTTTCATCCTATAGAATACCAACATTTCATGCCGTTTTAGCATGGGCAAATCGCCATCAACTACCTCTAAATATCGAATTAAAATCGACCATCCTAGACAATAAGGATGCGTTGATTGATATGCTTCATGGACTTATTTTACCGAAAGGTAGTCATTTTTCATCATTTCATTATGAACTATTAGAGGTTGTGAAACGATATGCGCCGCAATATGAAACAGCGCTTATCGCCACAAAAAAATTGAAATGGGATTTGATTTGCGATTATAAGGCGATAGATAGTGTTCATATGCATAAACGGTATTATAAACCTCGTTATTTAGAGGCGTGTGTAGCGAGTGCTAAATCATGTCGTTTTTATGCGATTGATGGCAATGAAAAGTTTTTGACCAATCCACATCCATCGGTCATTGGATGGATTACAGATTTTCCTGATAAAGTACTCACTGTACAGCATCGTCAATAACGATAGAAAAATAGCTATCCAGTAAGTCAAAACGAGATGTGACTTATATGGATAGCTATTTTTATTTTTTTTGGAAGCGCGGAGCCACTTTTCCGTTTTTTCGATCGCGGTGTAATAAAAAGCCTGCGAAAAAGCCAAAGCCAGCAACAAAGAAAATGATGCCAACAACAAATTGTAGCCATAAAAATGGGAAAGGTGAGATGAGCTTACCGAATAGTGTATCACGCATAAATTTAATGCCACCTGCGGCCATAAGACCAGGAATCAGCATTACAATAAACGCAGCAAATCGAGCCATGCATGTCCCTCCTCATACCTAACTATAATTGTACCTGTGGATAGCGGAATGTCAAGAAAGCCCTTAATTGTTAGCAAGCTAGAAATATCAAATAAGATAAGCAAAACACAGTTGTGTAACTGAATGTTTAGAAAATTCTTACTTAATAGGAAAAGTGTAATAATAGTTGCGAAATTGTGAATTTGTCAGTATTGTAAAATTAAATGGAGTGATATTATCCATTGTAAAACAGTTTTATTAATTATTTTATTTTAATTGGGATGG
>Ga0213825_1002780_pt1 | contig 10915 bp, 10 predicted proteins | sample MC6MC0900MG_FD_179896 | JGI IMG/M metagenome (GOLD analysis project Ga0213825, IMG submission 179896) | Enriched soil aggregate microbial communities from Iowa State University, Ames, United States - MC6-MC0900-MG | ecosystem: Environmental > Terrestrial > Soil > Unclassified | place: USA: Iowa... | reverse complement strand
GCTGGCAACGGAGGAGGAATCGGACAGGCCGGCGGCGGTGAACAGGCGGCGCCGGGTCAGTGGCCCGAACCGCAGTGCATCGCACAGGCCCTGCAGCATCTGTGCATCGGCGACGCCACGGCTGAAGTCGGCGGCGGCGCCGTCCAGCGGTGCATCCAGCGCAATGGTGGTCAGCTGGCGCCACAGCAGCGCATGCTCGCGCTGTTCGCGCAGGCGCACCGCCATCTGCGCCGCGCCACGCAGGCGCAGGAACGGCACTTCATCCAGGCGCTCGTAGAGCACATCCAGGCTGCCGAAGTGGGCCAGCAGCACTGCCGCGGATTTGGCCCCCACGCCGGTCACGCCGGGGATGTTGTCCACCGCATCGCCGCACAGCGCCAGGTAGTCGGCGATCTGGTGCGCATGCACGCCGTGGCGGGCTTTGACACCGGCCATGCCCCAGCGCTGGTTGCGGGCGTAATCCCATTGTTCGTCATGCTCGAACAGCAACTGCGACAGATCCTTGTCGGCGGAGATGATCACCCCGCGCATGCCGGCATCGCGGCGTGCATGCAGGGCGCTGCCGATCAGGTCGTCGGCCTCGTATTCGTGGTGGGCCAGCACGGCCAGGCCAAGCGCGGTACACAACGCCTTGCAGTGGGCGAACTGGCGGCGCAGCGCGTCGGGTGCGGGATCGCGGTTGGCCTTGTAGGCAGCGTAGATCCGGTGCCGGAAGCAGCTGTCCAGTGCTTCATCGAAGGCGATGGCGATGTTGGCCGGGCGCTCGCGCTCAAGCAGATCCAGCAGGAAACGCGCGAAGCCGTGCACGGCATTGGTCGGCCAGCCCTGCTGGTCCTGGAATTCGTCGGGCATCGAGTGCCACGCGCGGAACACGTACAGGCTGGCATCGACCAGGTACAACGGCGCACGCAGCGGCGGCGGGGCCAGGCCCGGGCCAGCAGAAAGGGCGGACATCTCAGCCCTCCCAGTCCTGCAGCAGGGCGGCCGGGTCCGGGCGCTCGCGTTCGGGCACCTCGGTCTTCGGCGTGCCGATATGGATGAAGCCGGCGATCTGCTCGCCCTCGGCCAGGCCCAGGTGGGCATGCACGGCCGGGTCGAACGCCATCCAGGCGGTCAGCCACTGCGCCCCGAAGCCCAGCGCCTGGGCGGCCTGCAGCAGCGCGAAGCAGACGCAGCCGGCGGTCATCAGCTGCTCGGCCTCGGGCACTTTGGGGCTCGGGCGCGGGCTGGCGATGACGGTGATGATCAGCGGCGCATGGGAAAAGCGCTGGCGGTCCTTGTCCAGCTGGGCCGGCGACACCTGGGGATCACGCTGGAGGGCGCGTTCGGCCAGGAAGGCGCCCAGACTGTGACGCGCATCGCCGGCCAACCGCAGGAAGCGATAGGGCACCAGCTTGCCGTGGTCTGGCACGCGCACCGCCGAGGTCAGCATCCGCATCAGGGTGGCTGCGTCAGGGCCGGGTTCGCCGAGTTGCTTGGCGGGGACCGAACGGCGGGCGTCCAGGGCGTGCAGAGCGGGGGGGACGGACATGGGCTCTCAATCTGGCTTCACGGTGCCCCGATTATAGTCGCCACCGTTTGTGACACGGCCGTGGGCTATCTCGGTGCAATTTGCGACAAAACGTGATGAACATCACCTAATCAGCGGACTTCCTTCACGTGGCTGTACTCGCTTCCACGGCCTGCTGCGCTTACGATACAAAGCCTGCCGGGTCACCGGTAACGAGGTTTAAAGTGTCGACTGTTTCACTGTCTCTGACCGGTCGGCCGGCCTACCATCCGAGCGTGGGCGCATGGGGTGCGCCGGCGTTCGTTGTATCCATGTTGTACTCAGTGCCTGCGAGGGTGGGGAGCCTTTTCGCATGATCGCCACGCCCAATGTAGGGGGGCACCCGGGCCGTGACCCGGCGTTGTTGAAGATGGCCCGTGAGGCCGTGCTGCCGGGGCTGGTCGAGTCGTTCTCGACGGTGCTGGCGCGCTTTGATGATGTGTTGTTCGACCGTGCCGGGACTGCCGGCGCGTCGCAGTTGCTGTTCCTGGATGGCATGCGCGAGCTGCGCCGCCGCCGGGACGACATCGTGGCCGGCTTCCGCACGCATCTGACCCAGGCCTGGGAGGCGCTGGAGCGGGGTGAACCGCTGTCGGCCGAGGCCACCCTGGCCGGCCAGATCGAGGATGGCCTGAGCCTGGTGCCCGAACACGTGCTGGAATCCCGGCTGGCGGTGCGCAACTTCGCCACCGTGCTGCTGCGTGATTTCAAGCCGGTGCTGTCACGGCTGGATCGCCGCCTGGGCATGATCGCCGGTGGGCTGGAACTACAGGCCGACACCAATCCGATCAGCCCCGAGCACCTCGGTGTCGCCATCCACGAGGCCTTCGCCGATTGTGAACTGGCCCCGGAAGTACGGCTGGTGCTGATCAAGCTGTGCGAGCGCGATCTGCAGCAGCCGATCGGCAAGCGCTATGAGTATCTGGATGAACAACTGGCCGCTGCGGGCGTGATGCCGCAGATGGCCGCGCGTCGGCCCCCGCCGCGCGCACCCTCGCCGCCGCCGCGCGATGACCGCGACACCTTCGATGGGTTCGAGCCCGAGGCCGGCATGGGAGCGGCGGGCGACGAGGGCCAGGCACCGGCCTGGGCCCGCCGTTTCGCCGACCGCTGGGCCGAGAGCCGTGGCCGCCTCCAGGGTGGGCCGCATGCAGCACATGAAGGCCCGGGCGAGGGCGGTGACAGCCTCGGCGGCAACCAGGGCATGCTGCTCGATGCGCTGCATGAGCTGCTGCAGCAGACCCGCCACGTGCGTGAGGACGCCACCTCGGCGGCCAGCGTCGCGGTGGGCCAGCAGCGCCCCCTGAGCCAGCGCGAAATGATGTCGGTGCTGTCGCTGCTGCAGGCCACGCCGAGTGCGACCCTGCGCGCAGCGATCGGTGAAGACGGCGAATCGCTGGCGCAGCGGCTGAAGAGCGAGGTGCTGTCCGGCGCGACCCGGCTCGGGGTGGATCCCGCGCAGGCGCGGCTGGACCCGCAGGACGAGGATGCGATCGATCTGGTTGGCATGCTGTTCGATGTGATGCTCGATGAGCGCGACCTGGAGGGCCGCTCGCGCGAGCTGATCGGCCGGCTGGTGGTGCCCTTCGTCAAGGTCGCCATGCTTGACCGCCGCATGTTCGTGCAGAAGACCCACCCGGCGCGCAAGCTGCTCAACTCGCTGGCCGAAGCCTGCGAAGGCAACACCGGCGAGAGCCAGGCCGAGCGCGTGCTGATGGGCAAGGTCGAGGAAATCATCGAGCGGCTGGTCGCCGAGTTCAACGAGAACCTGGCCATCTTCCTCACCCTGGAAGAAGAATTCCGCGAGTTCCTGACCCAGCACCGGCGCCGGATCGAGATCGCCGAGCGCCGGGCCGCCGAGACCCAGCGCGGCCAGGAAAAGCTCGAGATGGCGCGCCAGCGCGCCAGTACCGAATTGGACCGCCGCATTGGCGATGCCACGCTGCCACAGGCGATCGGCGAGTTCCTGCGCCAGCCCTGGCAGCACCACCTGACCCTGACCGTGCTGCGCGAAGGCGAAGACGGGGCGTCGGTCGGGGAGGCGCTGAGCCTGGCCGATGGCCTGTTGGATGAAGTTGCCGAGGCGCGCCGGCATATCGTCGGCAAGCCGTGGCTGCAGGCCTGGCATCCCGCGCTGCGCAAGGTGTTCGCCAGCGTCGGTGTGCATGCCGATGCGGCCACCAGCGCCATCGATGCATTGCACGACACCCTGCAGGGCATCGCCGAATCGCGCCCCGAGCTCGAACGCGCGCTGCCCGAACTGCCGCAGGTCGCGCTGCCTTCGCCACCGGCCCAGGAATCGGCGTCGGTGGAGCTGGGCAGCAAGGTGGATGTCAGCGATTTCGACAACGCCGATGCCGACCGCTTCCGCGGTCTGGAGATCGGCAGCTGGCTGGATTTCGTCGACAAGGATGGCAAGGTCCAGGCCGGCAAGCTGTCCTGGGTGAGCCCGATTTCCCAGCGCCTGCTGTTCGTCAACCGGCGCGGGGTGCGCTTCTGCGTCGCCTCGCCGGAAGAACTGGCGGTGATGGTGCGCCTGGGGCGTCTGCGCGCGCATATCGACGATGGTGCCTTCGACAGCGCCATGCAGGGCGTGATCGATCGGCTGGATACCAAGAACGCCACCGTGCATTGACCCCGGGGGCCACCTTGGCCTGACGATCAGGTTACGATCAGCCCACAATCCGCTGATCGTCGGGGACAGGCATGGCTGTCGAGGTGTTGGTGGTAAAGGAACACGCGCCGGGGGAACGGCGCGTGGCGATGACGCCGGAAACGGCGCGCAAGCTGATCGCGCTCGGCGCGGGCGTGTCATTCGAACCCGGCGCCGGGTTGGCTGCCGGTTTCCCGGATGCGTTGTATCAGGACGTCGGGGCCCAGCCAGCCGATGACACGCGCCTGGCCCAGGCCGACATCGTGCTGTGCGTGCAGCCACCGTCCAATGACCGCCTCGCCCGGTTGAAGTCCGGTGCCAGTCTGATCGGCATGCTGCACCCGCAGGCCGATGCCGAACGCGCGGGCCTGATCCAGTCACGTGGCCTGCAGGCGTTCCCGCTGGAACGCTTGCCGCGCACCACGCGCGCCCAATCGATGGATGTCCTCAGTTCGCAGGCCGGCATGGCCGGTTACAAGGCCACCCTGATCGCCGCCCAGCGCGCGCCGCGCTTCTTCCCGATGCTCACCACCGCCGCCGGCACGATCCGCCCCTCCAAGGTACTGGTGGTCGGCGCCGGCGTGGCCGGCCTGCAGGCCATCGCGACGGCCCGCCGTCTCGGTGCGCAGGTGGAAGGCTTCGATGTACGTCCGGAAACCCGCGAGCAGATCGAATCGCTGGGCGGCAAATTCCTGGATCTGGGGGTCAGCGCCGTGGGCGAGGGCGGTTACGCGCGGCCGTTGACCGACGAGGAGCGCGCCGAGCAGCAGCGCCGCCTCGGCGAGCACCTGCGCACGGTGGACGTGGTGATCTGTACCGCCGCCGTGCCGGGCCGGCCGGCGCCTAAGATCGTCAGCACTGCGATGGCGCGCGGCATGAAACCGGGCAGCGTGATCGTCGATCTGGCCGCGGAAACCGGCGGCAACTGCGAAGCCACCCAACCGGGCGAGGTGGTGGATCTGGACGGGGTGCTCATCGACGGTCCGCTCAACCTGGCCAGCCAGGGCGCGGTGCATGCCAGCGAGATGTACGCCCGCAACGTCTACAACTTCGTCGCGCTGTTCCTGAAAGACGGCGCCGTCACCTTCGACTGGGACGACGAACTGCTCGCCAAAACCCGCTGGGTCGCCGTCTGAAAAAACGGGGACGGGGGTAGTTAATAACTACCCCCGTCCCCGTTATTGCGTCAGCGCTTCGGCGGTGGCGCCGCGGGGGCCGGGTTGGCCTTGAGCCACGCCTTGCGTTCGTCCGGGGTCATCCGCGCCCAGCGGTCGCGCAGGTCCTGGCGCTGCTCGGGGCTCATGCTGCGCATCTGACCGAACAGCGCGCGCGCCTGCTCGCGCTGCTCCGGCGTCATGTTCTCGAAACGGTGGCGGCCGCGGTGCGCCTGCGCACGCTGTTCCGGGGTCATGGTCAGCCAGCGCTGGCCGTGCTGCAGCATCCGCTCGCGCTGCGGGGCGGGCGCATCGTTCCAACGATCACGGACGGGCGCGATCAACGCCTCGCGCTGCTGCGGGCTGAGTGTGTCCCAGTCCGGCAGCGGGGCAGTCTGGGCCCAGCCGGTCGCACTCAACGTCAGCAACAGCAGCCCCAGGGACAGTCGCAGTTTCATCATTACTCCATTGCCAGGTCGGTACCGCCCAGCCACAAATACAGATCGGGATTCTCGTCGAGGACATCGCTGCCGTCGTCGGTGGCGCTCGCCGTCACCGGTGCCGGCGGGGCGTTCGATTCGCCGAGGAGGAAACTGTAGCCCAAGGCGAGCCCGACCACCGCCGAACAGGCGGTCGCCATCCACCAGGACGGGGCATGCCGCTTGGCCGGCGAGGCCGCATGGCGCGCGCTGCGCAGCCGCGCCAGCGTCGTCGGCGAGAGCGTATCCAGTGCCTGCGCATGCAGCTGCCGCAGGGCGGCATCATCAGGCATCGAAGGGGACAGGGGGCGGTTCACAGGGCGATCTCCAGAGACTGCTGCAGCGCCTGGCGGGCGCGCGAAAGATGGGTTTTGACCGCGCCTTCGCTGCAGCCCATGGCCTTGGCCGTGGTGGCGCCGTCCAGGTCCTGCAGCACACGCAGGGTGAAGGCCTCGCGCTGGCGCGCGGGCAGCTCCCGCAGCGCCTGCACCAGCTGCGCGTACTGGTCGCGCTGCTCATGGGCCTGGGCCGGGCCGGGGGCGCTGTCGGCCCAGTCGATGTCATGCTCGCCACCGGCCTCGTCGCTGCTGCGCCAGAACTTCAGGCGGAAGCCGCGGCGGCGCTGCAGATCCACCACGCGGCGGCGCAGGATGCTCCAGAACAACGGCGCCCATTCGGCGGCAGGTTTGTCGCGGTAGCCGAGCATCTTCAACATGCTGTCCTGCACCGCATCCAGCGCGTCCTCGCGCTGACGCAGGCCGGCCTCGGCGAAGCGGAACGCGCGCGGGCCGATCCCGGCCAGGAAGGCATCCAGCGATACCGGCAACGCCGCCGCGGGCGTGGCGGGCAGGTCGGCATCCGTCGACGGTAGGGGAGAGCTCACCAGCACAGGGTAGCGTTCCGGCAGGGGGATACCGTGAGAACGCACCAGGGCAGGCGCGGTTGACCGGCCTGCCCGATTGGTTCAGCGCATGGTTATGATGCAGGGGACGGGATGACCGCCTGGGAGAGTGACTGCAATGAGCGACGGGTTCGTGGCGTTGTATATCTTCATGCTGGCCGCCATTGCCGGCCACGTGATCATTTCGCGGGTGCCGGTGATCCTGCATACCCCTTTGATGTCCGGCTCCAACTTCATCCACGGCATCGTGCTGATCGGCGCGATGGTGGTGCTGGGGCACGCGCAGACCCCGCTGGAGAAGATCATCGGGTTCATCGCGGTGGTCCTTGGCGCGGGCAACGCGGCCGGTGGCTACGTGGTGACCGAACGCATGCTCGACATGTTCAAACCCAGCGCCAAGCGCGACGCCGGGGAGAAGGCACCTTGAACGTGACCACCGCGCAACTGCTGCAGTGGCTGGTCCAGGTGAGCTACCTGGTCGCCGCGACCCTGTTCCTGCTCGGCCTGCAGCGCATGGCCTCGCCGATGACCGCACGCAGCGGCATCCGCTGGGCCGGGCTGGGCATGCTGATCGCCACGGTGGCGACGTTCTTCCTGCCCGAGCTGCACAACATTCCGCTGATCCTGGCGGCCGTGGTGATCGGCACCGGCGTGGCGTGGTGGTCGGCCAAGCGGGTGGCGATCACCGACATGCCGCAGATGGTGGCGCTGTACAACGGCATGGGCGGCGGCTCGGCCGCAGCGATCGGTGCGGTGGAGCTGCTGCGCTTCTCGTTCCTGGCCAACCGCGATACCACGCACTGGAGCGAGCAGGCGCTGGCCGATCTGGCCGCGCGCCAGCCGTCGGCGACGGTGCTGGCGCTGGCCGTGATCGGCTCGGCCATCGGCGCGGTGTCGCTGTCCGGCTCGATCATCGCCTGGGCCAAGCTGGACGGGCGGCTGGACCGCCGGGTCACCTTCCCGGGGCAGCAGGTGTTCAATCTGCTGGTCGCGCTGGCGATGGTGGTGCTGGGCATCTGGGCCGCGGTCACGCTGAGCCCGGTGGCGATCATCAGCTTCTTCGTGGTGGCGCTCGCGCTGGGCGTGCTGATGACGCTGCCGATCGGCGGCGCCGACATGCCGGTGGTGATCTCGCTGTACAACGCGTTTACCGGCCTGGCCGTGGCCTTCGAAGGCTATGTGCTCGGCAACGAAGCACTGATCATCGCCGGCATGATGGTCGGCGCGGCCGGCATCCTGCTGACGCGGTTGATGGCCAAGGCGATGAACCGCCCGATCAGCGGCGTGCTGTTCTCCAACTTCGGGGGCGGCGGCGTGGCGCAGGAAATCACCGGTGCGCAGAAGCCGATCGAGGCCAGCGATGTCGCCGCGATGCTGGCCTTCGCCGAGCGCGTGGTGATCGTGCCCGGCTACGGCATGGCCGTGGCCCAGGCGCAGCACAAGGTGTGGGAGCTGGCGCAGCGCCTGATCGATCGCGGCATCAAGGTGAAGTTCGCGATCCACCCGGTCGCCGGGCGCATGCCCGGGCACATGAACGTGCTGCTGGCCGAAGCGGGCGTGCCCTACGACCTGATCGCCGACATGGACGACATCAACCCGGAGTTCCCCAACACCGACGTGGTGCTGGTGATCGGCGCCAACGACGTGGTCAACCCGGTCGCGCGCACGGATCCGGCCAGCCCGATCTACGGCATGCCGATCCTGGACGTGGTCAACGCCCGCAACGTGGTGGTGATCAAGCGCGGCAAGGGCACCGGTTTTGCCGGCATCGAGAATGCGCTGTTCTATGCCGACAACGCCCGCATGCTGTACGGCGATGGTGCCGGTGCGGCGAGCGCGCTGGTCAGCGAACTGAAGGCCCTCGACGGCGGCCATTGAACACAGAAGTAGTGCCGGCCGCTGGCCGGCTCCACGCAACGCGTGACTACCAATGCGTTTCCGTCCAGGCGTCATGAAGAGCCGGCCAGCGGCCGGCACTACCGATACCCGGGATGCGGCGACCCGAAGCGTCCGTCGATACCCGGGACGCGGCGACCTGAAGCATCCGTGGGGCGGTTACTTCGCCACCCACCAACCGATCACCAGCGCCACGCCCAGCCACAGCCATTCCACCGCGCCGTTGGCCAGGCCGCTCAGGGTCCAGGCCAGATAGGGCCCCATGCGCAACGCTGATTCCCACGGGGTGAGCCCCATGGAGCCGCCAAGGTACGCCGAGGCGATCCCCCAGTTGGCCGCCAGCGCAACCAGCACGGTGGCCAGCACCGTCAGCACCACCCGGGGGGCACCCGCGCGCAGGGTGCCCAGGCGCAGCATGAACGCGATCTCCAGCGCGGCCACCACCGCCATCCAGCCGGCCTGGCGGCCGGTGAGCAGGGCGATGAACAACCAGGCCAGCGTGGCCGTGACGACACCAAGCAGAAACAGCGGGGGCCAGAGCCAGTGGCGGCTCCGGACAGGCACGGACGTGGGCGACATGCAATCTTCCTGTAAGTCCTCACAGGATACCGGCTTGCGGGGTGACCGGCGCGTGGGCGGCCACTGGGCTAAAATGGTCGCCTTGCGGGAATTGGCCGCGACCCCCATATCGATCCACATGTATTCCCGTAGCAGTGAACCTGTCCACTTCGAACGCGACTGCGAGGCCGTCATGGTCCCGCAGGGCGAAACGGTCACGCTGCCCGCTGGCAGCTATGGCTACATCACCCAGGCCCTGGGTGGCAGCTATACCGTCTTTGTCGAAGGCAATCTGTTCCGCATCGCCGGCAAGGATGGCGATGCCATCGGCAAGGAAGCGCCCCCGGCGCTGGAACTGCCCGCCGATGCCTCCGACGAGGAGGTCGAAAAACTGGTGTGGCAGCAGCTGCGCACCTGTTTCGATCCGGAAATCCCCTTCAACATCGTCGATCTGGGGCTGGTCTATGAAGTGGACCTCAAGCACCTGGACGATGGCCAGCGCGAGGTCGACATCAAGATGACCCTGACCGCGCCCGGCTGCGGCATGGGCGAGATTCTCGTCGATGACGTGCGCAGCAAGCTGGAAATGATCCCGACGGTGGCCGAGGCCGACGTCGAGCTGGTGTTCGACCCGCCGTGGGGCCGTCACATGATGTCCGAGGCCGCCCGGCTCGAAACCGGCATGCTGTAACCGCCCATCGCCAGCCGGCGTCACGGCGTTCCCCGTAACCAGAACAGGAAATATCCGGTGTCCCAGTCTTCCGTGAGCTTCAACACCACCCGTTCCGCCCAGCCGCGCAGCAGCGAGGAGCGTGAGCGCATCCTGGCCGCCCCCGGTTTTGGTCTGCACTTCACCGACCACATGGTGGAAGTGCGCTGGGACAAGGACACCGGCTGGCACGATGCCGTGGTACGCCCGTACGGCCCGCTGCAGCTGGACCCGGCCGCCGCGGTGCTGCATTACGGCCAGGAAATCTTCGAAGGCATCAAGGCCTACCGCCACGCCGACGGCTCGATCTGGACCTTCCGTCCGGACGCCAACGGCCGTCGCCTGCAGCGTTCGGCCCAGCGCCTGGCGCTGCCGGAATTGCCGGTGGAGATCTTCGTCGAATCGCTCAAGCAGCTGATCGCCGTGGACGCGTCGTGGGTTCCCTCGGCCGACGAATCCAGCCTGTACTTCCGTCCGTTCATGATCGGCGATGAAGCCTTCCTCGGCGTGCGCGGCGCGCACAAGGCCGGCTACTACGTGATCGCCAGCCCGGCGGGCCCGTATTTCGCCAAGGGCGTGGCGCCGGTGGCGATCTGGCTGTCCACCGAGTACGCGCGCGCAGGCAAGGGCGGTACCGGCGCGGCCAAGTGCGGTGGCAACTACGCCGCCTCGCTGCTGCCACAGCAGAAGGCGCAGGCGCAGGGCTGCTCGCAGGTGCTGTTCCTGGATCCGGTCGAAGGCAAGTACCTGGAAGAACTGGGTGGCATGAATGTGTTCCTGGTCTACAAGGACGGCACCCTGGTGACCCCAGCGTTGTCGGGCAGCATCCTGGAAGGCATCACCCGTGAGAGCATCCTGCAGCTCGCCCGCGACCGCGGCATGAAGGTCGAAGAGCGCAAGGTCACCCTCGAAGAGTGGAAGGACGGCGTAACCTCCGGCGAGATCGTGGAAGCGTTCGCCTGCGGTACCGCGGCGGTGGTCACCCCGATCGGCCAGCTCAAGGGCGAAGGCTTCTC
>Ga0213825_1002779_pt1 | contig 10918 bp, 10 predicted proteins | sample MC6MC0900MG_FD_179896 | JGI IMG/M metagenome (GOLD analysis project Ga0213825, IMG submission 179896) | Enriched soil aggregate microbial communities from Iowa State University, Ames, United States - MC6-MC0900-MG | ecosystem: Environmental > Terrestrial > Soil > Unclassified | place: USA: Iowa... | reverse complement strand
TAGAAAAGCATATCAAATCTAACCCCTATAAATATTCACCGAGCTTTTATACGATTCTCCCGACTTTTCATGATTAGACGGATTAATAAATAAAGGATGAAACCAATTAAATAAATTCCTGAAATTAGACAAATATACGAAAGCGGTTTTGTTTTTAAAGATATTAAAAAAATATCAATCGGATAAATTTCACTACAATAGAGCACATTCTGTGGTGTAAAAATAAACATTGGCTTGCACTCAGATTGGGATGCATAGGCAATTTTACTCGTGATAAAAAAGGAATTCATATAGGTGATGATAAAAATAAGTACGCTAAAAACCCAAAAAACCCACCATTTTTTCATATTCAGTCTCCTCTAATTTGTTATATCTCCATTATAGTGTAATTTTACACCTCCATCTTATTAATTGAAAGAATTTTTTTATAATTCTCTTTTTATTATCGAAACTACTCTATAATCATATTGAATGTCTTTTTTTATTGATAAGTTACTGAATTTTAAAAACTGTAACTTTTTTCAATGTATTGCGTCTCTCTAGTATCTAAACGGGAGGAACAAAAATGGAGTCGATAAAAGATCAACTATTTTTTCGGTGGTATGAGGAATATAGCGTGTCCCTTTTAAAATACATATACGCAATTGTTCAAGAACCTCAAACAGCAGAGGATCTGTTACAGGAAACTTTTCTTAAGGTTTATGAAAAATATGACAGCATTCAAGACGTAGCTAAAGTGAAAAGCTTTTTATTTAGGGCAGCACACAATACAACAATGGATTTTTTTCGCAAAGAATCGAAAGTTAAAAAGTTGCTGAATGTCCTAAAAAGAGAGAATGTTAAATATCTCTCAACAGAAAAAATAGTAGAAATTAAAGAAGAAGGCAAAATGTTATTAGCAGCGTTGAAACGACTAAATCCGTCACAACGTGAGGTATTTGTGTTACGAAAAATCAAGGAGTTTTCTATAAAAGAAACTGCGGAAATATTAGAGTGGTCAGAGGCCAAAGTAAAAACCACTCTCCATAGAGCCACCAATAATCTTGAAAATTTCTTATTGATGGAGGATGAAACAATTGAATGGTCGTCAACCGTTAGTTTATAAGGTAAATAAGTTAGAAGAAGAAATCATTTGGGTAAACGAAAGAAAGGATATTGTTAAAAACCAATTGCGTGAAAAAATTGACAATAAATCTAAGGTACGGCGGTCTATTCTAAATTGGGAATGGTTTAAAGTCTCAATGTCATTAGTCACCGCGGGATTATTATGTTTTATTCTAATTGGCAACCAAACCCATAAAAAGAATGATTTTCAGGGCATCCATCAGGCAGGTTCAGTTTATTACAAATGGCATAACCTTGAAGTTAGGCCGGTTTTACCACCGACGAGTATACAGATAACTGGATTTGAGAGTTACCGTATGATGATTGAATCCAGAAAAAACTTTGATTTAAAGGATTCACAAAAAAGAGCACCTTTCAAAATTATGAGACCTTCAATTGATGTAAATATGCCATTAGAGGTATCTAGAGGAGTGATCGAATATCCTCCCGGACTTTCAGCCAAAAATTTCAAAGGACCTATAACGTATTGGGATATATGGCATAAAGGGGATAAATGGGTTTACGTAAGCCAGTCTTTAGATGAAGATAGTGAACAACTGTTAAATAAAAAGGGAAGAAAGGTGATTTGGAAGATTCATTCGAATGAAAAGGTAATTCCTTTCAAAAGCAAGGACGCATTTTCTATTACAAGAGATTTAGGAGAATCAGGAAAAAGAATAAGCATGTATGTTAAAAATAAAAATAAACAAGTCATTAGTTTGGAATTAAGAGGAAACATTAGTGAAGGCGAACTAATGAAACTTGCACAATCGTATTTGAAATAGATCAATTAAAAGAGGGGGGATTTGTTGAACCATATATCTTTAAAAAATGTTTCTAAGGAATACATGGGAGATGGTATCCATCATGGGCCCATCTGGTTCAGGAGATTCTACCTTGCTAAGCACCATCGGAACTCAATTAGCATTTCAATACTATCAATGGAAAATATATAGCCGTACTTTTTTATCAAGCGAAGTATAGTTAAGGAAAGAATTACTATATTATTAAGTAAAGGAAGGGAAAAGGTATCGTCTATTTTAGATATTTTGGAGGGGTGAAATTGAAAAGATTTATGTTATTTTCGTTAACTCTGATTCTAAGCGCTTCTTTATTTGGCTGTAATCAATCAGAGGATGCAAAAGTACAAAATCAACCCGAGAAGAATTCAGTTGTAAATAGCGAACGTCGTCAACAAAAATTCATCATTAGGGACAATATTAACGATCCAATTCCACCAGAACCCCAAAGTGTTGAAGCGATGCCAAATAACAGTGGACCGCAGCTAATTCCAAAAGCTGACCCAAATAAACCAATTGTGATCACGAAAATGCCCTATTCTAAAAAGACTAATGAAAATCCAATTGAAGTATATGAAATTCATAAAAACAGTGAAATTCCACTTCTAAATGGACATGGTTACGTAAAAATTAATCTTGAACAGCATGAGGTTAATGTCCTAGTGTTTGCCCAAGGTCTCAGTAGTGAAAAACCGTATAGTATTTCTATTGAAGGAAGTGATCAAGGCGGTGTAACGTTTGGGCCTAAAGAAAATGTTAAAATCCAGGCTGGAGAAATGATTGGCGAAATAACTTTCCGTCCAAATGCTAAAGGAGAATTGTTTGTTTCAATGATAAATCCAATTCGAATTTTTCAGGGAGCACAAGAATTTAAAATTAAGATTAAATCAGAGGATGGAAGCCTTAAGATAATTGAAACCTTACCATTTTCAATCCAAATAGAAGAATGAGCTTCATTGATATAATATTTCCTTATTAATACTTCTATATTGCCCTGCTAAATGGAAGTACAGAAACAGCATATTCTTTAATGGTACAGGGCTTTGTGGAAGTATTAAAAAAGTGGTGGTAAAAGTGAAAAGGAACATTCCAAACAAAATACACATTATTGGATCCGTGGGAAGTGGAAAAACAACCTTAGCTAGAAATCTTTCATCTAAGCTAAATATTCCGTTTTACGAATTAGATAATGTTGTCTGGAGACGTTTTAAATCTGGGGATAAAAGAAGAACCGATGATGAAAGAAATGAAATTTTGAATACAATTGTTCAAACTGATGCTTGGATTGTAGAAGGTGTTCATCATGAATGGGTATCGCAAAGTTTTCAGAATGCAGAATGGATTATTTTTTTAGATACTGATTTTTTTAAAAGAAAATATAGAATTACAAAGAGATTTATTTTACAAAAAATTGGACTTGAACATGCAAACTATAAACCTTCATTCAAAATGTTTAAGAAAATGTTTCAGTGGAACGTCTATTTTGAAAACGAAAGTAAACCTGAAATACTTAAAATCCTAAGCCAATATAACGAAAAGGTGATTATTTTAAGGGATAACGTTGAGATTGAAACCCATCTTTAAAAATAGTTTTCTATGTTAAAAGCAATTGATTTGTTACTTTATTAGTTATTAAAGTATCACTTATACAGTGAAAAATACTATAACCCAAACAAAAAGGAACGATAGCTTACATAAATTTAGCGAAACAAATCCCAATATAAAAGAGCAAGCTTCAGCTCTTTTATATTGGGATTTAAGTGTCAATCAATGTTTAGAGACATTCAAAGGTCGCCCCTCATCTGAACTACATATTCCATTCCATTCCAAATCCTTGATTTTCCTCTAGTTAGAGTCTATTCATTCCCCTCAACATTTTGAGTAGTACTTGGTGTATCTAATCCTTGGTTAATGCGAGCGTTTTTTAAATCAAAATATGCTTTAAAAATTTCATCAGCTATTTCTAAATTAGTATGTGTTTTATCAGTAGTTGACCATGGGACGACAACTGAAAGAGCAATTTCAGGATTGTCATATGGAGCATAGCCGACAAAGGTTACATTCCATAACATTGGGTGACCTGGTAAAGGCCCATCATATAATGCTTCTGCTGTCCCTGTCTTCCCAGCAATCTTATATTGTTTATTTTTGATTGTGCCATATCCTGTGCCTAGGGGATCATTGACGACCAATTTTAACCCCTCTTGAACATGTTTAATCCAAGATTCTTTCATATCAACTTTATTTAATATAGTTGGATTAATTTCTTGAATAATAGGACCTTGTTCATCCGAATTATTAGTTGGCATCCGAATTTCTTTTGCTATATGCGGTTGAATCCGAAAACCACCATTTGCAATGGTTGAAATATACTGAACAAGTTGCAATGGCGTATATGTGTCATATTGTCCAATTGCATAGTCTAAAACTTTACCGGCATCAGGGGGTATTTGTCCAGCACCGTATCCTGTTTGTTCACCAGGAAGATCAATTCCCGTTCTAACCCCTAATCCAAATTGAGCAAAGTTTTTTCGGAATTTGTTTATAGCTTCAACTTTGTTTATGGTTAAAGGCCCATTTGGAATATACGTTTGTTGCCCGCCAATTTTCATAGCCGTTAAGAACATATATACGTTGGATGATCTTTTTAAAGCATATAAATCATTAATGGAACCAAATCCTACTGAGTTCCATGATTTTTTTACATTTGTACCCTTAAATTTCAAAGGTTGATCATATAAGCTTTGCCCTGGAACGATTGCTCCTGTTTGATACCCGGTTAATACGGTTGCTCCCTTTACAACGGAACCCATTGAATAGGAAGTTGTCATGTTTCCTAATGCAAAATCTCTTACTTCGGTTTTTTTCGTTTCATTATCTACTACATATTGCTTACCGGCCATTGCAAGCATTTCCCCTGTTTTTGGATTCATAACGGAGACTAGGGCTCTATCCATATAGGGCTGACCAACTTTAGCTTGACTTAGTTTATCTTGAATTATCGCATCAATCTTTTGTTGAAGTTCAATATCAATTGATAAAATTAAATCATTCCCACTTTTTCCTTCTTTAAATACTTGAGATTCCAAAACATTCCCTGATTTATCCGTAACATTCCTTACCGTTTCTTTTTGACCTTGCAAGACTTCCTCATACTGCTGTTCAATATAACTCTTTCCTACACGATCATTTCTGCTATATCCCTGAGCTAGTAAGTAATCGAGACTATCTTTAGGCAAGCCTTCTTTTGAACTTGTTATTTTCCCTAAAACGGAGCTTAATGGTCCATTACCTTCAGTATCTTTTAATAAAAAATCCCTGTCCCAATCCGTTGTCGTATCCACTCCTGGTAAGGAATCAAGGTGTTCACTTACAATCGCATACTCTTCATCGGTCACATCTTTATTTTTTATGATATGTGGTGATAACGCTTGCCCGCTAGACATCTCGCGAAAAATTGCCAATACTTCTAGTTCTTGTTTCGAAAAAGAATTTAGCTCTTCTTCCGTAATTCTTTCCCTTGTTAAATCATAAATTGCCTTATCATATTCCTTTTTATCTAACTCTTTTTTCTGTAGCCTAGTTTTATCTTCTTTCGTTATTTTGGCATTAGCTAATTTGGGATGATTCATAATCCAGAAGTCTTGACGATCTCGCTTTGTAATTGCTTTGAAATCTTCCTCAGAATCTTTATTAATGAGGTTAGCTAAGTTTGTTGCAATGTCTAACATTTCATCTAGTGTAACTGAATTGGAACGAGTATAAGTAATGGCTTTTAAAGGTTTATTTCCAACAATCAGTTTTCCGTTCGTATCATATATTTTCCCCCGAGGCACAGATGAATTAATTGGAACAATCTCTTTTTGGTCTATCTCCCGCTGAAAATTTTCTCCAAGTACAATCTGTAACATTCCTAGTCGAAGAATTAGCGTTGAAAATAATATAAAGACAACAAAGAATATGATGTTTATTCTCAATGAGACATTCCCTTTTTTCTTCTTTTTCATTTTATTCAATCTAGACAATCCTCTCCATTTGGTAAAACTTGCATCTCTTAATCTACTATAATAAAAATACAATATTTTGGAAAGTTGCTTTTTATGAAAAATTATTTAGATTATGTTAGAAGGCATCTTTATTCCAAAGTGCCTAAATATATTGACTATATTTTGCTTGTAAAAGTTTCATAAAAAAATAATGCAATTTATTGTTTTATCAATTAATAAAATTGTTATATCATTAAAATACAGAATTGTTAAAAAACAGTGAAGAGAGGGCTTTTCAAAATATAAATGGAAATTTAGAAAAATTCATTTGGGACTGTGGCAGCGGGCGGGAATTACGTGAACGAGGATTTGAAGCTGATGTTAGGTATTGCAGCCAGTTAAATGTAAATCAAACCGTTCCTATCCTACATAAAGACCATTTTGTGCCGGCATTTTAAACAAACTAGGTTTTTTTTATTTTATTTAGTTTTAATGGAGGAGAAGATATTGAACATACTACTACAAAAGGTCTTGGAGCTTGATCTTGCTTACCTTGACACCTTTACAAACCGACAAAACACAACTTGGGGTTACCTTTTTTATAATGAAGACCAGCCGTCCTATTATGATGCTAATCATGCGCATATTCATGAGGTTCCCGAAAATCCACGGGATGTGATAGAAGAAGTGATTCAGTTTTATCAGGAAAGAAATATAATACCGCGCTTTTATCTTTATAATCTTGAAAAACTAACTCCTTTCATTAAAGAATTAGATTCTTACAAATTTGGCTTTGAGGAACTAATCAGCCCAATTCAAATCTGGAACAAAGAACTCAATGGGCATAAAAGAAATGATCGCGTTACAATCGAAAAAGTAAAGGAAGAAAACTTTCAGGAAGCATTGGAAATAGAGTGCAGTATTAAAGAGTTTGGCGGAAGGGAAGTAAGGGAAAAGGCCTTTCCTGAAGAGTTTAAACACCCTGCTTTCACGCATTATCTTCTTCGCTATAATGGGGAAGCATGTGCAACAGCTTGTATATTTGAACATGGTAATCAAGCCCGTATGGAGAGCGTCGCAACTAAGGAGGCTTATAGAGGTAAGGGTCTGATTGGCGAGCTGATCTACTTCCTGCAGGCAGAAGTGAAGAAAAGTGGAATGGAGGATTTATGGGTTTTTCCAATCAATGAAAAAATCGAAAAAGTTTATGCAAAATATGGATTTACAACGGCAGGTAAATTTATAACCGGTCATGCCTTTTTAGGTGGGAGAAGTATTAAAGAAATTCAGGAAGGCTGAGGTTTAAAGAATAGTTTAAATATCATAAAAGAATAAAGCTCAAAAATTAATGAAATTACTCAGTTTCATACCTACTGGAGAAATCCCGTAGACTTTGCTCTTGATACCTAAAAACAAAGGACTGTCTAATAAGGCAGTCCCATCGATTTATTATATTATTTCTTTATTTTAATAATAATGTCCTCTAATACAAACTCTTCCGTCCCTTTACCGGGCTTCTCTGGTAATGGGATTTCCTTTTTTCCATCATTCGTAATTTCTACTGAAGTAAAATTATCAGAATTGTAATCCCTCAAGGTGATATGAGGAGTGATTATGAGCTTCGTTGCATTTGGGTCTAATTTTTCGAAAGTTTTACTTCCACTCACATGATAAGAGCTATCCTTTCTCATTCCTCCATTATCTTCTCCTGAGTATAGGTTTCCTAAGTCGTCTTTTATTTCTAATTCAACATCGACACCATCCCATTTGTTTTTAACCAGCTCTGTAACCTCTTGGTCATAATAAACGATTAAGGACATCGGGTTGAAAGAAATTTTTCCGATACTTACTTTTACACCATTTTTTTCAGCGCTGCCATCAGTTAATTGAATTTTGTTATCTGTAGCATTTTGACTAAAATCAAAGTTCCAATCACCTTTAATCAGGGTCTGATTATCTGGGTTCTTAATGTGATCAATATCCCAGTTAATATGAGCAACATCTAATTTCTTATCTTCTATATTACTAACAGTGAGAATGCCTACATATTTATTTGTATCAATTTTAGAAGTTTTACCCGTTCCGCCTATAGCTTCCATACCTTTTATTCTTGGCATAGAAATATCGACATTACCTAAATCTTGTTCACTTTCAATGGTATAAGTTAAAGTTAATGTTTTTCCATCAAAAACGGCATCATTGATCGTGATTTTGGTCCCATTACTTTCCTTCGTCATATTTATTTCATTGGAGAATTTTTTATAATCATAATACAGTCCATGTTCTTTATTTTGTCTATTTTCTTTATCCGTCTTTCCATTATCAAAAAATCGAAAAATATCTTCAATTACGGGGATGTTACCAGCATAGGCAGGGTAGGTTACAAAGGTTGTTACTGATAAACCTACTATAATGGACGCAGCGGCAATACTCTTTTTCCAGCTGTTCCTTTTTTTCTTCTTATTTATTTCTTTTTTTAACGACCTTTTTATGTTTGCCTTTTCTAGTTCATTTACTTCCATTTCCTCAAACTCACTTTCGTCTATGTTAAGATCATTTAATAATTCGTAGATATCTTTCATATTCCACTTTCCCCCAACTTAAGGTTAGATGCTTTTTTATTTAGTTTCTTTTTTCCTCTATAAATTCGATTCTCAATCGAAGCTTTCGTTAAACCCAGTTTTATTGATATTTCCTCCGTCTTTATTCCAAGAAAGAACTTCATGATAAAAATATCTCGCTCCACAGGCTCTAATTGATTGATTAACTTGATTAATTCCGTCCGATCTTCTAGGATTATTAGTTCATCTTCAATTGATTTTTCTGTATTCACATCCAAAGTATTGGAAGTGAATTCTATTTGTTTATTTACTTTTCTGTAATAATCAATTGCTTTAAATTTAGCAATGGCACAAATCCATTTCTTGAAATCATTTGAATCCCCATGAAACTTTTTTGAATGATCCCAGATTGAAAGAAATATATCATTGATACATTCCTCTATAACACCATTGTTATTAAGGGGAATGAGAACTTTACAAGTGATCCCCTTGATTAATGGCAAATATTTATCAACTATAAATTCTAATGCGTCTTCTTTTTGTTGCTGCAATCGCTGTATATAATTTGTATCATTGGCCTTCATGAAACGATTCCCCTTATTTTTTTGTAAAAGCGCTCTTACACTTTATATAACGAAGAAAAAAAGATTTTTTCTCACAATTATACTAAAAATGTGTAATTTAAATAGTTACGGGAGTAGTGTCAAAAGTTTTATGAGGATACAAAGTTCTTGAAAGGTGACAACAGATATGAATTTAGCTTATTTGTAGGAGTTATCGGAGAGGTGATAGTGCGTAAAAACTAAATATCAAACAATTTCATCTATCTGAAAAGAGTTTCAGAAAAAAATAATTCCCGTCATTGCTTGCTATTTTAGGTAATGACGGGATTTTTATGGAGAAATCTAACGTTGTAAATCAGCGTTTTCATTCGCCATCCTTCAATATGAAATGGTTTAGTAATATTTACTTCTTTCGAGGAATGATATAACCATTTTCCACTTTGTCGAATCCAATTCGCGGATAGTAATCCATCGCAGCAGGGGCGGACAGAAGTAATAATGCTACTTCGTCACTAAACTGTTCTTGGATCAGTCGGACTAACTCTTTACCAATACCTCGTTTTTGATAGTCTTTGTTCACCGCTAAATCAGATAAATAGCAGCAATAGCTGAAATCAGTGACCGCTCTTGCTACTCCCACTATTTTTTGTTCATCCCATGCGGTAATGAGTAAATCCGCGTGTTTAATCATTCGTTGCAAGCGGGGTAAGTCATCAACCGGTCTTCTTATCCCAGAGGTTTTAAATACATCTGATAATTCCTCCGCTGTAACAGCTGCCCCAATCTTAAAGTAGATACCTTTACCATTTGAAAAATTCATCGTAAACATCATCCCTTCCTTCTTTATATGTTTGATTATAAGAATTATCTGATATGCTCAAAAGGGTCAGATATAATATAATTAACCATACCAGTTTGATGGGGAGGGAAGAGAATGTTAGAGATAACTTTTGATTTGGATCACGGGAGCGGGGAACCGTTATATATACAACTCTATAACTTTTTCAAAAATGAAATTCAAGCGGGAAAAATTGAACCTGGGGAAAAGCTGCCATCAAAAAGGAAACTCGCTCTTCATCTAGGATTCAGTCAAAATACGATTGAAACAGCGTACGAACAATTACTTTCAGAAGGATATGTAGAAAGTGTGGAGAGGAAGGGTATTTACGTGAAGGAACTCAATCGAGATTTGTTTCTTCACGTTAACTATGTCCCAAATACCACGAAAGAAATAAATGAAGAATCAAGGGAGCAATATTTATTTGATTTTAGTCAGGGAAATATAGCGCTTGAACATTTTCCGTATCCTATTTGGAGAAAGTTAACGATTCAGAGTCTATATGAAGAGCAAAGCTCCTATTTTTTAAATGGCGAACCTCAAGGAGAATTACCGCTCAGAAAGGAAATAGCTAGATACTTATATCAATCAAGAGGAGTAAGATGTTCGGCCAATCAAATTATTATCGGTGCCGGTACGCAATATTTAATTGCTTTCTTAACGATGATCATAGAGAGAGACGCGATTTATTCAATGGAGGAACCGGGATTTCATCGAACAAGGGATGCTTTTAAAGACCAAGGAGTTACATTAAAACCAATCCCACTTGATCAAGACGGGATCGAAATAAAACACTTATATGACAGTAATGCAAATGTAACGTATGTAACTCCCTCTCACCAATTTCCAAATGGAATGGTTATGCCGATTACAAGAAGAATGGAATTATTAAAATGGGCGGAGGAAAAGGAACGGTATATTATTGAAGACGATTATGATGGTGAATTCAGATATAAGGGAAAACCAATCCCGTCACTACAAGGATTAGACAATAACGGTAAAGTGATCTATTTAGGGACCTTTTCAAAATCTTTGATTCCTTCGATACGCATTAGTTATATGGTAT
>Ga0213825_1002772_pt1 | contig 10932 bp, 6 predicted proteins | sample MC6MC0900MG_FD_179896 | JGI IMG/M metagenome (GOLD analysis project Ga0213825, IMG submission 179896) | Enriched soil aggregate microbial communities from Iowa State University, Ames, United States - MC6-MC0900-MG | ecosystem: Environmental > Terrestrial > Soil > Unclassified | place: USA: Iowa... | reverse complement strand
AATATGACTTTCCTTTTTTTGGGGAAATTTAAACCACTTGAATCTACTAGCATAGCAATTTCGAAGTTATCTCTGGAAGCATAAAAAAATGATATCCGTATCGGTACTCTAGGAGGTACGCTGTGCTCGATTTGGGCAAGCTTCTCTCTTGGCGATGTCGCACATACTGCCTTGATGGCTGTAGTCGGGACAGTGGTGAGTTATGTGACGAGCCAGTTGCTGGGAATGTGGAGGAAACGTTAATTAAGTACTAAAAGGTATTGTGACTTACATATTTTGCAGTAAGCACTTTCGGGTGCTTACTTTTTTTAAGCTCATTAACTTTAGAAGTAATTTCCTGACCAAACCTTTGATGAAAATAGAAATATTTTAACTTTAATCGTTATATTATGAAAAGGTAACACTGAGCTAAACCCGCACCAGTTTTTTATCTTGGCTTTAATAACGAAGAGTGTGAAATTTCTTATTATAATGTAAAAAGAGAAGAATATCTTGTGTTCAAATTTGATATTACTTTTTTTTTTTAGATGAAATTCTTGTGATTAAAGGAAGTTGAAGTGTAGTATTATATTGTGTCCCTCAGTGTAAATCGCCAGCATAAAGTGGACTTATTACAAGAAATATACAGAAGAGCACCAGTTTATCCAATAAGACCAAAGCCACCTCAACAGTTAATGTAATATGAAATTAAATCAAATAAGTATAATAGCACGATTTGATCAAGAAAGAAGTAGAGAATTTAATATTGAGGCTTGGGCTATTGCTGAGCAATTCTGGTCAAATCTTACATTGACTGATAATAAATCGGTTCAGAAATGTAATATTCAAGTTTATGATCAAGATTCAATTTTTCCAAAAGGAGAAATTAAAAAAATTGGATCGATAGCATATACAGATATCGAAATTGATATAAAGGAATATTTTAAACTATCTGATAAGGAAAAGAAACTTCTTTTACTAAATATAGTTAGTGATGGCATGCAACAGATTGCATCGATTGAAAAGTGGAATATAGATGAAATTAGAGAAGCCTATAATAGATGTCTTGCCCAAAATCTTAATTATTATTTTTTTATAAAAAATAAATTTAAAAGTTCTCCTGACAGAAAATTTAAAATAGGATTATGGTGTGAATGGGAATTAAAATCTTGTAAAGTGTATGGTGTGATATTTTCTAAAAAAAATGAGCTAAAAAGATTATTAATTTGGGAGTTAAGACCGTATGTTGCCGATGTTATTTATTATCTAGATTGGAAGTGGCAGGATAACTCCTCAATAATAATCAGTAATTCCAGAAATGAAATTGTCGAACTAATTTCATTAGACCTCTAAATGGTCTGTAGCTTTTTAATGGCAAGAAAACTCTTTAGGTATCGGTTCCGCTTTTTTGCTTATTTCCGCTTTTAAAGTGGTAAAAGCAACAGGTAGAGATTAATTCATTGTATTTAAATGCTGGGGCGATTGGGTAACTGGTATGGTAACAAAGCAAACCCAGTTTAATTTTTATCTTGAAACTGTGTTTGGAATTGAAATACTGTTGCTCGAACTACGATAAGCTATGAAGTGAAGTGGTGACGAGGTGAATAGTAGCGAAGTATTATGAAACTTAGTGACAATTGAAAGTTCGCTCTGGGGCTTAGTGTGGTGGAGACCACATTATAATTCGGATTATTTGATTCGGAAGCCAATGATATTTTTATAACCTCATATTGAAGAACAGTCAAATTATGAAATTGGATTAATTTTAATTTTGTTTTGGTGATAAATCATTTTTATCTTAACCGATTCTAAGGCGGATTAATGGAATTTACTCTATTATCTGAACAACACTAGTTATAAAATAATAATTTCAAATGGCAGCGGATTTAATAGAGGAGTTTGGTCGTGGTAACGAGGTTGCCCTGGCTGACGTATTCTATAAATATAATCCTTCCTTGATCCATTTTGCAATAAAATATACCAAAGATGAAGATGTTGCGGAGGAAATTGTTTCAGATTGTTTTGTAAAAGCCTGGACAAACCGTGCTAAATTTGCGACTCTTGAAAATCTAAGGGCTTTTTTGTATGTTGCTACTAAAAATGCCTGCCTCAATCAGATACGTAAAGTTGTTCATGAAAGAATTACAGATGATTTTCAAGAGTATGAGTCCCTTATCCTGCAGGATCAGGATGCACTTACTAAGATCATCCGTACTGAACTGATCCAGCAATTGTACGATGAAGTCGAAAATTTACCGCCTTTGCAAAGAGAGATATTCAAACTTTCTTTTTTTGATGAACTTGATGCTCAGGAAATATCCGCATCTCTTGATATTCCTGTATCATCGGTCTATATGAACAAATCACGGGCAGTCAAAGCTCTTAAAAAAAAACTTAACCTTGATTATGCCACTTGGAGCCTGTTAATGCTCCTTATCTTAAAATAATATCTCAACTTATCTTGCTGGTTATTAGTTTTTTGTGCATTTTTTATTAAAAATAATAAAAAATGAGGATAGATTGTGCTCTGAGATGTGTAGTAGCTATAAACCGAGCCTAGTTTAAATGAATAAGATAGACCAAATTGTAAACCTGATCAGGAAAAACTTTGTAATGGACAAAGGTAATAACCTCATCAATCAACAACAGATACTGGATGAAGATGCTGCTCTGGAATCGATAATTTCTGATTTAGATGACCGTAAGAAATTACTTGAGGAATACGCTGTTTATAAAAAGATAAGGAAGGATAAAGGAAGTAAACAGCAAATTATGCTTCAAAAAATTATGTTGAAGGTTCGGCATCTAGAAGATGCTCAGAGACTCAGAAAACGTAAGATCGTCCGATTAAGAATCATGGGGGTTGCCGCATCTGTTTGTATCTGCTTAGGAATTCTCCTTTGGCAGGTAAGTGTTCATCAGAAATCATTGGATAGCAAGGGACAAATCGCTGAATTTTCAGTTCTAAAACCTGGTAAGAATACCGCGACATTGAAGATACAGGGGCTTGAGGAAAGCATTGATCTGAACTCAGATCAAGATGGTATTATTGTGGGAGATCAAATCCAATATAGAGATGGTAGTGAAATAGCTGAAATCAATTCAAAACTATCCGATAACCCACTTATGGAGTTAGTTACTCCAAATGGTGGGGAATACCAGATCACCTTGTCTGATGGTACCCGAATTACACTTAATGCCGCTAGCAAATTAACTTACCCTCGGGCATTCGGGGACGATCAGCGAATCGTAGAACTGGTCGGTGAGGCCTATTTTGAAGTTGCCAAAGATCAGCACAAACCTTTTATTGTGAAAACCGCTACAGAAGATATTGCGGTTCTGGGCACCCATTTTAATGTGAATGCTTATCAGGGAGAGCCACGTTCTTATGTCTCGCTCATAGAGGGTAGTGTTCAGGTACGACATGCAGAAACAAGTAAAATACTGCTTCCTGGTCAACAAACGGTGGCAAGCGAAGGTGATATGATCGTACAGAAAATAAATGTAGAGGAGGTTCTGGCATGGAAAAACGGAGAATTTATGTTTAACAATGAAAACTTAGAAGATGTGATGCGCAAACTGTCGCGCTGGTATAACATCGAGGTAATTGTATCGCCAGAATTGAAACATCTTGCTATATGGGGGTCTGTATCCCGTTATGATTCATTTGATAAGGTGTTAGAAATTATAGAGATGACAAATGAGAATATTAAATTCAGAAAAGAAGGAAGGAGGGTGTACATCATGAAATAAAAGTGTTGCTGTACATCGGAAAAAAAGCTGGAAGAGCTGAACCCTCTCCCAGCCAAATCCGGTTCTAATCTATTACAAAGGCCGAAAAACCAATTATGTTAACCAATTAAAAACCAACCAAAGGTAATGAAAAATAGCGTACTAACCTGTAGAAATAGGAGACTATTTCCAATTTATAAATACCTAATAGTCATGAAATTGATCGTGTTTATTTTTTTTGCCAATATGGCTTATCTTCATGCAGATGTCTACGGTCAGAACATCCATATGATAAAAAAGAATGTTCCAATTGTTGATCTGTTTAGAGAGGTGAAAAAACAGACCCACTATAATATTATCTGCGATGCAGATATCATAAAGAAAACGCCGTTGCTTGATGTAAGCCTGAAAAATGTTCCTCTAACTAAAGCACTGGAAATAACCTTGGAACCGAAAGGATTATCGTTTGAAATCCGGGATAAAAATATCATCATAAAAAAAGCAAGTATACCTGAACGGACGTTGCTTAAGGAAACAAAAACGCTCCAACAGTCGATGTTTAGAGGCCGTGTGATGACAGCATTAGATCCGCCAACTCCTCTGGTCGGTGTAAAAGTTTCTGTTAAAGGAGGTGTTAACAGCGCTCCAACACAGGAGGACGGATCTTTTGAGATCAGCGCTACAGCTGGAGCAAGCTTAGTTTTTTCTATGGTGGGATATGTGTCTAAAGAGATCACTGTTACGGATTCCAAGAAATCAATTGTCGTTTCTTTAGAAGAGGATATCAACGAGCTCGATCAGGTGATCGTAACGGGTGTAACTAAACAGCAGATCAAAAATTTGGCGAGCTCTGTCGCTGTGGTCAATATGTCGAACTATACGGATAAGCCTGTTACACAGTTGTCACAGGCACTTCAGGGAGGTGCTACAGGTATTAATGTGACACAATCTTCCGGGTTACCCGGTGGCGACGCCGCAAACATCAAAATTAGGGGGATAGCCTCGAATTTAGGTTCGAGTCCTTTAATTTTAGTCGATGGTATTCCTTATGATATCAATAAGCTGGATCCCAATACCGTGGAAAGTGTGACTATCCTAAAAGATGCGGCTGCAGCGGCGATTTATGGTGCCCGTGCAGGAAACGGTGTTATTGTGATTACGACCAAGCGTGGAAAACCTGGTGCAATCGAATTTGGCTATAATTTTTATACCGGATTACAGCAACCGAGTGTTGGTCATCCTGAATTTGTCGATGCGGTTAAATATATGGAGATGGCCAATGAAGCACAGCTCAATATTGGAGGAAGTGCTCCTTATAGCCAAGAGGCGATCGACAAAACGAGATCTGGAATTGATCCTGTAGCTTTTCCCAATTCGAGCTGGTACCCGTCGGTTGTTAAAAAATGGACACCTATGCAACAGCATTCGATCAATGTCTCCGGGGGTAATGAAATTGCGCGATTTGCGCTTACAGCGAGTTATCTGGATCAGAAGAATATGACTTCGGTAGGAGGTTTCAATAGAGGTGTAGTAAGGGGGAATACCAGTGTCAACTTATCTAAAAAGATCGTCACTTTCCTTGATTTTGTGGCTTCAAGGGAGAATCAGGAGCAGAACTATGCAAACGGATACGGTACCGGACAGATCCTTTCGTGGTTGTATACCGCACCGCCGATTATTCCAATGAAGTATCCGAATAAAGAGGAGCGACCGGGTTATACTTATTATGGAAATTATGGACAAAGCTGGAATCCAGTTGCTCATTTGGAACAAGGAGGAACTTCAAATACCATCCGTGACGATATTATGCTCAACCTGAGACCACAATGGGAAATCGTAGATGGATTAAGCCTGAAAGGACAGTTTAGTTATCGCGTTTCTTCGGGATTGGACCGCAAATCACGGGATCAGTATCTTTTCTTTGATTACTTTACAAACCAGAAGATCGGTCGCGATTTTGAATCCGTAAGAGAGGCGGGGCCGACCAATCGCAGCAGTTACTATTATGTGGGTGGTAATCTGGACTATAATAAACAGTTTGGTAAGCATTCGATCAACGGGATAGCCCTTTACTCGCAGGAGTACGACAATTTTAATTCATGGGACGTTAAAACTTTGCTTTCCTATTTAGCTAAAGCCTATTATAGTTATGATAGCAAATACTTGCTTGAACTCGGAATCCGACGTGACGGATCATCGTTATTTGCAAAAAATAAAAGATGGGGAAGCTTTCCTTCGGTAGCCCTGGGATGGAATGTCGCCAATGAGAACTTTATGAGAGAAGTCAAGGATATCGATATGTTCAAATTACGCGCTTCCTTCGGTACTTTAGGTAATAACAATATCAACCCTTATTCTTATCAGACCACCATCAACACGGGCGGTGTGGAGACGGTATTTGGAAATCCGGATATTACCTGGGAGAAGATGCAGATCTTGGATATCGGTACTGACCTGAGTTTATTTTCGAACAAGCTTGACCTGACCTTCGACTGGTATAATAAACGGACTAAGGATTTAATTTTGAACCCACTACCTACGCTTACCTCCGGAAGGGGAGAGACACCGACCAATATCGGCGAACTTGACAATAAGGGATACGAATTGAAAATTGGTTATAACAGCAACATTGGTCAAGATCTGCGGATCAGTACGAATGTGGGTATGTCTTACAATAAAACAAAAATTGTGAAACAAGCTACAGCGATGCCAATTATATCTGGTGGCACGATCAAAGCCGAAGGTGGACCTTTTACAGAATGGTGGGGTTATCGATCGGATGGACTGCTTACGCAGGCTGATGTGGACAGTAAAGTACCGATGTTATCAGGTCAGGAGGCTGGAGATATCAGGTATGTGGATTGGAATAAGGATGGTAAAATCAACGAGGAAGATAAAACCACTATCGGAAATCCTGATGCTCTGTATAATTATTTTGCAAATGTATCGGTAAAATACAAAAATCTGGATTTTGAAATTCAGGCTAATGGTATCGGTAAAAACACGCAGTTTTACTCAGGTCGTTATGCCTATCCGCTGGACATGGGCGGTAATGGAGGTACACCATTGCTGGCACAGACAGATTATTGGACACCGGACAATTTGCAGGCTCATTACCCTAAGCTGAGGCCTACTGCTGGAAACAATGGTGAGTTTTCAGACTATTGGGCTGTCAATGCGGCTTTTTTGAGGGTCAGGTATATACAGGTAGGTTATACTTTTGGGAAAAATGTTACCAGAAGCTGGGCGAAAAATCTCCGTGTCTATGTCAATGCTCAAAATCCATTTGTGTTTTCAGATATGAAATTGATAGATCCTGAAAGTAGGGGCGATCAATCGACTTATTCGGTCATGAAAATGTATACAGTTGGTCTTAATGTCAATTTTTAACGGAATGAAAAAAATAAACGATATGAAAAAGCTTGTCTATATAAGTTTGTCGGTGTTGTGCTGTCTTTTGGCAACAGGATGTGAAAAATTTTTGGAAAAAGATAGTCCTGTAGCCACCACAGATGATAAATGGTGGTCCTTGGAAAGTGACGTTAGAGGCTATCTGGATCAGATATATGCTGGTATTCCTGGTGGTTCACTTAATTATTCCTGGCATTCGAACAGTTGGGCATATTGGGATGGTTTATCCGATAATGTGGTTTTTAAAGCTGATTTTGCGGCGGATATCGCTAATATTCCGCTGGGTCTAGGTACGACTTCAACAGGCATCTATGAGGAGTATTATACTAAAACATATTCATACATCCGTATGGCAAGCCGGCTTCTGGAGCACTACCAGAAAGCATATGTAGAAGATCCTATCATAAAGGAGCGATATGCGGCAGAAGCCCGTGCATTAAGAGCCTGGTATCACCTGATGTTGCTGCGTCTTTATGGACCGGTGCCTATTGTAGATCATGCGCTTGGTGCTGATGAATCTTTTGCCAAAAGAAATACACAGGCGGAAGTTGTCAGTTTTATAGAAAAAGAATTAATAGAAGCAGAGAAAAATCTACCGCTTAAATATACCGAAAATGAGAATTATCGTTTCAGTAAAGGTACCTGCTATTCATTACTATCGATCCTGCATCTGCAGGTCGGAAATTTCAAAGAGGCGGCCCGATATGCCAAAATTGTAATCGATCGTAAGGGTGAGTTTGGTTACGACCTCCATCGTGCGGCCGATCCAAAGGTAAACAGTTACAGTGATCTGTTTGGTTATAATGGTGTGACTTCAGCAGAGCGTATTATCTATAAGAAAGGTGCCAATACAGAGGCTTTTTTCCGCAATGCACCCCGTAGTCTAGGTGGTCAGGCGGTAAATTCACCAACGGCATCTCTGGTTGATAGTTACGAGACGTTGCAGGGGAAGACTATTGCCGAGCTTGGTGCAGATAGTCTGGCAATTTATACCAAAGATCCTAACTACCGCAATAATAGAGACAAAAGGTTGTCCAGTTCTGTACTCCTTCCGAATGAATCTTTTATAAACAGAAATTTTAAACCCTTTAGCGATGAGGTGGGTAATGTGGATATGATCGGACAGACACAGTCAACACAGACCGGTTTCTTGGTCAAGAAATATGTTGACCCAAGTGATGTGAGCCGTCCTTATAGTGGTTCGTTGGGATTCTTCGTTTTGCGCTACTCTGAAATTTTACTCAATTATGTAGAAGCTTTGATTGAAGATGATCAGGTAGGGAATCCTGACATTATTCTTTATCTGAATATGATCAGAAATAGAGCGGGGATGCCAAATGTAAATACGGCTATGTATGCTACAAAGGATAAGTTACGTGAATTGGTACGTAGAGAAAGAAGGGTAGAACTTGCTTTTGAAGGAGGACGGTTTTTTGATATCCGCCGCTGGAAAATCGCACAAAATACCATGAATGGATCGGTATACGGAGCGGTGGATCCAGAAACTCAGAAACCGTATCTGGTGCAAAAGCGTGTTTTTAATCCAGAGCGAGATTATTTATGGCCTATCCCGTTACGGGAAGTTAATTCCAATCCAAATATGGAGCAGAATCCAGGCTGGCAGTAAATTTTATGACTAATTGTGTTTAGGAAACCCGCTATATCATTTGGCATATAGCGGGTTAAACACGCTACAACTTATTCTCATGAATAAAATAGATTTTAAACTATTAAGTATAGTACTGTTAACGGCTATGCTGATCGCCTGTAGTAAACATAAAACTGCAGCAGAACCTGTTGATCAGGGGACTGTGGATACGCTAAAAACGGTGGGACCTCCGGTTACTTTAAGTCCGTTCGAGATTGCTGCTTATCTACCGTATTGGGGCATCGCGACCTATCAGAAGTATGATTACAGTAAGCTCACTACTTTGTATATTATTGCTACAATTTCTAAACCTGCAGTTGTCAACAAGAAAGGTCTGATTTTTGGGGATGATGATTCTTCTCCCAACGCTTTTGATCAGCCTGATCTTAAAAAGATATTGGCATTTATTAGAGAGAAAAGCCCAGGTATTAAAATCATTCTCTCCATTTCAGATATGCATACCACGGCTTTAAATAGAGCCGAATCATCGACCTTATTTACGCCTACAGGCACACCGGAGACTGTGAAATACCTCATGGTAAATTATGTTGATAAATTTGATTTCGATGGTGTTGATGTCGATATTGAGGATGAGTCTCTGACGATGCTGGGAGCCAATTATTCGTATTTTCTCAAAGAACTAGCCATCGCCCTGCATCATGAGCAGGGACGAGGTAAAAGAAAACTTTGTGTGGCTACCCTCAATCCTTACGATTTTACGAAAGTAACTGCGGCGGCATACGAAAGTGTTGACTTGATAGGTGTGATGGATTATGGACAGGAGAAACTGGATCTGCTGGCTCCCGGTACACCAAGAGATCTGATGCGGGAAGGATATGATTGGTCGCAGAAAATCGCAAAAGATAAGCTATCGTTTGGTTTGGGATTCTGGTCATCGCATATCGCTCCAGATGGTCAGCATGCTGGTGACGGATGGGATTATGCACGCATACTGACCACTGCGGCTGCGGATACAGCTTTTGTTCCTTATCTGACAAGTTATTTTAAAAATGAAGTGAAACCAGGTTATGATCTTCGTTATAATGGACTTTACGAAACAAGGAGGAAAGCAGAATTTATTAAAAAAGAAGGTTTCAGAGGAGTTTTTGCATGGGATATCACAAAAGATGTGACTGATGAGAAGTACAGAAGATATTCTTTACTCAGCATGCTACGAGACTGGAATGATAACCCTGAGAACTATGCGCCAATAAAAGCGACTACAATAGCTGATTACTATCGTATTTTTGATCCTATTGAAGGGAAATATTATGAAATGGAACCTTCTGATAAAAACTGGTTGGGTATTTACGAACTCAAATCAGGGATATTTACAGGTTACAAGCTAAAACTGTCAGCCACGAAATCTGGGACATTTCTTATTCCTTCTTCAGCGGTGGCTACTCTAACAGAAGGTAAACTTTATATAATACGCCTTTTTAATGGAGTAGAAGGAAAGGAGGCTGTTTTGGTCGGTACGAGTCATCCTTTTTATATCAAGTAAGTCCCGAAGGCGTTAGTTTTAATATCAGTAAGTGTAGATAACAGATCTTTTATTGTACAAGGTCTAGTATTAAAGTGAGGTAAAATAAAAAGGCTTATCTGTGATGGGATAAGCCTTTTTATTTTTTGGATCCAGATCAAGTTTTGCTAAAAGTCCGTCATATGCTTGAAGTTTTATTTCACGATGATCTAGTCCAGAATGATAGGGGAGTTAATTTAAATTTTAGATTCTCCTCCTGATTTCTGATCATCATTTTTAATATTCGAATCATACTTTTCCTTTTGCGAATTGCTCTTGCCGAACTTCCATGAGAAGTTAATACCGAAGGATCGAAATGGAATAGCGAAATTTCCCCATTGTTCATATAGATCGGTTTTTGCATAAGAACCCAGATTCTTTATTTTTTGAAATGGATCGACCATAGTAAGCCCCAAAGTGCCTTTCTTCTTCATTATTTCTTTCTTCACACCAAGATTCCACATATTGAAAGAGGCATAATACCCTTGGAATGTTCGCTCTGGAGCATCAAAGAATAAAAAAGACTCGGCTATCCATCCTTTTTTCAAATCTACAGTAGCGCTGATAAAGGTCTTGTAATTGATGAAAGTCTTATTTGCCTGATGTGTTAAATTACTGTATAGATCTTTGGGCTGTATAT
>Ga0213825_1002768_pt1 | contig 10958 bp, 7 predicted proteins | sample MC6MC0900MG_FD_179896 | JGI IMG/M metagenome (GOLD analysis project Ga0213825, IMG submission 179896) | Enriched soil aggregate microbial communities from Iowa State University, Ames, United States - MC6-MC0900-MG | ecosystem: Environmental > Terrestrial > Soil > Unclassified | place: USA: Iowa... | reverse complement strand
CTTTACCGCCATCTTTTTCAAATGTTTCTTTAAATGAAGCCGCTAAACCCTTAGCATAATCACTTGCACTGTCTGCAAAAATAGCTACATTCTTTACATTTAATTTCTTTGCAGCAAAGTTACCAGCCACAATTCCTTGGAAAGGATCAATATAAGAAGTACGGAAAACAAATTCGTTTAATTTTCCATCATCCCCAACTGTTACATTTGGGCTTGTCCCTGAAGGGGTTAAAAGAATTGTTTTTGTATCATTTGCGATTTGTGCTTGTGCTACTGTATTACCACTAGTGGCTGCACCAATAATAGCCGTTACTTTATCTTGGCTTGTTAATTTAATGATACCGTTTGTCGCTTCAGCTGCCTCGGATTTGTTATCTACTTTAATTAGTTCTAGTTTTTTACCCTTTACTCCGCCAGCTTTATTAATCTCATCCACTGCAATATCGACACCGTTTTCGAGTGACTCCCCGTAAGAAGCAACCCCACCGGATAACTCTAAGTTTACGCCTACTTTAATCGTTTTACTGTCACTTCCAGAACTTTTTGGTGCTCCTGAACAACCTGCAAGAACTCCGGCTAATAAAGCGGAAGCCATAAACATTTTTGCCCATTTCTTCTTCATCCTAAGGACCCCTTTTCTTTTGTCTGAGTTTTCTGACATATAACAACGTAGTTTGTTAGATTAACTAACAAATCAACCATTAATGCCAAATCTATTTAATAAATATTATTTTAGAACAATTTTATCGATTCGTCTAGTATATTTTTTATTTATTTAAATATTTCTGAAACTTACGATTTATCAGTATTAATGATAACGCTTTCAGTAATAGGGTCTCGAAATAGTTATTCAAATCCTATCTTACTTTTTTAAAAAGTTATTCTAAAATTAAATTGGGTTTCCTTTACACAACTTACAAATAAATACAATTCTAAAGACGAGGTCCTTTTGGCAAATAAAAGAGTGTCAGGCACCGCTCGTGGACATTTGTCCACGAGTGGTGCCTGACACCATGTTCTTAACACCTGAGTTTATTCTTTTACAGACCCACCTAAAATCCCAGAGATAAATTGTTTTTGGAGCACTAAAAAGAAAATCATGATTGGAATTGTCGATAACGTGGTTCCTAGCATTAGCTGTCCGTAGTCAATCCGCGCCATCCCGATTAAACTAGATAATGCCACCGGAAGTGTGAACATTTCCTTTGAATTCAGCGTAATAAGCGGCCATAGTAAGCTGTTCCATTGGGACATAAATTGGAAAATTGCTACGGCCGCCAATGCTGGTCTTGTTACTGGCAGAATAACTGAGAAGAAAATTTTCAGCTCCCCTGCCCCGTCCACACGTGATGCTTCAATAATTGAGTCTGGTACGGCCTGCATATTTTGTCTCATTAAATAAATGGCAAATGGTGAGGCTAGACTTGGTAAAATAATCGCTTGATATGTATTTAACCAATTGAAGGAAACCATTAATTCAAACAACGGAATCAAGGTCACTTGAAAAGGGATCATTAAGGAAAACAAAATAATGAAAAAGAAAAAGTTCTTCCCCTTAAATCTAAATTTCGCAAAGGCATACCCGGCCATTGCACAAATAAATGTGCTGGCAATTGTATAAACGATCGCAATAAATATGGAGTTCCAAAATATTTTAGCGATGCCTAATGACTCATTTAGCGACTGAAAGTTCTTTGCTAAGTAATCGCCAGGAAGAAGCTTAGGCGGGAGATGGAAAATCTCTCCTGAAGGAAGAGTGGAGCCAATCAGCATCCAATAAAATGGACCGATGGAAAGAATGACACCCAAGACCAATAAACAATAGATCCCTATTTTTGTAGAAAGCTTCTTCTGAGTAATCATTCTTTAATATCACCTACCAATTTCATTTGAATCCAGGAAACAAGCGCAGTTATAAGGACAAGCACATAAGCGATAGCTGACGCATATCCAAAGTCAAAAAATTTAAATCCTTGTTCATATAAATAAAGCGTAATCGTCATTGTTGCGCTATTAGGACCACCATGAGTTAATATGAAAGGCTCATCGAAAAGCTGAAGTGTTCCGATTGTCGACATAACGACAGTAAAAATAAAGACAGGCTTTAATAGCGGGATGGTAATCATAAAAAATTGCTTGACCTTACCGGCCCCATCTATACTCGCAGCTTCATAGAGTTCAGAGGGAATATTCTGTAATCCTGCTAAGAAAATAACCATGTTATAACCTGTCCATCTCCATGTCATAACCACAATCACAGAAACTTTTGCCCAAAAAGGCTTCGTCAACCAATGGATGGAGTCAATTCCTACTAATGATAATAAATAGTTTACTAACCCAAAATGTTCATCTAATAAAATCATAAAGACGATGGATGCAGCTACAAGCGCAGTAATTGCTGGCATAAAGTACGAAATCCTGAAGAATGCTTTCGCTTTTATTAAGGAAGAATGAAGACCAACAGCAATTAATACTGCTAGAAAGAGCATGATGGGAACTTGGATAATTAAAATTTCAAAGGTGTTTAATAGGGATTTATAAAATATGGGATCATGAAACAATCGTGAATAATTGGCAAAGCCAACAAAGGATTTCTCCACACCACGGACCTGTTGAAAACTAAGGAATAATGAAGAGATGACTGGATAAACAGTAAAGATTAATATAAAAACAAAAGCTGGTCCAATAAAAATGTACGGAGCACTTTTAGGAGTTAATAGATATTTTCTGTTTTTCACTCGAATGTTTGCAGTCGTTTCTGCTATTTTTTCAGCTTGAGCCACCCGATACACCTCCATGACTTAAAGAACTATTGAACAATAGAGCTGAAAAATGTTGGTTCCATTCAAACTTCACCATTCACCTTCCAGCTCTGTTCCTATTCCTTATTTAATTTCATTTTCTAATTGTTTTTGAGCATCCGTTAGTGCTTTGTCCACTGGTTTATTTTCAAGCAAAATTGCGGCTTGAGCATTAATTGTAATAGAGCTGGCCTTTGCATAGTTCTCATTTAAATAAATTTTTGGAACCTGACTGACAATATCAGAGAACTTTTTGAATACTTGACCATTATTGAAGTACTCACTTTTTGCCGTAAATTGTGGTGCACTATATGTTTCCTTTAAAGATGGGAATAGCCCATATTTTTCAAAACCTAAAAGCTGTGATTCTTGATCGGTTGTGAAGAATTCAGTAAACGCATAGGCTGCCGATTGATTTTTACTAGTTGAAGGAATTAACAAGGAGGATCCTCCCAAATTAGCAAATCTTGCTGCTTCATCTGTAAAGCTTGGCAGATAAAATACGTCCCATTTTCCCTTTAAATCTGGAGCTTGGTCCATTATGGTACCAGCATACCAAACACCATATGGAATCGTTGCAACACTGCCATTTACTGTTGCTGTTACTATACCGTCCCAACCATTATTATTTAGGATTAAATCTTCTTCGTGGAGCTTCTTAATGGTTTCCATTGCCCGTTTAGCTTCATCTGATTGAAGATTAATTTTCCCGTCTTTATCAAAGTAAGAAACACCTTGCTCCTGCATCATCATTTGGAAAACACCATCATGGTTTGCTATATCAATTGGTAATAACTGAGCACCTGTTGCCTCTTTAATTTTCTTACCTGCTGCAATATAATCATCCCATGTTTTGATGGAATTAGGATCAACCTTTGCTTTCTCAAAGAAATCGACACGATAGAATACACCTGCAGGGCCGATATCCCACGGAGCGGCAATAAATTCTCCATCCTTATTCTGAACGGATGCGACTTTTGCTGGACTGAATGAATCAGTGTACTTATTAAATCCATGCTTGTTTAAATTTAAAAATCCTTCGGGGAATTGGTGAACATACCCTGGAATCCGTTCATCTTCCATTAGCACGACATCCGGTAAGCCTGAACCTCTTGCGGCTAATCCAACTGTCAGTTTGTCATAGAGGTCGGAACTATTAAAATCTTCGACTTTCACTTTTACATCCGGATACTGTTTCTGAAACCTCTCAACGGATGCTTTCATTGTTGCTGCAGCGACATCCCAGCCCCAAACCGTTATGGTTCCTGATGGATGTTTTGAATCCCCTGTTTTCCCCTGATCACTAGTTGTTTTATTGGAGCAGGCAGCTAGTAGTAAAAGAAGCATGACGAGCATTAAAGACATGTACTTTTTCATGTTTCATTCCCCATTTACTAAGAATTTATGGTTTCGGTTTTCTTTATTTTTTTCAAATAGGAACGCCAAGTAATGGCCCACTTTTCAGGATTCTCAAAAAAATCCTGCTCATCGACACGATGAATGGTACTATTATGCGGTGCACTTTTCACTACTTCAGGATTGGTATACGCCTCGTCAGAAATATGTGTTAATGAGGCAATGTACTCGTCTAAATCTGCTTTTGAAGTCGATTCTGTCGGTTCAAGTGTAAACGGCTCAGGTACAACATAGGGGTGATGACTAGACCAATAATGATGGGCAAAATCAGCCATCCGGTGGGAAATATCCTCTGTAGTGACACCAGTATCTTTCGTTAATTGCTCCCAGCTATAACGGACTTGCTCCAGCCTTTTTCCATTAATATAAGGAGCATCCGCACCGCGGATCTTTAATATCTTGTGGTACAAATAATTGTTATTTAACACGGCGACTTTAGCTACATCTTTTAACCCTTCTGCACCCAGGGATCGAATCCAAGCATATGCACGTAACACGGTTTGTGGTACTCCTTGAAACGAACGCACTTTCCCAATACTATGATGCAAGTGATCATTCAAACTATAATTCTCACCTTGTTTTTCAACGATCGGTCCCGGCAAAAATTCTTTTAGCTGATCAACAACACCCAAAGCACCCGTCGCCGGTCCGCCGCAGGCATGCGGTGTGGAGAAGGTTTTATGGAGGTTGAAGAAGCACATATCAAATCCAGCCTCTTTCGCTCGTGTAATACCTAGCAGCCCATTGGCATTTGCCTGGTCATAATAACAAATCCCGCCTGCTTCATGGACAATTTTTGTAAATTCTTTGATACGTGGATTATAAATCCCCGTATCTTCAGGATTAGCGACAACAAATCCTGCCGTTCTGTTGGAAACGGCTGCTTTTAACTTTTCGATATCTGGGAAGCCATCTTTATCTGGGTACAACGTGATAATTTTATACCCCTTTACAGCTGCGGTTGCGGCTTGGGAAGGATGCGAAAAAATGGTCGTGATGATTTCATTTCGCTGTTCCCCTTCTCCTCTCGACTCATGATAAGCTCGAACGATGGAGGCCATTGTGAATAAGGATTGCGTTCCACTCCCCGGCTGGAAAGAAAAGTAGTCCATTCCAGAAATCTCTCTCATGCACAAATCTAACTTATAAATAATTTCAAGCATTCCTTGGACTGTGCTTACATCTTGCAAAGGATGCAGTTCCGTCATTTTGGCTGAGGAGGCAAAGGTTTCGTTGATTTTCGGAGAATACTTCATCGTACAAGTTCCTTGTCCGATTTCAACGTTAAAGGCCGCTCCTAACGTTTCCTGTGATAAACGTAAATAATGGCGCAATACTCTATTCTGAGAAATTTCCGGTAAATTTGGTTTCCTTTTTCTAATCATTTCCGCTGGTAGGGCAGAGACTCCATCCCCTACATGATTTTCAATACCTTCTTCCACCATAGGGAGTGTGACTCCTCGCTCTCCGTTTTTATGAAGTTCAAAAATAATCGGCTCATCCCATTTTGCTTGATGAAAGTTTCTTACCTTCTGATTCCTATTAATTTTTTGCATTTACATACACCATCCCTTTCCTTTATTACTTTGTATCTATACATTCCTGAATCACAGTTACTAGTCGATCGATATCTTCTTTTGAGTGAATTTCTGTGACACAAAATAATGCACATTGACCTAGTTCTGGAAAGTCTTCGGATAAGTCCTTTCCGCCAAAAATTCCATGGTCTAATAGATATTTATTAATTTCCTTCACAGATTTCCCTGTATAGCCAAAGTCAACGACGAACTCTTTAAAATTCGTGGATTCAAATCGGGACGCTACGACATTTGATATATTTCCAAGCTGCCCCATCGCATATTGTGATTTTTGCAGGATGGTCTTCCCAAGTTTATACATTCCATCAGGACCTAAGAGCGACAAATAGACTCCAGCAGTGATCCCCCATAATGCCGTTTGTGTTCCAACCGATTCCTTTCCTTTCTCTCTTAATGCAAAGGAAGTACGGTCATAAAGAACATCTCCGAAGCCATATTCACCTTCGACAACCGTTGGTGCAATCCCAAATAAACGGGAAGGATATTCTTGGATAAAGGTTAAATCATCGTGGGTAGCGATAAACCCTGATTGACCACCGCCATAGTTCATGTGCATGCCGAGCGGCTGTAAATCACCACAGACAATATCAGCGCCGTAGTGGCTTGGCGGTGAAAGTACGCCTAATGAGCTCGGGTCCACACCAACGATGGTTATCGCACCGAAACTTTTTGCTAGTTTACTAATCTTTTGTCCCTTTGTTTCAATAAATCCCAAATAGGAGGGATTTTCAAAGTAAACAGCAGCGGTACTCGACGATAGCTTGGCTTCTAGATCGCTTAAATTTATTTGTCCTGAATCTTCTTCGTAATCAACCAGAATGCATTCAATATGTGGTGAGCAATAATTTTTGATGACTTTCAGTCGATCAGGAGAGATGGTTTTTGGTAAAAGCACCTTGTTACGGCCATTGATCCGGCTCGCCATCCGGATGGATGTTGCCGCGGCCTGCGCCCAATCAAACGTTGGAACGTTGACCACATCCATGTCTACTAATTCAGCCATTAGGCTTTGATATTCAAACAATGCTTGATATCTGCCGTGATCTTCATAGGGATCACCAGCATAAGCCGTTAAAAATTCCGCTCGCTGATTCACTTCATCACAAACTGCAGGTACAAAGTGGTTCCAGCATCCTGCACCTAAAAAGTTTACATACTCTTTCGTGCTTTTGTTCTTGGCTAAGATTCGGTCTATATATCTTCTTAGTTCGTATTCAGAAAGCGCTTTCGGAATATTCATCTCTTTTTTATACTGTAATTCTTCAGGTATGCCATCAAAAAGCTCTTCTATCGTTTGTGCACCAATCTCTCTTAGCATTTCCTCTTGTACTTCCGGAACTGTGTTTGGTATATATGGATGAGCTTGTTTTTTCATCACTTTCTCTCCTTTGATTAGTTTTACGCTAAACCGCCGCCGTCAACTGTTAAAACCGTTCCTGTCACCCAGGATGACATATCACTTGCTAAAAACAACACGCCTTTAGCAATATCTCGAGGCGTTCCAATTCTTTCAAGCGGCCGGCCGACAGCCGATGAAGCAAGAAATGATTCTTCTTCAAATTGCAATTGCTTCGCTTCATCTCTCAATAACGGAGTATCTGTGTCACCAGGGCATATACAGTTGACACGTATATTCTGGTTTCCATGGTCAATGGCCATTGCTTTTGTTAAATTTACGACACCTGCTTTTGCTGCACAGTAGGAGACCGCTTTATCTCCTCCTTTTAACCCCCAGCCTGACCCTGTGTTGATAATGCTGCCCCCGCCGTTTTTAGCCATAATTGGGATGATGTATTTCGATAATAAGAAGGCTCCTTTTAAAGAAACATTAAGGACTAGGTCCCAGTCTTCTTCGGTATGTTCGACAACTGTTTTTCTTCTAATCACACCTGCATTATTAAAGAGAACGTCAATTTTCCCAAGTTCTCTTTCCATTTGATTTGCTGCCAATTCACATTCAGTCGAAGAAGTAACATCACATTTAAAAAATGCGGCTCTTCCGCCTTTGTCATTTATTTCTTTAGCATGGATGATTCCCATTTCTTCATTAATATCAATCATGGCAACATAAGCCCCTGCTTCACTGAACAGCTTTGCCGTGGCTAATCCAATCCCAGAGGCAGCTCCCGTAATCACAATAACTTTAGTTTTCAATCCGATGAGTTCTTCATAGTTCACTTTAATCTCCAACCTTCCTAAACTATTTGTTTAACAAATAAATAATTGCTGTTCTTCCTCCTTTATCTTTCACTTAATTAGTTTGCAATTATTGTGCCAAGATTGCGATATATCTAAAAATAGGAAAGAGAAAGCTTCCTTCGTCCTATTTTGCTAAATCTCTGCTTAGACCTGTGTCAGAAATGACATATCTTTGTCACTATCGTCAAAACTATTTAACTATTCTAAATGTTATAATAAAATTAAACTTACATAAAAGACAAACAACCACAAGTGGGAGGAAATGATTTGTTACTGTTAAATTCAATTTCAAAAGTCATTCAGGCTTTTTCCAAACTCCTTCACGTAGATATTGCTTGTTTTAATCCGGAGGGAAAACTAATTGCTGCCACAGAGGAATATGTCCGCCGTAAAGGCAAGAAGGTTTATGTCCCGTTCTTCAACACTTTGTATGGACATCACATTACTTTCCTCCACCAACCAGGAAAAATGAAAACATGTGATGGATGTCATTTTATTAATAATTGCCCCTCTAAGATAGAACTGGTTCAAGACATGATTATTAATGGGAAGAAATATGGTTATTTAACATTTGTCAGTTTTTCTGAAGAAAATGAAAAGAAACTTATCGAAAACAAGGAGTTCTATATTGAATGGCTCTCGCGCTTGAAGGAAATTATTATCTCCATATTACGAGACACCGATGGCTTCAAAGTAAAAGACTATATGGACCTCGCTAACACAAACTATATTTTTGGCAAAAGCAAGTCACATACTCAAATTCATAATCTCATTAAGAGCATTCGTAATAGTACTTCCTCTGTTTTAATTACAGGAGAAACTGGCACCGGGAAAAGTTTGCTAGCCCAGTATATTCATAAAGGAAGTCTTGTCAGTAAGGGGCCCTTTGTTGAATTAAACTGTGCCGCCATTCCAGAGAGTTTATTTGAGAGTGAATTGTTTGGCTACGAAGACGGAGCCTTTACGAATGCAAGAAGACAAGGAAAACCCGGTTACTTCGAATTAGCCGATAATGGAACCTTATTTTTAGATGAAATTGCTGATTTACCCATGAGTTTACAGCCAAAACTATTGAAGGTCTTACAGGATGGTATTATTCGGCGTGTGGGAGGGACTACTGCCAAGAAAGTAAAAGTTCGTGTTATTGCTGCAACGAATCAGTCTTTTGATGAATTAATAGCTGGAAAGTTATTTCGCCCCGATCTTTTTTACCGGTTGAATGTCATTCCAATCATGGTTCCGCCATTGAGAGAAAGAATGGAGGACATCGAATTACTAGTAGTAAACTTTTTAGAAAAATTACGAGACCGAACAGGTAAGTATATTAATTCCTTTACGGACGAATACATCGATTTGGTAACTTCCTATCACTGGCCGGGAAATTTACGCGAGCTTGAGAATGTGATTGAATATAGTCTGAATATAGAAACGGGGCAAAGGTTAACCAAAAACTCTCTTCCCCACTATCTATTAAATAAACAACAATTACTGCAGGATTCTAAACCTCTCCTGGAACCTTCTCTGGCAGAAGCAGAAAGAGAGGTTATTATTCAAAAGCTAAGCCATTATGGCAGCAGCTATAACGGTAAACAAAAAGCCGCCAAGGATTTAGGCATAAGTATCCGGACATTATACCGAAAAATGGAGAAACTTAAGATTCATTCCTAAAAGTTACAAAAAAGCGAAGAGCCATGCTCCTCGCTTTTCTCAATCCACTGTCCACCCCTCGCGGAAAACTACTAGAGATTGTCCACGGCTAGTGCCTGACACCATTATCGACACCATTATCTTGAAACCAATATCTATAAGCCATTAGCACTTTTCCCTTCCAAGCTTAACCGCTGTGGTTTTTTCAGCGTCGAAGGAGGAGATCCGGAAGGCAAGGGTAAAGTCTTCAAATTTACAACGGTATTTTTCTAGTTGATCCTGACCGCAAGAATTGCTGCCGAGGCCATTTTGTTTGTAGTCAATATTTAGGACTACGTAGTCCTTTGGCTTCAAATCGACTGTATGCTTGGCAAGTTCTAAATCACTAACTTCAAAGGTTGAAGCACTGAAGTCAAATTTGCCATCAGCGATGAAAATGAGACCATTAAACTGACGATCTGTTAAACTTACCCATTCGCAATCCGAACGATTTCCGTTTTCTTGTGGCTTCACATAGTTTGTGAACAACTCATCAACTGTCTTACCGTAAACACCTAAGTGATTTGCTTGCTTCGAATCTACATAACTTTCACCAGGTCCTCGGCCACGCCACTGAGTATCGGTAAACTCTTTTGTCAAGCGCATATTCACACCGAGACGTGGAATCATGACAGGTGCATTTTCTTTCATCCCCGAAGCAGTACCATCAATGCGGCAAACAATATCTCCGTCTGGATAGATGCTGTAATGATATTGAAGCTGATAGTACCAAGAACTGTTTGTGGTTCCATATAAAGCATCTGTCTGCCATTCAAACACACCTTCTTTCAGCTTCCAGCGAACATCTTCCACGATTTCATGACCTAAATGCATGAAGTACTTTGTCCGGTAATCCGTGACATAATACATATCGTTATCAATAGGCGCACGCCAGAAGTTGAACTGCGGTCCCTTCTCAATTTGAACCTTTCCATTACGAGTTACCCTAGTAATAGCGCCTTTAACAGAATCAAAGGTTACGTCAAAATCCGTTCCGCTAACAGTTACGAAAGCACCTTCTATTACAACCTTAAGGTCTCCAGCCGCATGTACCTTTAGCTGCTTTTCTATACCAGAAAGAACAAAGGACGCATTGGCTAACTCATGACCCTTGGCTGCCCATGGAGTAGATTCCTTTAATGTATAAGAAAATACGAAATAATAGTTAGCACCGCTTATTTTTTCGATATCTTGTCCTGCAGGAAGCTGAATTTCTACTGCTTCACGTCCAGAAATATCCGGTAAATCTACCTTAAAG
>Ga0213825_1002765_pt1 | contig 10965 bp, 8 predicted proteins | sample MC6MC0900MG_FD_179896 | JGI IMG/M metagenome (GOLD analysis project Ga0213825, IMG submission 179896) | Enriched soil aggregate microbial communities from Iowa State University, Ames, United States - MC6-MC0900-MG | ecosystem: Environmental > Terrestrial > Soil > Unclassified | place: USA: Iowa... | reverse complement strand
CCAAGGAAACGAAGGCCGCCTGATAAGAAAACATCAACTACAGTGCCAACTTCTAATCTTCTTAATTGCTCACAGATACAGCTTCTACAATTGTTCATTGGCTTGTGGCATTTTTCCTCTTTATGACAGTGACATCTTTCTTCTTTACACTCATGTTCTTTTTTATGATGACAGTTGCAAACTTTGTGACATTTACAAGGAGCCCAATTCATGTGTGTAACATATCTTCTATCTTCCATTCAAATTACCTCCTTTCTCTTTAAATAATGTAAAGCTATTGCCTTACACTAATAATCTATGTTTTTTAAAAGAGAAGAGGCTGGTAATATGTCCGATAATCAAAGAAAAAACTATTTTTTTTCTGGTTATTTTGTAAGTGGATGTTTGTGCTAATCAAGTTGTCATGGTGATAGTAGTCTATCATTGGGGGGATAGATAGGTTTTTTACATAAAGAGGGGGAAGGGGGAGCAAGTAAGCTGTTGGTGCAAAAAAACGACGAATGAAGTTAGTGAAAACTATCATTCGTCGTGCTAATTTTATTGGTGTTTTTGTTGGAATGCTACCATAAAGTCGCGAAGTGCTTCACACGTTTCTAATGGAACAGCATTATATGTTGATGCACGACAACCACCTACTGAGCGGTGGCCATTTAAACCAACGAATCCAGCTGCTTTTGCTTCAGCTAGGAATTGTTTTTCAAGCTCCTCATCAGCGACACGGAAAGTGATGTTCATTAATGAACGACTTTCTGGTGTTGCATGCCCTGTATAAAAGCCATTACTATGATCGATTGCATCGTAAATTACTTGTGCTTTTGCTTCATTAAGTTTAGCAATGGCTTCGATGCCGCCTTTCGCTTCCACCCATTTTAATACTTCACCTAACATATAAATACCGAATGTCGGAGGGGTATTATATAATGAATTCCCATCCGCATGCGTTGTATATTTTAGCATTGTTGGGATTTCTTTATTTGCTTTTTCTAGTAAGTCTTTGCGAATAATCACGACTGTTACGCCAGAAGGACCAAGGTTTTTTTGCGCACCAGCATAGATAATGCCAAATTTACTGATATCTAGTGGTTTAGATAAGATGTCACTTGACATATCCGCTACTAATGGCACATTGCCAGTTTCAGGGAATTCTTTCCACTGCGTACCGTAAATTGTGTTATTAGATGTGATATGCACATAGGCATCATCTTCATTAAACTGGATATCTGATAATGCTGGGATATTGCGATATTTATTGTCTTTTGTGCTAGCTGCTTCAACAGGAGTACCGAATAATTTCGCTTCTTTAAATGCTTTTTCAGCCCATGAACCAGATAATACATAGCTTGCTTTTTGATCTGCTTGCAGGAAGTTCATCGGCACCATTGTAAATTGAAGGCTTGCCCCACCTTGTAAGAAAAGGACCTCATAGTTTTCTGGAATCGCATAAAGTTTTTTTAATAGAGCAATTGCTTCATTATGTATTTCATCGAAAATTGCACTACGGTGGCTCATCTCCATAATAGACATACCTGAATTACGGAAGTTAACTAATTGCTGTTGAGCGTTTTCTAAAACTTCTAGCGGTAGTGCAGAAGGACCTGCGTTAAAATTGAATGCTCGTTGTGTCAAAGTGGTACACTCCTTGTTTTGTTTAATAAAAGCACTTTACTGGATTATAACGTAATTTTCAAGAGAAAAAACAAAATTCTCAATTTTTTATTTATGTAGGATGAAAGTGAGCATTTTAGTGCCAGGCACGCATACAATTTGCACACAATTAATTTTTAATTATCATAATCTGAAATCCTACATTCGCCAATAAAATTCGGTATACTTATGACGAAGTAAAGAAAAAGGGGTGTCTGTATGTTTTCAATAGAACAAGCAAGTCTAATTGTTGTGGATGTGCAAGGGAAATTAGCAACCATTGTAGATGATAGTGAAACGGTTATTCAAAATGTATCCAAGCTTGTACAAGCTATGCAAGCGCTAAATGTTCCCGTTCTTTGGCTAGAACAAAATCCAAGCCGTTTAGGTGGGACTGCGCTAGACATTGCACAACATCTTCAGGGAGAACCAATTGCTAAAATGGCTTTTAGTGCTTGTCAAGAAGAGGCTTTTATGGAGGCCATGAAAGCAAGTGGGCGTACCCAATTTATTGTGACAGGTATTGAAACACATATTTGTGTTTATCAAACAGCAAGACAACTTAAGGAACAGGGATTTGAAGTAGAAGTAGTTGTGGATGCCGTATCTTCTCGTACAAAAGCCAATAAGGAGATAGGGCTCGAAAAAATGAAATCACTAGGGATTATGCCAACGAGCACAGAAATGATTTTATATGAACTTTTGCAAAGAGCAGATCACACGCATTTTAAAACGGTGTTACAACTTGTCAAATAACAACACAAGAACGCTCATGTTTGCTTATAGGAAGCACGAATGTATCGTTTCAACGGCATGAAAAAAAGTGTTAGATTGATGGTCAATCTAACACTTTTTTTATTTAAGCTGGCATGTCAGTTGGCGTTGGTGTTGCATAGCCATTTTTGTATGTTTCATCAATTGTTTGACGGATTTCTTTAAGACTCATGCCATCTTTATGCATCTTGGCTGATTGGAGTGCGATTTCCAAACAAACGCCACAGCGTGTACCATGATCGTCCCACACGATTGTGCCATCTTGACGTTTTTCTTGAATAAAGCAGTTCAGATTACTTTTATGTCCAACGGATTCACCACAGCCACAATAGCATGGCATCCATTCTAATATATCTGTCGATTGCCCCGCAATTTGATATACTAAGCGAATATTTTCCGTTTGGCTATCTAAAAATGAAGGCAGGACATCTGCACTTGCTGTTTCTTCCTGAATATCGCCTGAAACATGAGCATGTCCATCATGTGAAGCTTCAGTTTGTGTATCGTTCGGCTTTTCTTCCATTACTTTTTTCTCTGTCCCGCAAGCACTTAATACGAGTAACAACAACGTAAAAATGGATATAAGTTTTTTCAAAAAAACACCTCCTACTTGTTTACAATATTTCCATTATAACATTGTTGATGTAAAAATTTATAGCAAAGCAGGGTGGAAATCAATGAAATATGTCTAAACCTCGTGTTTTGTTCATTAAACGTTCCATTTTTTCGCCTAGCAACTTTTTGAAGAAAAAGCCAAATAAAATAAAGAGGAGCCAAAAGCTAATTAAAAATGTGAGGTCTAGCCATATTTTTGACCAAATAATACCTCCAACAGCCTCACGCATCATGCCGATTGCATACGTAAACGGTAAAAATGGATTGATAAATTGGAAAAACGTTGGTAACAATTCAACTGGATAAGTACCACCAGAGCCTGCAATTTGCAAGACCAACATAACGATGGCTAGAGCCTTCCCAACATTGCCAAATACAGAGACAAGCGTGTACACTACCGTGATAAAGACAAAACTAATAATTAGACCGAAAATAATAAAGTAAAATGGTGCACGAATGGAGACGTCCAATAGTAAAACATCACCAATTGTAATAATGAGCGTTTGAATCAATGAGATGGTTGCGAATGTCAGTAATCGTCCAAAATAAATTTCACGTATACGATAGTGCTGACTGTCGTGAATATTTACCGCAAGAAGCGAGATAAGTAATAAACAACCTACCCAAATAGAAAGTACTGTATAAAATGGCGTCATCGCTGTTCCATAATTCGCGATTGGGAACATGCGATGCTCTTCTAATTTGACCGGCTCTTCAAAGAAATTCCGTTCAGCTTCGACATCATTTTTTAATAACTGAACGATTTCAGATAAATCTGCTTCGTTTTCAAACGTTCGAAGCTTATTTGCAAGATCAGTAATTTTTTTACTTAATGTCGGGAAGTCAGACTGTAAAGTAGAAATGGCTTTATTCGCTGTTATTAATGTATTTTTGGCATTGTTTAAACGTTGTTGCGCCTGTGGAATCGTGTTTTGTACTTTCGTTAGCATACTAGAGGCATTCGTTAATGTATCTTTTGCAGCGCTCAACGTTGAATGAATTTGTGGCTCAAGATTATCCGTATAGTAATTTAGAAACTGTTGTAAATTGTTAGCGGCATCTTGAGCAATTTTTTGTACTTCTGCAATATCATTTAAAATCGTTTGTTCATCGATAGCGGGTAATTGTTGTATTATTTTGTTACTATCAGCTATTAAAGTATTGAGTTGTCGTAATGTAGAAAGTGCTTCTGTTGAAGAATCCACTATGCTAGCATTTGTTTGTAATTTTTCTTCGATAGACGTCAGTTTTTGAATAATGTCCGTATTGGCGTCATTTTCTTGAAGAGATGTAATGATATTTTGCAAGGAATTAGCTAGTTGTTTACGAGAGGTTGCATCAGCTTGTGTAAGTTGTTGTAAAGCCTCCAGCGTTTCAATACTACTATTTACTTTCGTTTGCAAAGACGCGATTTGTTTCTGAAGCTCATCTTTTGCTTGTGCTAATGTTGTTGTATTAGTTGCAGCATTTTGCAATTTCTCTAACAACTGTGTAAATTGCTGTGCAATTGTTTGTGCACTTGCTAAATCCTTTTTCACAATGGGCGAAAGCTGATTGAACAGAGTATCTGCCTCATTCACTAGCTTTAATCCACTTTGAATCGTTGTCAGACCTTTGTTCGTTATGTTCTCGATTTCCGGAATTTCGTTGAGGGTAGTGTCTATTAATTTTTCAGCATCTTGTCCACCCTTTGCAGTTTGCGTTAAAAATGATTCAATATCTGGTAAATCTTGTTCGATTGTATAAACATACTGTTCAAACTTTTCAAAATCTGGAATATCGTGTTCGATTTCAATGCCAATCTTATTAAACATCGAAAAAATGGTACCATTGACTGTCGATATAAACTCACTCGAAATTTGTTGTGTAATTACACCCGCACCTTTGCTCGTAATTTTAGGAGCAATTGGATTTATTTTTTCATTAACATAATAATCTATATGAGCTTTTGAAGGAAGATCAGTCAAAATGGATGAAAGCTTTTCAGAAAAATCATTTGGAACGATTAGTACTGCAAAATAGTCGCCATTTTTTAAGGAATCGAGCGCTTTTTCTCTAGGAATGAAGTGCCAGGAGAAGCTGTCGTTTTCTTTTAAATTGTCCATTAATTCCTTTCCTATATTTAGATTTTCCCCTCTAACGGTCGTTCCGCTATCTTCATTGACAACGGCAATTTTCATATTGGCAGTATGTGCATATGGATCCATCGAAGCATAAATATTTAGCCAAGCATAAAGCGATGGTAAAAAAATAAGACCACCTACAATGACAGCAACTACCCAATTAGAAACGATATTCAAGATATCACTTTTATAAATTTGAAATACATGTTGCAAAGTATGTTTCATAGTCAATTTCACCCCAAATTCATTTTGCGCTTATAATAAGTATGTTCCCTTAAATGAACTAAATTATGTTTAATTTGTTAGAAAACTTGTTAGCAAAGTCTAATTAGTTTACTAGTTTCTAAAAACACTTTATAATCAATTCCAAATACACTAAATGTAGGGCATTTTTAAGTGAAAGCGGAGGAATTTAATTGAAGAAGCTACTAATTATTGGGGCGGTTATTGTTGTATTATTTGCATCGATTATTGTTCTAACAAATTACTCGAACAAAAGTAAACTTGCTAGTGCGAATAATCCATATGGTGACAAAGAGTTAAAACAAGAAACAATCGATCAATTAGATGATAAAAATTACCAAAATATTATGTTGCCTGATGAACTACAGAAGAAAATTGAAGCAGGTGAAGATGTCAACGCGTATTTCTTTAGTCCAATTTGTGTACACTGCCAAGCATTTACACCAGTGTTAATGCCAATTGCTGATGAATTAGGTATCGATATTGCGCAATTAAACGTCTATGAATATGAAAACCTTTGGCAGAAGTATGACATCGAAGCAACGCCAACTTTCATTCGTTTTGAAGATGGCAAGGAAACAGCTCGCTTTGTTGGTGCTTTAGCGGAGGAAGATTTACGTTCATTCTTAGATAAAGAAGTATTAAAAAAATAATGTTTTAAAGAGACTAGCCAAAGGGAAAATTGGGCAGTCTCTTTTTTTTGCAACGAAGGTAGTTTTAGTTTCCTAGAGAGTTTACAGTATGTTATATGTATAATAGTAATAGATAAATTGCTGCGTTATAAACTGGAGGAACTTGCTATGACAATGGATGATTATTTTTATAATGGAGAACTAATGAAATGTTATGCGGCAGCTTTGCAAGAAGTGGAAGGGCCAGAAAAGACATTAGCTCTGAAATATATTACTTTATTGGACGAGTACGAAATTGCTACATTACCAAAGCCGATTATAGGAGAGACACAGCCTACGGAACGAGGGGATGAAAGTTATCCAGAATCTGATAAAGTGGTCGAAATACGTGCAATTAAAGATGAAGTAGCGTTTTCAAAACGTGTACAAGCGCTAGAGGAAATCGCTAAAACAGGGACAGCAGCTGAAAAAGCACAATCTTTTTTTACGCAGGGAGAGCTGTTTTTATTTGCCCATCATTATAATGAGAGTGTCCATTGCTTTAAGCAGGCAGTAAAAGAAAACCCAAATAAGGCTTTGTATTGGGGGATAACGGGTCAAACGATGCATCGTTTTGGTTGGATGCCTTTCGATGCACTTGCCTATTTGGAGCAAGCCATTATATTAGATTCAATAAATGCACGCTGGAAATGGAATAAAGCACTTGTACTTATGCAGCTTGCAAAAGATTTACAGATGGCACCTTTTATGGCCAATGCCGCGATTGCGTTAGAGGAAGCAATCGTTTGTTGCAAGGAACATCAACGCTCATTAAAAGATGCTATTCAAAATACAATGGACAATATGGATAGTTATGTATTTTCTTAACAAAATGGCATAGCAATTGGTGAAAGACTGAAGACAAACTCGCAAATACGGGTGTGTCTTCAGTCTTTTTAAATGCATAAACACTATATATAAATAGTTTACTAATGTAGATTTTGCAAATAGGTGACAATTTTGTGTAGCTACTGAAGATAGACGGGCAACAAATTTCTCTTTTGATTGAAATTTAGGTATATCATGGTAATCTATTAGTAATATGTAGTAAAAAATTATTTATAAATAATGAATAGCAAAAGTAACCGTTATGAATTTAGAAAAGGTAGGGGTCAGCTTGTCGGAATTAAATAAATCTTTATTAAGGCAAGGAATTCAATTCATTTTATTCTCTATCGGGTTGTTACTAATCGTTGCTTTCTGGAGCGAACAATTTTACGGAATTTTTGGCAAAAGTAATTATATTTCTATTCATTTGTTTATAGAAATCCTTATTATTGTTGTCACAATGACAATCGCCATACAATCGTGGTTAACAACACCTTTTATTTTATCGAATAAGACACTTTATATAGGGGCTTTATTTTTAACATACAGCTTCATTGAAATCGCCCATACGCTTGCATATAAAGGGATGCCGTATTTTATTACACAGAGTACAAGTTACGCAGCAACATGGTTTTATATAATTGGTAGATTAGTATTATCGTGTGGCATCCTTGTTATTTTTGCTGTAAAAGAAAAAGGTATTCGAAAAAAAACTTATCGTTGGTTTATTTATAGTACACCCTTTTTCGTTATTGCTAGTTTACTGTTGCTGATTTATGCTCCGAATCCTATATTACCGCCACTCGTTGTGGATGGTATCGGCCCAACGACTTTAAAAAATGCCCTGCAGTATGTAGCGATATCATGTCAAATCACCATCATGTACATATTACTAAAAAGCTTTCATAATGCACCGAAAATTATTGTCTTATTACTAGGGAGTGCTTGTTATTTAATCATTAGCGATTTTCTTTTCACTATTTATCGCGATGTATATGATATTAAAAATTTTATCGGTCATTTATTTCAATTAAGTTCTTTTTATCTTCTATTTAAAGCCATTTATTTTTCATCTATTGAAAGGCCATTTCGGGAGTTAATGGAAATGCAAAGCCACTTGGAGAAGTCTAGAGAGAAGATGCATTATATGGCTTACCATGATGAAGTAACGAGCTTACCAAATGAACGCTTTTTGAATGAATACTTACATAAAAATCTCTATAAATCCAAAGCGAATAAGGCAATTTTAGCTATTGAAATAGAACGAATATCAACGATTAAAGCTTCACTCGGAAGTTCTTATGCAAATAAAATGATTAGTATGGTCGCACAAAGGCTGCAAGCATGTTTACCTGAGAAGAGTTTATTATGTATGTTACGAGAAGATTACTTTATCGTATATATGGATGAAGCACAGCATGTAGATCATATTAGGAAACTATGTAAACAATTGCAATTGGCAATGCATGAGTCTTTTCAAATCCAACATTTCTCATTAAATGGCAATTTAAACATTGGCATTTCTTTATTTCCAATTGATGCTTATAAGGAAGATGAGCTCGTAAGGCTAGCGATTTATGCGATGCATGAAGCAAGTAAAGTCCCGTCACGCATGTTATTTTATGAAACTTCCATGTCTAGCGATATTACGGAAAAACTTACATTAGAAAATGATTTACATTATGCATTAGAAAATAATGAGTTGTTTTTAGAATATCAGCCGCAGATTGATTTACAGTCAGGGTATATTTTATCTGTCGAGGCATTGGTCCGTTGGCAACATCCTCATAAAGGATTAATTGCACCATTCAAATTTATCCCAATGGCCGAGGAGACAGGTATGATTATTCCTATTGGGCAATGGGTGTTGGAAACCGCTTGTAGGCAAGTGAAGGAGTGGGAGCGAGCAGGTTTACCACCGATTATGGTAGCGGTTAATCTTTCATTAGGGCAATTGTTTCAACAAAATTTAGTAGAAATGATTCAAAATGTACTGAATGAAACCGAGTTAGATCCACAATATTTACAATTAGAAATAACAGAAAGTATGACTATTAATTTTGATCATATGACGATGATTTTACAGCAACTTAAGGCACTTGGTGTAACAATTGCTGTAGATGATTTTGGTACAGGATACTCATCATTATCCTATTTAAAAGATTTCCCAATCGATTGCTTAAAAATTGATCGTTCATTTGTTAAAAAAATTCAAAGTGAACCTACTGATAAAGCTTTAGTTGATATGATATTATCGATGGCTAAGCATCTTCGGTTAAAAGTAGTGGCTGAAGGCATTGAGGAAGTAGCGCAACTTCAATATTTAGTAGAAGGTCATTGTGAAACGGTACAAGGTTTTTTATTTAGCAAACCATTGAATCCAGCATTTTTACAAAATAATTATCAAAAGTTACAACACAATGCCCAAAATATTTTAGAGAAAATCCATATTTAATTGTGAGCCAATCCTTTCATTGGTAACCCGATATAGAGCGTTTTTTAAAAGTGCTAGATTGATGACAATCAATCTAGCACTTTTTTGTTATGCGTTAATTTCAGTAGGGAGTGCTAAGAAAAGAATCGTTCTCTAATTTATATAAACCATTCATCATGCCTTAGTATAAATAATTCACATGTTATATTCTCGCTTTGTTTTTGTATTAAAACCGTAAATTTGGATAGCATGATAACGGATGTACCTTCATATTTCGGATAGAGAATAAAAACAGCTAGAAGACGGGGGACTAATCGATGGATATTATGCAAAAAGCTTTAGCAATGCACAAAGAAGCGCATGGGAAAATGGAGATAGTAGCAAAGGTGCCAGTCCAGGATACATATGATTTAAGTTTAGCTTATTCACCTGGCGTTGCGCAGCCTTGTATAGAAATAAAAAAAAACCCGGAAACCGTTTACGATTACACGATTAAAGGGAACTTAGTGGGCGTTGTAACGGATGGGACCGCCGTTTTAGGTTTAGGTGATATCGGACCAGAAGCGGCATTACCAGTCATGGAAGGAAAAGCAATATTGTTGAAACGTTTTGCGAATGTCGATGCCTTTCCGATATGTCTTGCAACGAAAGATGTTGAGGAAATTGTTCAGACTGTCAAGGCTATTGCGCCAACATTTGGTGGTATCAATCTTGAAGATATTTCTGCACCTCGATGCTTTGAAATTGAAAAGCGACTTCGGCAGGAATGCAATATTCCTGTATTTCATGATGATCAGCATGGGACGGCAATTGTTGTAGGGGCAGGCTTAATGAACGCTATCAAAATAGTTAACAAAAACCCACAAGACATGAAGATAGTTATTAATGGTGCTGGGGCAGCAGGCATTGCCATTTTGCGTATATTACTTCAAATGGGCTATAAAAATATCGTGATGTGTGACACAAAGGGCATTATTTATAGTGGGCGTACAGAAGGAATGAATAGTATAAAAGAGCAAATTGCAAAAGTTTCTAATCCACTACGTTTAGTAGGGACATTAGAGGATGCACTTGCTGAAAGTGATGTGTTTATCGGCGTATCAGTAGCAGATTTATTAACAAAAGCGCATATTGAATCGATGAACGCTCATCCCATTGTTTTTGCCCTAGCTAATCCAAATCCAGAAATCACATATGATAATGCGCGCGCATGGGGTGTTCGTGTTATGGCGACGGGTCGTTCGGATTACCCTAATCAAGTAAATAATGTGCTAGCATTCCCTGGGATTTTTAGAGGCGCATTAGATGTTCGTGCCACAGATATTAACGAAGCAATGAAGCTTGCGGCTGTAGAAGCCATTGCCTCATTAGTAACGGCTGAAGATTTATCAGAAGAATTTATTATTCCAAAGTCGCTGGATGAGCGTGTGGCAAGTGTTGTGGCAAAAGCCGTTAGCAGTGCAGCTATTAAGTCAGGTGTATCCGCGTTATACCAATAATCACGATAAATGTTGTCGATTTCTTTCTACTCAACAATCATGGTATGATAGATAAGAAATGATTTGTTGAGATAAGGACGGGTTTTTATCATGGTACAAGAAGTAGCGAATAAATTTATTGAAAATGTATGTCA
>Ga0213825_1002764_pt1 | contig 10966 bp, 12 predicted proteins | sample MC6MC0900MG_FD_179896 | JGI IMG/M metagenome (GOLD analysis project Ga0213825, IMG submission 179896) | Enriched soil aggregate microbial communities from Iowa State University, Ames, United States - MC6-MC0900-MG | ecosystem: Environmental > Terrestrial > Soil > Unclassified | place: USA: Iowa... | reverse complement strand
CTTGGGCTAGGCTCATATTTCTTAATGATTTATAATGGCAACTTGGGAATTACAGATGAAGCCAACCGACGTAATTTAGATCCGAAGTTAAACTTCTTTAGCCAATTATTATGGTTTGGGGTTTTATTACTGTTATGTTATAAAATGATAATGGAAAAGACGATGACATGGAAGAAAGCGATCGTCTACGGTTTGATTTTTGCTGTTGTCATGTTTCTATTTTTATTAATGGCCTATCGTACGCCGCTCATCATTATGTTATTTACAGGAATTATTGTGTTCCACTATGTTGTCATGAGAGTGAAGTTAACATGGTTTTTAACGGCCATATTCGTTATCGGTGTAAGTTTCTCATTGTTTGGCTTTATACGTGTACTGACAGAAGATACGTCAATAGCATTCAATGATCGTTCAAAGCCAGATGTAGAGTTAACTGCAGAGCAAGAAGAAAAATTATTAACGGCCGAACAAAAAGTAAACTTAGTTCCGAAATGGGTCCGTGCATTAAATGCTGAAGCAGTCACAAGTCATATCGTTTTAAGTACGATTATTGAATATACAAAAGAAGAAGGCTACCTAAAAGGTGAAATCCATAAGGGAATTTTCAGTACAATATTACCTGGGGAACAAATTTCACCTCGCATGAAGGTGACAGAGGTCGTTAATTCAATTACGCTCGAACGAGGTATATGGACCACACGTAAAGATCGAACAACAACGCCAACATTTATTGGCCAATTGTTTTTAGATGGGGGCTATTTGTTAGTTGCAATCGGCTTCCTATTATATGGAGTATTAATCTCTCTCATTTATAATAAAGTAAAGCAAAACGGCATTCGCAGTTTCCACACGGTTGCCTACGCCTTTACGATTACCGTGTTTACCGTCTCGATGCATACTGGATTACTCGATTTAATCTTTGTGCTTATGCTAGGCTTCGTTATTATTGCTTCATCCATCATTACGCTTGATAAGCGCAAGCTTTACTATTAAAAAAATGTAACTATCCTTTAAAGTTAATTATCTTTAAAGGATGGTTTTTTTAGGATTAGCAGCGGAACTTACAAAAATAAAGCCTTCCCCAATTGGAGAAGGCTTCTTATTATTCAGTAACGCGCTCGAAAAACGCAATGGTTTTAGCCATATCTGATACATGTTGATTACATGTCTGACTGTCTGCACAAATGTAATTGCTGTGGTTTGTATAGGTGCCAACGACATTTCCTTTGATGGAAGTGGTAAATAGGCCTACATCCGCGTGGCGATTACAAATGGCACAGATGCCGCGAACTGTATTATTAGAGAAAATGCCTTTAATGGCTTTCAGCTTGTCATCCTGCTCGATAATGACATATTTACGGTGCGTCCCATGATCATCCCATGCCAAATAGCATATTTGCTGAAAATCCAATTGTTCAAGTTTCGGCATTTTTAACTTTTTTTCTTTTTTAAACAAGCTTTTAATGGTGCTCGCTGTAAGTGGTTTGAAGGGGATCACATACGACTTTAAATGTTGCAAGTAGGCTTCACCTGCTCCACGTTCCGAGACAGATAAAATAGGCTCTATTAGTTGAGCTTGTGCAGCTGTCATAACAACTTTTTCAGTAATTTCAGTTTGTGCAAGTCCGCGCACTGTAAGAATGACGTTTTTATCTATTGATGTTGTGAGTGTTTGTAAAATTTTATTCATTTGCTGTTCAAGTAAATGATAGTTAGCAACCGTTAAGAACGGCTGAATTGCTTGTTTTTCCATGTGAATTCACTCCTGTATATTAGGCTTTTAAATTGGTGGCCTAAAGAGATCATCCATCTGAAGGTTTTGCCTAGACCTCTTCGACCTGATAATTGACGGGTCTAGAGCAGGCATTACAAAAGAATGCGACCATTTCGATTCCTCCTTGTAAAGAAAGCTATTTCTATCTTAACATTTTAAGGAAACGAAATAAAGAGAGAGGAGCGGAGATGACATATTAATATTTCAATAAAGTAAAAAAATGATACATGGGGGCTGACGATGATTATTTCAGATAAACTGTACGGTCAATTCAAAATTGACAGAGTGTTAGCAGAGTTGATTGCAAGTAAGCCAATGCAAAGATTGAAAGGTATCCATCAAGGGGGAGCAAGCTATTTAATAAACGAAAACTGGAATATAACGCGTTTTGAACATTCGATTGGTGTCATGTTACTTATAAAAAAATTAGGTGGTTCGGTAGAGGAACAGATTGCAGGATTATTACACGATGTTTCCCATACGGCTTTTTCACATGTTGTGGATGCTGTTTTGAATTATCAATATGAGGATTATCATGAAATATTATTTCATGATGTCATTCAAAAATCTGAAATCCCTTCTATTCTTCGGAAGTATCACTATGATGAAAAAATGATAGTTGATATTTCTAATTGGTCATTACTTGAACAACCTGCACCAGCATTATGTGCTGATCGAGTGGATTATACTTTGCGTGATATGTATACATATGGCTTTATTACAATCGAAGAGGTTGAAACATTTCTTCAGAACTTACAAGTGACTCAAGGGAAGATGTCTTTGAAAAGTATAAAAAGTGCTGAATGGTTTGTTCAAACATATTACAAGGAAGTTATTGGATTTTTCATGGACCCATTAAATATCTATGCTTATGACGTATTGACTCAGGCTTTAAAATTATCGCTAGAACAACATATACTTTCTCAACAAGACTTTTTGAAAACAGATGATGAACTAATGGCCCTTATCCAGTCATCTAATCATCAACAAGTGCTAGAACTGTTAAATCAATTACATCCAAATGTTAAAGTAAGGGTAGATGCGAATGATTTTGATATTTTTCGAAAAAATAAAGTGCGTCTAATAGACCCTTTTCTTTGTGAAAATGGGGAACTTGTAAAAGCCTCGCATGTTTCTGATTTAATAAGAAAATTAGGGGAAACAGCTTATGAAAAATCAACGAAAGGGATTTATATAAAAATTTTAACACCTAAATAAGCTATAATCTATGCTACGAAAAAAGGGCTGTTGATTGGCAGCCCCAATAAAACTAGAAATTCATGACACCATAGACATCATGTATTTCCCACAAAGCATAAACAAAGCATAGACTACAAGTGCGCCCATAACGGCAATACCAGGCTTATACCAGTTTGTTAAAAGGAAGGCGAGCACAGTGAAAAGTAGCATGCCGACAGCTCCAAAAACTGTATTTTGTAAAACAGAGTGAAAGGTATCTGCTTTCATATTTTTCATTTGCATACCCATATTAATCAGCGTAAGAATAGGCAAGGCAGTAATAATGCCTGATAAAAATAAATATTTGGACTGACTTAAGAGTAATGCTACAACCATAATCGTTCCACCGACAAAAAAATACACCAAATATAACACGAGTAACCCTCAATTTCGTAATGAATTCTAGATTAAGTAGTGTAATAATACTGCACATAGTACATGCTTACAAGAACATATGGATGTATAAAGAAAAAAGCAAAGAAATAAAGGGCGCAAATGGCCAAGAAGAGCGGAAATTTGCATTACGATAAAAGGACGTGTTCTACATATTAAATTTTCGTTATGCAAGATTGCCAAAATAAAAATGGTTATATAGATGTTAACAACATTCGCTATTGTTCCAATTCCTCTAAAGTAACAACGATAGATACTAGATTCAAATAAAAAAATCTTTTAATATATCGTTATATACGATATAATCGGTATCGACGATATATATTAAAGGAGATTAACTGATGATGCAAGAACTAAATCATTATTTTACAAACATTTTCTATCATCTACATACAACACATGAAGATGTCATTTCCCATCAAAGTGTCCGTATTTTACAGATGATCGAAAAAGAAGATGAAGTGACTGTGCGCGATATTGCAGCGTTACTGAATATTTCACAAAATACAGCTTCAGAGCATATAAAAAAACTTGAGCGTCAAGGCTGGATTCAAAAGATTCGGGCAACGGATGATCAACGCAAAGTTCAGCTCTTTTTGACAAATGAAGGACAACTTGTTTTAAAGAAAAATACGGAACTAGACGAAGCTAAGCTAAAACAAGCACTCTTACGATTATCCGAAAAAGAACAACAAGATGTGTTGCAAGCATTTCGATTATTAAGTGAGGTGTCGAAATAATGTACACACTCTTAAAAATTATTAGCTCCGCAGCAATTATCGCCCTTGTAACAGAAGTAGCAAGAAGGTTTCCTACATATGGTGGGGTTATTGCGGCACTGCCGCTTGTTAGTATTTTAAGTATTATTTGGTTAACCGTTCAAAGTGAACCAAATGAGCATATTCAGCGCTTTATGATAGGAGTTATCGTTGGACTTCCTGCAACGATGGTTATGTTATTTGTTATGTATGTGGCAATGAAATCATCCATCCATATTGTTTTTGCGATAGGGCTAGGTGTCGTATCATGGGCAATATGTTTAGGTATTCAGAAAGCGATTGCAGGAGTATTTCATATTTCAATTTAAAGTAGGTGTAGTAGAATGCCATTAATTCATATTTCACAAGTGCCTCAAAACGATGTCATTGATTTTTTTCAAGCGCATTGGGGTACTACAGAAATGGTCATTTCCAGCGGGATATATGATTGTAGCCAATTACAAGGTTTTGCTTATTTAAACGCAAGTCAAACTATTATTGGTCTAATAACTTTTATAATACGAGGGAACGAATGTGAACTGATTTCCCTCGACAGCACTGAAGAGGGCAAAGGTATCGGTACATTACTAGTACAAGCTGTAGAGGAACACGCATGGCAACATGATTGTACGGTAGTGTCACTAATTACAACGAATGATAATTTGCATGCGCTAAAATTTTATCAAAAACGTGGCTATATCCTTGTAGAAATTTTACTAAATGCGGTTGAACGTGCAAGAGCATTGAAGCCTGAGATACCGTTAATCGGCTATCAAGGTATTCCAATTCGTGATGAAATAAAGCTACAAAAAACATCTACCTCGATATGAGATAGATGTTTTTTTACAGTAATAGCTTGAACTACTAAAGCGAGGGGGAAATAAGAACAGTCACAAGCAAACACCCCTATAGAGCATATATGAATGGATCATTTGTTGAATAATCCAACGTTTGAAAGACTGAATAATTGTTTTCTTAGAATACTAAATGCTAGATAGTAGAAGGCTACTAGAAGAGAGAAATTTGTTCCGCTGCTTCCTATTAGTCGTTATACTTATGGTAAAGCGTGAAAGTGAGGAATCCAATGAAAAAAATAATATTTATCCTGTTTTTTAGTGTGCTTGTAGTGGGAGCGGCTTTCGTTATTTATTTAAAAAGTAATCCACCACTTGTAGTCAATGGTTATATAGGTGCTAATGGTAATCCATCTATTCTGATTGAAATTGAGAATAAAGGATTAAGAGAGTTACAATTACAATCGATTCTTGTCGATGATAAATTGCCCGGGAGTGCAAAGCTGATTATCAGTAAATCAGAACCGTTTGAGGTGGGGACAAAAATTGACAACAACCCAAACATGTCATTTCATAAAATAACGCAAGTGCAGGTTTTCCCAAGTCAATACATAGACCGACAAGCAATTGGTAAACAACCACAATATTATGCATTACAAGTTGATGCTACGACAATACGCAAAGTGACGATACAATATACATATTTAAAAATTCCATTTACATTTACCGCTAAACTAGAAGCAAATAACTAACTCAATTTTTGTCTTAATAATTAAGCCATTGTCATTTCATAAGATTGTTTGAAGAAAAAAACCTATTATTCCTAAAACATGGTAATCTAATAGTAATAGTTATTGCAATGATAGGAGGAGTCTAATGGGATTAGTATTCGTTGGTATCGTAATCACTATTAGTATATTAGTAACCGTAATTGTTGTTGTGAAGAGACAGGCTAAAGGTGATATAATGCTCCAAGTTGAAGCGATATGTGAAGGGAAAAATGAATTGGACCAGGCCATTATGAAAATATACTTTACCTTTTCAATCGGAAAACTTGCTGGTCGTAGTAAAGAAATTATCGGCAGTATTGATTGGTCGGAAGGTTGGATGCCAGTTAGCTACAATTTCAAAGAGCATGGGTGCTTTAGAAATGAGCGAATACCTACTTTAACTGAAGACAAATATACTACTTTTGAAATTGATGCAACGCATGCATTAGATGACAAAGGCAGTGGGGAGGGCTATGTTGTACTTGTCCTAGAAAACCCAACGCACACCATGCTGTCTCGAGCAGGTGTGATGCTTGTTGTTACTGCCAACATGGTTTCCTATCAACTGTCAGAATCTATTAGTTGGCATAATGAAGTCATTGTCAATCACTATTAAATCGATAAAGCTATGGGGAAAAGTGTTCAATTGATAACAGTCATATAACACTTTTTTCATTGATTGCTTGATTAGGAAATAATAAAGAAGTAAAAATAATTCCATATAGTTCTGTTTAAGCAACCATTTCGAGGTATAGAAAATGAATTTTAATAATTTTTAAACATTGACAAGTAATGGTATGTCCGTTATAGTGAATAACAATTTCATAAATCAATGAAATCAGTGATGATAAGGACGAGAGTTTTGATGAACGATTCACAGAGAGGGAAGGCTACGCTGAAAACTTCCTAATGCAGTGTCAATTCTTACTACCTTTGAGCCGTGCTTGGAAACTTGCACCGTCGTTGCGACGTTACAGCGAAGTCAATGAGCTACTAGTACATTTAGTAGGAATTTGGGTGGAACCACGGGTAAATTACACATACTCGTCCCTATTTTGGGGCGGCTATGTGTTTTTTTATTTTCTAGAAAAGGAGAAATGAACATGTCAAATCAAGCAATTAGTATTCAATTTCCAGATGGAAAGCAACAAGTATTTACACAAGGTGTTACACTAACCGACATTGCGCAAGCAATTAGCCCAGCACTGCGCAAAAAAGCAATCGCAGGAAGTGTTAACGGAACCATCATTGATTTGACGCGCCCGATATTGGCAGATGCCCAAATCAAACTTTTTGATGCTAGCTCACAGGAAGGAATCGAAGTGATTCGTCATTCAACTGCGCATTTGTTCGCACAAGCGATGAAACGATTATATCCTGAGGCAAAGTTTGGCGTAGGGCCGGTCATTGAAAATGGATTTTATTATGATATCGATTTAGCACAATCTCTAGTACCTAGCGATTTACAAAAGATAGAAAAAATGATGCATCGAATTGTGCAAGAAAATAGTCCAATACAACGCAAAGAAGTTACGCGTAAAGAAGCGATAAGTATGTTTCAACATGATTATTTGAAGTTGGAACTACTTGCGGATATTCCGGAAAATGAAGTAATTACGCTCTATGAGCAAGGTGATTTTTATGATTTATGTCGCGGACCACATGTTCCGGCAACAGGGAAATTGCAGCACTTCCAATTAATGCATGTCTCTGGGGCGTATTGGCGAGGTGATAGTCAAAATCAAATGCTGCAACGGATTTATGGCGTTGCATTTGCCACAAAAGAAGAATTACAAGATTACTTACGGTTTTTAGAAGAAGCAGAAAAACGGAATCATCGTAAACTAGGGAAAGAACTTGAATTGTTTATGTTTTCAGAAGAAGCACCAGGCATGCCATTCTATTTAGCGAATGGTCAAATAGTGCGCAATGAATTAGAAACTTTTCTACGTAATTTACAAACAAAATATGATTATCAGGAAGTTCGTACGCCGTTTATGATGAACCAGCGTCTTTGGGAACAATCGGGACATTGGGATCACTATAAGGATAATATGTATTTTACACAAGTAGATAAGCAAAGCTTTGCACTAAAACCGATGAATTGTCCGGGTCATATGTTAATTTTTAAAAATAACCGACATTCCTATCGAGATTTACCGATTCGAATGGCGGAGTTTGGGCAAGTCCATCGCCATGAATTTAGCGGTGCTCTGAACGGACTTTTACGTGTACGAACTTTTTGCCAAGACGATGCCCATATTTTTGTTACGCCTGAGCAAATAGAGGATGAAATCAATTTAGCACTAAAAATTATTGATCATATGTATCACGTATTTGGATTCCAATATGAAATCGAACTATCGACAAGACCAGCCGATTTTATGGGGGATAGTCAGCTTTGGCATAAAGCGGAAACAGCATTGGAAAATGTCCTTGTCAATGCGGGCTATGATTATAAAATTAACGAAGGTGACGGTGCATTTTACGGGCCGAAAATTGATATTCACATAAAAGATGCCATTCAACGTAGTCACCAATGTGCAACAATCCAACTTGATTTTCAACTGCCTGAAAAATTTGATTTAACATATTTGAATGAGCGCAATGAAAAAGTTAGGCCAGTCGTTATTCATCGGGCTGTTTTTGGTTCCATTGACCGCTTTTTGGGCATTTTAATTGAACATTTCGGTGGCGCATTCCCGACGTGGTTAGCACCACAACAAGTAATGGTCATAGGGGTTGCAAGTAACCATCAAATGTATGTTCAGCAAGTTGTGCAAGCGCTTGAACATGAACAAATACGTGTGCGTGTAGATAATCGCCAAGAGAAGTTAGGGAAAAAAATAAGAGAGGCACAAATCAAAAAAATACCTTTTATTTTAGTATTGGGTGATCAAGAACGAGACAATCAAAGTGTCACAGTGCGCAAATATGGCCAACAAGCGTTGAATGAAAAACCACTGCAGCAATTTGTTGAGGAATTAAAACAAGAAATTTTGCAAAAAGCATTACCTATTATTTAATAGAGAAAAGCCTGATTAGATATTTTCAATCAGGCTTTTTGTAAAAGGAATAGATAAATTATGTGAACATAGCCAAAATGCGAAAGTCATTAGTTTCTTCATTTATTGTACCAATTCTTTAAATTCTCTTTATAAATGTGTGTTAGATGCTTCTAGAAATGTTTTTTCAAGCATACTATATACTCTAGAAAGAAATATTCTTATCAATTATCGTATTGGTGTGTAAATACTATCAGCTATAAGTATATTTTTCGTTTCTGCATCAATGACGATAAATTTATGAAATTCCTCTTGTTCATTTTGTTGAAATGAAGCTAAAAAATAAACTTGTCTGTTCGGATGAATCATCGTGTGATTAGAGAGATCCATTATTTCATGCGTAAAATTCGTTTCCAAATTAAATTTTTTTTGGGTTTCAGTCACATCTTTAAATAGAATTTTTTTATGCATAGTAAACGTAGCATTAGGATAGTTTTCATAAACTGATTTATCTAATTGCATGTAAAATTCGTCTTCAATAAGAAATGATTGAAAGTGATTATCCGGGTATTGTAACGTAGTGTTTGCTGTAGTGATTGGTTCACAAATAGTAGTAGTCGACTTTTCTGGTAAAGTCTCTGTGTGTGAAAATAAATTAGATATAACGACTAATGTTAAAAACAGTACTTGCATTTTTTGGCCTCCTATAAATTAGCGTTATAGGTAGATTTCCCAATTTTTTGTTATGTATACGTTTCGTTACAGTAACATGGCAAATACAGAGCAAAATAGCAAAGCTGTTTTTAACAAACGATCAAACTGTAAGAAAAACCAGCCAAGTCGTCATGTTTTTTGACTGGTTTTATCAAAAATGGGCTGACATGATAAAATTTATTTATAAATACTCCTCCTCATTAAGATGCTTGTTTAAAATAGCGGTTCAGTAAAACGTCAAGTTCTTGGCTATAATCTACAACGGCAGGGTGAGTAAACCCTAAATCTTTTGCCTTTTTATACATAATTCTCCTTTTGATCTCAATTTCAAATTTCAAGAATTGTTTAAGCAATATATTTACCAACTTCATTCTCCTCCTAATTTTTTTCGCATATTCTTGATTTAAAACGCTAATGACTTCGATTCAGCTTTTTCATTGTATATCAGTTAAAACAAAAAAATTGTCACATTGTGTATGGATATTGAAATTCGTAATTTAGTCACAAGTTAGTCTATATAACTATAATAAGAATATAAACTTTCATGGAATTATTTGACCTGTATGTAAGTGAAAAAGCGATGTATTTAGCGATAATACAAAGTTTTACTTTTAGAAAAGCTAAACAATTGAATTTATATAATGCATGTCTTTTTTACTATGCGCATTTGTCTATATAACTAGAAAATGAATTGCGAGCATTTATTTCATTTCATTTCTTGTCGCAATTTATCAAATTCTATTATTTACTGTTTAAATAATAGAGATAATTCTTTTTTCTAAAATACTTGACATAAATAGACCTTTTTATCATGTAGGTTACTTAATACAATCAATAAGTAACGCACACATTCTATTATGAATGTGTGCGTTTTTTTTAACTACGTGAAAGCCATTCTTCGCGTAATAGGCCAAATACGATGAGATCGTGAAATTTGCCAAAGCGGAAAATTTCATCTCGTAGCGTACCTTCTTTTGTAAAGCCACATTTTTCATAGGAGCGGATAGCGCCTATGTTAAAGCTGAAAACTTGTAATTTAATTTTGTTGATAGCAATGTAGTCGAAAATAAACGTAATGAGCGTTTGCATTGCATCCGTTCCTAATCCTTTTCCATGCCATTTTTCACTAATTGAAATCCCCACAGAACAAGTGCTGTTTGTCCAGTTAATAGCATAAACACCACATGATCCAATAAACTGTTGTGTCGTTTTTTCAAAAATACCAAAGAAAAATTCCTGTTTTTTGCCACTTATGCTTTGAAAAAATGAAGTATGGTCTTCAACTGTATGTGGGAATGGAATGTCATCGTTAGCAAGTAACAATGTACTTTTTTCATTTTCCACTTTTATAAACTCATCTAAATCAGATGATGCCATTTGCTTTAGTAGTATGGATTGTCCATTTAGGAAATCGTTCAAATATTGTTTCATATAAATTCTCCCTCGCTCAAGGGCTGCAGTTAGTGTTACATCCCTTGAAAATGATTTCTTTTCAATAACGTATCTACTGCCTCTGTCG
>Ga0213825_1002762_pt1 | contig 10969 bp, 12 predicted proteins | sample MC6MC0900MG_FD_179896 | JGI IMG/M metagenome (GOLD analysis project Ga0213825, IMG submission 179896) | Enriched soil aggregate microbial communities from Iowa State University, Ames, United States - MC6-MC0900-MG | ecosystem: Environmental > Terrestrial > Soil > Unclassified | place: USA: Iowa... | reverse complement strand
GGTTTTGCCCAATGGACTTATGAGGATATTCCAAAGAAATTATGGCCTGTACGACCTCTATCCGAAATGTGGGGCATAGGAAAACGAATGGAAGCCAATCTAAATGCTATGGGGATACAAACAGTTGGTGGTTTGGCTAATGCTGATCTAAAAGAATTAGAAAAGCGCTTTGGTGTAATGGGCAATCAACTCTATCACCATGCATGGGGAATAGATCTATCCACATTAGGGGAGCCGTTAATAACAAACGGAGCTTTAAGTTTTGGGAAGGGCCAGATGCTGATGAGGGATTACTATACACGTAAAGAAATCTCTGTAGTGCTCCTTGAAATGTGTGAGGACGTAATGAAGCGAACGAGGGATGCAGGTTATGTTGGCCGTACAATTAGTATGGGTCTTTCTTATAGTCGAAATGCCATGACCAAAGGATTCCACCGATCTAAAACAATTGCAGTACCAACAAGCGAAACACTTGTGATGTATAAAACTTGTCTTGAATTACTGGATAAACATTTTGCAGGTGAACCAGCTCGGCAGTTATCTGTTCGAATATCTAACCTGGAAAGAGAGCATAGTATCCAATTAGATTTATTCGATGATCGTAAGCCGCAGCGTCAAATAATCGGCCCTACAATGGATGCAATACGCAACAGGTTTGGAGCTACCTCAATATTAAGAGCCGTTTCTTTCACAAAAGCTGGTACAGCTATTAATCGAGATCGCTTAGTTGGTGGTCATTTGGCATAGGAGTGATTTATGAATGATACAAGACAGAGGTAATATTAAATGGGCATCGATGATGTTGCCGGAGCATTTAGAGCTTCTTAGAGAGTATAAACAACAAGAGCGTACAGAACAGCCAAGAGAATTGACTGAGTGGGAACTGGAAGAACTACAAAAAACAATTGATCAAGCTTTTAATCAGCAATTGGACATAAAATTAGACGTGTGGAAGGACTACCAAATCACACAATGGACTGGAATAATTAAATCGATGAATACTAATGAACTCATACTTGAAACACTACTTAAAACAAAAAGTATTCCAATCCAAAGTATTCAATCAGCTCAACTGGACGCTGATTACTATGATTAAAGCCGACGAAAGACAATTACTTCATAAGTATCTTTTGTTAGAACTAGCAATTAAATCATTGCAGGTTGACTATCATAAATTAGAACAGTTTAAAATGAAAACTGTATTTCTCCCAATGATGGATTCATTGCTAAAGAATCTAAGACAAGAATATTTTAACCTCAAACGAGAACTTGCACAAAAACGTATACGAGTAGTAGGTTGGCAGCCAGTAGATGAATACTTTAGTGACGTGCAAGTTGCCACTGCAGGTAATGATGTAGTACTTCGTTATGCAAATCAAGCTCTTAAATCACAGGTGGAAAAGTTGTTGATTAATCATATAAGTGTAGCTTTAGAATAAAGACTGATTAAAAAATTTTCCTTCAATCTATATTTATCAACAAATACAAAAACACTCCATTTTGAAAAAAATTGATCAAAATGGAGTTAATCGTTCCAACTAAGTATGAGATGTTTAGAAAGAAATTTGATCAATTAAATGAGCCTTATTCAACTAAGCACCCCAATTAGTTTAAGGTGAACTTATTAAACAATCCCGCTCTATTTTTGAAGGTCACAAAATTTTAAAAGTGGCGACTGCATACATACGTTTTTAATGAGTAAACTAATAAAGTACAAATGATTCGTTTAGTTTCATTCTTCAATAAATGTTGGATAATTTAGATATATAGGGGAATGATTATTAAGAAAAGAAGGGGTGGTACGAGATGTTCGATCAAGTTGCGTATTTTATTTTTAGAGCCCTATTAATTCTAACGGTTTTGGTTGTTGTGGTTGGAATTCCTCTTGGGGATACACTGATTAGAAAAAAATGACTGCATCTAAATGGATGCAGTCTAGGTTTTTGATTTTACATCTTATTACGCTTATATAATTTTGAGAAAAAATCTTTTCACAAATTGATATTTATTCTCATTGCTTCAGATATCCCTCTAGTTTGTTCATCCTTAATTCTTCCTCTTCATTCTATCCAGGACTTCCTGAACAGCAATTAATATAGAAGGTATTAAGAATAATATAAGAACAGTAGATAATAATCACCTTGTTTCTTAGTTTAAGGTACAATTCTTCCCAAGGTAAAATTCAATCAAGACATTAAGTATTAAAAAATTACCTCTGAGTAAGCATCAAAAACGATTCAACAAGCAATTTACGAGCAAATTTGCAACCCCTTCGCAATCGGTATGGGATCCAATATGCTAATGCCTAAATTAGCATTAGATTTAGAGGCTAAAAAATCTAGTTTTGCTACAAGTACAGCAATCATACGAAATTGCTTAGTAGGTGGACATTTAGCATAAGGAATGAACGAGATGATGCGAGATAGCAGAACAATGAATGGACGGCGATGATGTTTCCAGAGCATCTGAAGCTTCTGAAAGAATGGAAGCAATGAGTTGCCACGTGAATTTGCTGAATGGGAGCTGGAAGAATTACAGCAAAACATAGAGCGCGTTTTGGTACAAAGTAAAAATATTATGTTAACTAAAGCTAACTATTTGCAGTGGAGTGGGGCATTCAAGCCATTGATGAGGAGCATCAAGAGCTATTATTAGAAACAATTACAAACACAAAGCCTATTCCTTTACGTCAAATTTATGCCGCACGTATAGAAGATGATTATAATGATTAACGGCGAAGTTTACTGCAGCAATATCTTTGCTGGATTTAGCAGTAAAATCTTAGGGCAGAGTACTTTAAAATGAGGCTTGTTTTTTGCCTTTAATGGATGCCTTGTTAAAGAATTTACGAAAGGATTATTTCCAGTTAAAGCGTTAGCTAGCCCATCAGCAAATACGAATAGTGGGCTGGCATTGCATCGATGAATAGTTTAGTGATGTGCCAATTGCGTACTGCGCTATACCAATCAAGCATTAAAACGTAAGTTGAAGAACGATCGCTGCAGTGATTACAAAATCACTCATTTAAGTTTACATAATGAGTGATTTTGTAAAATTAGTGTTGGATAATGAATTCAGACGAATCACTATGCCAAGAACTCCATAATCCATTCATATAAATTCGAAAACGACTAAATATGTAAATTCATCACTATTTGCTCACCAATAGGTCCCATTTTTCTTTCCCCATGATCAACAAAGCCCACTTTTAAATACAAGTTTTGAGCAGGAATATTTTTATGGTTCACCACTAAAACGACTTCATCACATTCCTTAAATTCCCTTTTAATAAAGTTAGACAGTGCCAGCATGCCCTTTTTGGCGTATCCCTTTCCTTGTTGCTTATGGTCAATGGAAAATGCTGTAAGCAACATAGCGTTTGGATTGCTAGAGTACTCTTTCACTCTCTCTGTTGAATGAAGAACAAAAAATCCAACTGGTATATTGTCACTTAAAATAATAATTGGGTACTGTCCAACCATTTCTATAGAAATATCCTTTGGAAGGGCCGTAAATTGAGATTGCTCATCTGGAAGATCAAAGTCATGTAAAACATCTACATAATCTTTTGAGAAATGTACTAATTCAAGTGTGTTTATAGCTTGCATAAAAATGACCTCCTTTTTTCGTATTCTAATACAGGAACAAACGTTCGTCAACAGGGGGGATCTAAAGGAAGTGTACCTTAATAAAAAAATCACTCAAAACAATAAGGGGAAGGGGGTCACTTGGACAAAAGTAACCCATATCATTTCCCATCTATTTAAGGATTTTTATAAATCATCTAATTTTACAAGTTCGCCATTCGTAGCATTGACTGAAAATCCACAATCTAATTTTCCGCACAAAATATATTGCGCTAATCGTTTATCGTAGACATAAATAGGTGTAAGCTCAAGATGATTTTTTAATTTATCAAAAGCTTGATTTTCGGTAACTGTCCTTTTTTTGACGGTAGTATAAGCTTCAAATGTGTTTAACATAAATTGATTATCCATACTATTGATTGCTTGTAAATTTTCCGCATCAATAATAACAAGTAGCTTTCGTTTAAAAATAAAATGGGAATGCTCATTATATTTTAATGTTGCATAAATATAGTTATCCTGACGATAAAGTGTTTTTAATATCCACTTCCCTGTATCATTCGGATATTCTTGACGTAAAAAATCGGAAACGGTGCTTATACATTGTTCTTTTTCAGAATTTGTAATTGGTAGTAAATTCGGATGACGCTCCTTAGATATAACTTGTTCTATCGTGATATTATTGGCAAATGTAAGGGAAGTTTTTTCGAATGATTGATTGGTCGGTGAATCCCAATAAATAATTTTATCGATTGCCAGTTGTATCTTATCATTTACAAAAAATTCATAGGGGATTGTCCTTGTTAAATCATTTGTTATGTAAATTTCCTCTAAGCCATAAAAGGGAAGAACTTGCTTCTGCTTCTCTAAAGGAAACTCGATAAGCTTTATTTGTTTTTTTGACAAATCAGCAACTTTTTCTAAGGATAGTGCAGGAACGTCTTGTTTAAATTTACTTTTGGGAGGAAATTGACCTATAGCTGAAAAAAGGGTCAGCTGACCATCCTGATTATATTTAATCTCAATAGAGCCAGATGGTGACACAGGAATACCCATAAAACATTCTTTAAAAAATAATCTTCCATTTCCTTCTTCCACTAATTGGAACTGCTCATTATAGGTAAGTCCAGTTTCCTCCTCCATCCATTGAATAATATCCTTTGTGGAAGTGCTGACAATTATGTTTTTTTCAGCAAAACATTTGTTATCAACGAACAAGATACTTTTAAGCTGACCGGTATGCACATTTATATCGATAATTGCAGTTCCTGGTGGATTTAAATCATCCTCCTTAACCTTTTTAGCATGAGAAGGAAGCCATTCTGTAGTGAGTATATAGATTGTATCTTCAAATATATCTAAGCTTCTACGGAATGAAGAGGTATGTAAATAATAATTAGTTAATCCGAATTTTTCTTTTGTTGCAGTGATTAATGCCTGTATTTTTTGTTCCATATAATAACGCTCCTCGTAATAATCTTTTCAATCGTTATACGATAGTGCTATTGGAAAAGTTTCGAAATATAAAGAACAAAAATGCGTAATCATCAAAAAAAGCTGTAGCGTACGGTAGCGCTACAGCTTCAAGTGACCTATTTAGGTTAGTCAGTAAAGGCATTATAACATATAGTTTGAAAAACAAGCAATAACAAAGCTAGGAGTCTTCTGTATCTGCCGCTATGCTAAAACATTTGTTGTTGCTGTCGCTACGCTTTCGCACAGATAAAACCGTGTTGCTGTCGCTACGCTTTCGCACAGTAAAGAATTGCTGAATGAAGATAATTTACAAAAGGTAGTAAAATTATCTAATAATACTCTTGCCAAAATAGAAATACTTGTTCTAATATATTGACAAACGAATGTTCTTATTCAAAGGAGAGATGAACGGGACTATGGCAATGTTACAATTAAAAAAAGTGCATTTAGAGCGAGATGAATTTGAGCTTGAGGAAATAGCGTATGCATTAAGTGAGGCAAAGGAAGAAGGTAAAATTAAAGTTTTTATAGTCCATCAACAGGTACACTTTTTGGATATTTTAAGGGTTTTGAGTGCTGAATAGAAATATTTTCTGAGACAATTGAAAACAGTCATTGCCTGTCCATTTCTATGTAGAGCAAAAGTTACCTTAGACATGATAATGTAGAGAAAGTGTACCGATAAAAGGGTCACTTGACCAAAGTGACCCAAGCCAACAAACCAGGAGGTGCAAAGCTAACTTGCTTTACACTACTATTAATATGTTTAATAGCTTTTTGTATCTAGTGAATTGCCTGAAAATTGAATAAAATAAAAATAGTAGAGACTACAAAAATGAATCAAATAAATATAAAGCCAAGTACATGTATAAGTACCCGGCCCTTTAAGCTATTCTTTAATTGTTTCATCAAACTTTTTTCGACCTGGATTTACTTTATTGACATAAATAGTGAGCTTGCTAATAGAATCTTCTGTTAAAGGTATTTTCCCATTGCTCTCATATTTTTTCCACGCTTTAACGTTTTTACGATATAGTTTTTCAGATAAACGGAAAATGTCTATATCCTGTTTTAAGCCCTCTCGATAGGTTGTTAATATATCTTTTTTTACTTGCTGTTTAATTTTTTTTCGAATTTCATTTCCAGAAACTTTTGTTTTAAAGCCATTTACAGTAGCATTAAATTTCACATTCACCTCAAAAGTGACTTGATTATTTTGAACAATTGGCTTTACGTCAAGACTTATTTTTTCTAAATCAACTGTTAGGTAATCTCCTTCCTCGTCTAATTGAAAGGTAACGTCTCCTCGATTTTTTTGATCATGCATCCATTGAAGCCCTCTCGCAGCCTTCCCATTAATAAAGCCTTTAAATCCATCTTTTGAAAGTACGCCAACACCAGTAAAGGCAGTTTCCATTGTCTGTCCATTTGTAGTGCTCCAGTTTCTGTTGATTGAAACAAAAGGAATACTTATTTCATGGCCAGGTTCATTTAAATTGATCACTAATGTCCGTAAATCAACAGGCTCTATCATTGTTTCTAATTCATTTGTATACAATGGATTACTTAGTTTGGAAGCCGTAAGAGATTTGTTGAATATTGGTGTAATTAGGAGAACTTCCTCAATAGGTTCTTTGGTAACGTAGGTCAATATTTGATATCTTGTTTCCCTATGCCGCAAAAAGCTGTCAATAATAGAGATGGCATTTTCGCTTTTCATAGCATCCTCAGAGAAAAGAATATAAGACATATGTCCCCAGAATACTTTTTGGTCAATGGAACGATATAAGTTAAAAAAGGCCTCTTCCATCGTTTCCCCTTTCGCACGACCAATTTCCGCTTGTATCCCTTTAGGAGCAGGATTCTCTGACTTGGCAACATTGGCGAAGTTAATTAATTGCATATAAATTTCATATTGATCATCTTTAAAATCAACACCAATGCCGAGAACATAGTACATTCTTTGAGGCTCATAAACATCCCAGCAGCCAGAAAGCAGTAATGTAGCTACTAAACTTGATAGTAAAATAATTTTCTTCATGTATTCATCCCATTTTTTGAGGTACTCATACTTTTTATGATACGTTTTTAGTTTAGACAAAAAATGTGAGGGTTATAAGCCTAGAAAAGTATTGTACGGATGGAGGAAAAATTACGATTCAAATCTTTTTCGGGTAATTGATTTCCTAAAGGGAGAAAAAAAGAATCTATTTTGAATAAAGACAATCAAAATAGATTCCAACATTTTAGTTTGTTTTTGAACTACATTTGTGGGGCTTCCATACCAAACCTTGCCCATTCCTCTTTTGCTGGACCATAAATACCTGGAACAGTTAATCCTGCCTGTCGCATAAGAACAGTTAATTGTCCTCTATGGTGACTTTGATGTTGAAGTAAGAACAACAATAGTGATCCATTTGGCATTTGTTGACCGATGAATTCAATACATTCTTCCATTGTTTGGTCAGACCATTGTGATTTTAAAGCATGTACAAGTGCATTGCTTGCCTGTTGATAGCTGTCCGCGATAAATTGAGCCGAGGAGGGAACAGGAAAATCTTTAGCTGGCGCCTCAAATATTAAATTTGTATTGGAAGTTATAACCCGAATAGCCGTAACAATATGCCAAGCAATTCGACCTAATGTCCAATTTTGTGAAGTAATTTCCTGCTGAAGTGATTCATCCGTTAGATTATTGAGTAATTTTTGCGTGGCACCGGCTTCAAACTCCCAAGATTGCAAAAAATGATCTACTGTTTGGAACATAAAAATCCTCCCTTAAGTTAAACGTTATCTTTAATTATACTCTCTCTTGAGTGGAATGGAATTGTATTTTTTGCAAATTTTATTTATTATTCCTCTTTAATCACAAAAAAAACACCACTAAAAATTAACATTGTACCAAGCCAAAATGAAAATCCAATTGTTTCATCTAACAGTAGCCAACCTAAAAAGGTTCCTACAATTGGCTGGAAGAAAAAGAATAATCCACCACTAGAAGCATTCATTAATTGAAGCCCTTTGTTCCACAATAAAAAACCACCAGCAGTAGAAACAATACCTAAATAAATTAATCCGCCTGAAATTGTTGGCTGCAAAATACTAGATATATCTAAATATTTTAATCTAGGAACAACAACAGGCGTTAGTGAACACACAGCCACCAAAGATGTATAAGTAGTAGTAACAATCTGTGAATATTGCTGTGGAATTTTCTTCACTAAAACGGACATGAGTGCCCAAGTCAACGCGGCAACTAATAAGTAATATCCACCTAATTGCTGGCTAACATCGATTTGTCCATTTCCAACAATAATGCCAACGCCAATTGTTGCTAGTACAATGGAAAGACATTTTTGGAAGGTTATTTTTTCTTTCAAAATAAAGCGTGCAAACAGGACCATAAAAGCAGGTGTAGTGGATGTAATAATAGCACCCATTTGAGCAGTAGAAAGCATTGTACCCATTTCCTGTGTGACAATCGAGATCGTATTACCAATCAAACCAACAAGGAAAATCATTAACCAATCTCTTTTAGCTATAGCCCATGATTGCTTCATACAGATACCAATAGTAGCAAGTGTAATGACAGCAATCACATAACGAATCCACACAAGTTCCAAAGGTGGAATAACCTCTACAACTACTTTTACGACAACATACATTGCCCCCCAAATACTTGCTGCAAACGATAAAAAAAGGGCACCTATTATTTTATTATTCATGTTTTTTCCTCCGTTTTTCATAGAAATCTATGTCCTTAACGGAGAAAAACTCTTCTACCGTTAAGGAAGAAGAATTGTTGGTACATCCTGTTCAAATAACGGAGAAAACATCATGTAAATCAACTCCAATCTATTTATATTTTGGTTAATTATAAATTAAATGAACGAGTTTGAACAGAATTAGCAAATGACAATTAGATGCGAGTACTTGGATTTTTTACGTATTTTATTAAATATTTTAAGCATCCTATGCTATAGATAGGAGTGAAAAAATGAAAGATGTAGGCTACTTACAAATAGCTATTGAAACCATGATAACCTTTTTTGTTCTTCTAGCCTTGACTCGTTTCTTAGGTAAAAAACAATTAAGTCAGCTGACTTTTTTTAATTATGTTACAGGGATAACAATAGGCTCCATTGCTGCAAACATGATTGTTCTAAGTACAAAAGATTATTTGAAAGATTTACTCAGTCTTGTAATTTGGTGTTTACTCACTATACTTATTGGTTATATCAGTCTTAAGTCAGGAAAAATTAGAGTAATTCTAGATGGTCAGCCTACAATTGTAATAAAACACGGAAAGATAGACAGAAAGGCATTAAAAAGAACAGGCATTAATATTGATGACTTAACAATGATGACTAGACAATATCAAATTTTTTCTATCGCCGAAATAGATTATGCTATTTTAGAACCTAATGGGACACTTAGTATTCTCAGAAAACCAGAGTTTCAAGGAGTACAAAAAAGAGATTTTAAAATTTATCCTACAGCTCCAGCTTTTATACCTATAGAAATCATAACAGATGGAAAATTATTATTGAGAAATTTATTAGAGGTTGGCAAAAGTATAGATTGGTTAAATAATGAATTAAAAAAGGCTAATATAAAAGAAATTGAAGAGGTATTTTTTGCTGAAATTCAATCAGATGGAAGTTTATTTATACAGAAATTTTAGACCAGGATTCACTAGTTAATTAAATTCTGGTCATTTTAATATCGATAATGTTTTGTAGGCTATAAACTACATAAATCTATTTGTTAATCCCCAAATATTGCATGTGTAACAAGTATAAATCACTCTAAAAGGGAAAAAGTATAAATTGGAGGTGATTATTTTGACTGACAAAAAGCAAAAACAAAGAGCATTAAATCAAGAAGAATTTACAGAGGATTTGAGTCCTGATGATTTAGATGTACGTGAGGAGAATAATCTTACAAAAGAACAAAGTAAGAATTCAAATCAAGAGCAATATTCCAAACAAAAAGAATAGAATAATGATTGCTATACATTTTTAAGTAGTTCATGATGAAGTGACTATCAAGTTGCTTCGTCATTTTTGATTTTTGGATTGAAAATTAATAATTTTCAAAAAAGTATTGACTAAAGGGGGAGTTGCGAGTAGGATGAAATATATGTATTCTTATTGATTTAATAAGAATTAAAAAAGGAGAGATGTAAAATGGCGGTCACAACATTTAAGGCAAGTACATATTTAAAAGATAAAGTATTAGTAGAGGCCAATGTAAGGGGACATAAAATTATAATAGATGAACCAAAAGAATTAGGTGGAGATGACCAAGGTGCAAATCCTGTAGAACTTGTTCTTTCTGCATTAGGTGCGTGTCAATCCATAGTCGCAAGAATTTACGCAAATAAATTGAAGATAGATCTAAGAAATTTTTGGGTTGAATTAGAGGGAGACCTTGATATAGATGGATTTTTAGGAAAATCTGATGTAAGACCTGGCTTTTTAACGATTCGCTACACTTTTCATATAGAAACGAGTGCACCAGAAGAAAAGGTGGAAGAATTTAAAAAAATTATTGAAGCACATTGCCCAGTGGGTGATACGATTGCAAATACTGTTAATCTTGTTTCTTCAGGCATTGTTATTGAAAATACGATCGCTTGATTGCTTCTTTGATATATAAACTTAGACTATTTTTCTATAGCTCTTGTCTCATTTAGGGACGAGGGCTTTTTATAAGGTCTTGAAAAGCGAAGAAGAAGTTGATATCAGCGGAATCAAGGAATCTGATATAGAAAGTCACTCATTAAAAAATAATGAGTGATTTTATGTGTGTGCCCGGCATGCGCAACAACTAGGTGGTGAAAGTCCACTACAGGCTTGGCAGTAGGAACTGTTAGCGAAAGACAAGGGTGTCCATGGTGACGT
>Ga0213825_1002758_pt1 | contig 10985 bp, 18 predicted proteins | sample MC6MC0900MG_FD_179896 | JGI IMG/M metagenome (GOLD analysis project Ga0213825, IMG submission 179896) | Enriched soil aggregate microbial communities from Iowa State University, Ames, United States - MC6-MC0900-MG | ecosystem: Environmental > Terrestrial > Soil > Unclassified | place: USA: Iowa... | reverse complement strand
GGGTTTATAAAAAAATAACTATAAGCATAACTTATGACCTTGGTTTCTATCCTGATGTTTTTAATTTTTTGATGTGCATAATATCAAGGTTTTGTATTAATGAGGGTTTCTATACCTGTCTAATGAAGCCTATCTAAATGTATTTAACTGGGGTACGATGTGGGGTACAAACTGGGGTACGCGGACTTTTTGTAAAATGTGTACCGCAGTTCGTAAAAATGTATATAAAGGAGGTTTGAACAGGTACTCTCTTATAAGGAAAGAACAATATAAATTCCTTTAAAGTTAATATTATTTCTTTGCCACAATCTGTGGCATTTTTATTTTGATTTTTTACTATACAAACAATTTTCTACTATAATTAATACATTTTTATAATGGTACCTTCTAGTGGTTCATCTTGTTTGTAGATGCTAAAGAATTTTGTTTGATTTCTCTCATTATTTCAGTAATGCATTTGCAATTTCTTCTAAATTATATTCACACGATTCATGTGTTTGGGCTCTTATTTTTTGGTGGTGTTCTTATTTTAGACTATCATATTTGAAAGCCTTTAAAATCTTTCTTTGAAATTAATGCTTATAATATTCTCATCTCTGTGGACCATTCTGATTACGTTGTAACCCTGTTGCCTTAAAAGGTTTAGAGCAACATCGTCTGTTAATGCTTCGTGTTCTTCGTGTGTTAAATGCAAGCTTGATAAACCTATAATTGGTACATTGTCAGGGTTGCGTTTGAATAAAAATTTTACTGGTACTATTATATCGTAATTCATAATCCTCACCCCTTTTTACAGATATTTCTACATATAAGTTTAAATACCCTTCCATTGAATAGAATATTAACTTTTATTTCTATATACAAAACATCCTGATTTTCCTAAAATGGGAAATAGCAGATATGAGCAGAGAGGAAAATGTAATTGATAAATTGCCCTAATTGTTTAGCCAATAATTCATTTGAAGAAGTAAATAAAGATGGTTACTGTTTATATGTATGTGAATATTGCAATTCTGTAATTGAAAAAATACCAATTTCGAAGGAGAATATTGTTGATGAGGCTTTGCCTTCACAAAAGATTTTTACAACTACACTCGAACAACCTCCAGAGTATAATCAAAAAAATATAGATACCTTTAATTTAATATTCATTGGTGTATTTATTTTTTGTTTTTTACTACTTTTATACTTCTTAATAGTATAATGTTAAACAAAAAGACCAGCTCGGCTAAATTTTAGCTTTGCTGGTTTTAGCGAATTTACGGAAACGAGCATTATTTACTACGTTGCTCAATAATAATCTTCAAACCTTCAAAATCCCCACTTGTCATAGTACCAGCATCGAATTTATCAAGCCAAGACTTATCAATCTTAAGCCTTTTTTTACGTTACCTTCTTCGTCCAATTCAATTGTTGATTTATCAATAAGACCTGTAACGAGATCAGTATCATGTACTTTACTAGCAAGCGCTAATTTCAAAGCACTTTTAAGTTGGGTATCCTTGATTTTCGCTTCATATTCAGCCTTGTCATTTTCGTTTTGTTGCTGCAGCTCTTCAATTTTTGTCTGTAACCCAGCTGCATCAATTTTTTTCAAATCATTTAGCTGAGTGTCACGTTCTTTCAATTGAGTTGTTAGGTCCTTTACTTCGTTGATTTTATCGTCAAGACGACTTTTAGGAACCATGGTGCCAAAACCTGCTATTACTTTATCTGCCTGTTCCTCTGATAAACCTAAAGCGATTAAATCTTCTTTTTTCATCGTATAGCCTCCTATTTCGCATTATCGTAGTACGCACGATAGGTTCTTGCTTTGAATCTTTTACGTCTGCAAAGCAAAAAAGACGCATGATCAGCTTTATGCAACATACTTTGCTTCCCATTCTTTATAGTTCATTTTCTTAATCCTACCGTTAGCAGAATTTCGTGTTTCATAAGCCATATACTCAGCTTCATCAAAAAATGGAATCGTGGTAGTTCTGCAATGCGCATGAAATGGGGGTGCATTAGTACCTGGCTTGTAATCCTTCACAAAGTAAATATTCATATCCTGCTCTTGGCAAATTTCAGATGTGCGATTGTCCAAAGTAGCAAGGATTTGATAACGTTCCAGATCCGCTTCAATGTATGAGTTATTAGCGGCAATGTTATGAAAGAAGTTAGCTTCTGTTCTTACCAGTGCTTCTGCTCTACTTAATACCACGTCAGTAGCTATGCTGATTGCCCTTGATGTTTTACTAAGGGAGCGGCCTTGCCTAAATGCCTTTTCTAACTCCTTTCTAATCGTAACCATAGTTGCCGCTTCATGGTCCCAAATGCGCTTTGAAAACTCCTTACCTGACCAGTTATAGGTGAGTACTTCTTTCATAACGCTATCCGTTAACCTAGTGACAGGCTGATAAACAGCAGTGAATGTGGCAATGTGATATAAACCTTTATAATAAGAGTTTTCGTATACTTCTGTTAAACCTGTAAACGTATAAGCCTGTAACCCTTTCGCACCACCATATAACTCAAGCATCTGCAATTGAATCTGTAAATGGAGCATCTCTAATCTAGAGATACGGGCACGATAGCCAATTGCCTCTAATATACGATCGTATTCTGGATTCCCTGACAAGGAAAGAGCTTTGTATTGCTGCAATGTAATATTACGAAAATCTTTTAACTCTTTGGCCGTTAAATACTTCTTAGCCTCTGCATAGGAAATCTTATTATCAATAGCATAACGAGAATAAAACACCTCAATCTGCTGTATGATGTTCACTTGTGCCATGCGTAGCTGTTCTTCCATACGAGCAAGGTACTTACTGGCAATAAGCTGTGATTCCAATTCACGTTGTGCAGCACGATTTTCCCAATACTTACTCATTGTCAATCACTTCCGATTGAGACTGGCGCTGTTTCTCCAAAGCCTCTTGATACTCATCTATCTCTTTCTGTTCTTCCGCTTTTTGTTTGGCTAACCTATCCTCAACTTCTGGCGTGTACCATGGATGATTTTCACGGTTGGTTTGATCATCAATAATCCCTACTGACTTCTCACACATTTCAACCGCTTCAACTTCATTAATAATAATGTCACGATTAAAAACAAATTTTACTTTTTCTTCAGTAAAATCACCTTCTCCAATCATTTGCAAATAATGTGTAATGAACCACATCATGTGCTCAATACTAGACTGCATTTCACTTTCTAAAATGTTGCAATCCATATCTAAATCACTGTAGCGGAATTTAAGTGCTACCCCAGATGCATTGCCCAGATTTTCATGTAATGTATCAACTCCACGGCCAAGCTCATAAATAGCTCTACGTGTACGTTCAAGTTCTTTTTCGTTAGCTTCAGTTTGAATCTCAGCAGATAATTTATCAACATCACCATTTTCATCCGTTTTGACTGCACGATAGACATTAAGATCATGAAGAAGCTCTTTTAAATCGACCCCACCATAGTTAATGAGTTTATAGATAAAATTAGGAATATCAGCAAGAACATCTGCATTTGTAGAAGCTTGGGTATTGTAATTGTCAACGAGTGATTTAATCTGTTCAATTAGAGGCTGCTCTTCCTCGTTATACCTGAAATGAATAAGGGGTATCTTTTCCCACAGAACCGGTTGATCACCTAATAAAAAGTGATATCCTTGTTTTCCTCCCGCTGGGACATCAGAGATGAGTGTTGAACCTTCAAATACGTAGTGATCTATCCCATCACTGTGATAATGCTCTACCTTTTTCAACGTCTTTTTGGTCGTACCATCGTAATGATTGGTTTCATAAACCCGTAAAAACGCCTCAATTTTCATATTTTCAGAGTCAGCATAAAACGGTATGATCTGCTCGGATGGAAAACGCATAAAACTAAGCTCCCCAGCTTCATTAAAGTAAGGATGCAAGTAAGCTACACCTTTGTTAACGGCCTCTTTTCCTACTTTACGTAAGCGGTTAATCATGCCAGCATCAAATATGTCATCTAACTTTTTCTGATAACCTTCATTCACTAGTGACTGAAGGTTGTTTCGAAAGAACATATCCAATCTTTTGATCAACAAGTTTCTTCACATAGCCATGTATCAGCTTTAAGTTGGACTTCCACTCTGCATCCCGCTTCTTTTCTTCAATGTCCATCTTATTTTTGTAATACCTATCACCCGTTAACATGAGCTTCCGTTTTGGAGAATCCTCCCACTCCTTTATCTCATTAAGAAGCACTTGTTCATTTTTAATAACACTTGCAACCATTCGTTTTATCACCTCCTCCATCTGTTCATGCCAACGCGGTCTATATAAATCCTCAATTAGCATTTAATCACCTCACTTTAAAACTGACATGGATGGTCGCTTCATATCTCGTTCAAATGCATAGCGAGTACCATCAATAGTATGATTATCCTTATCCTCTAATCGAGGAAGCGGATTGCCTTATTTATCTGTTTGATAGTCAATATTTTCAAACTCTCTCGCGATATTTGGTGTACGGGCCGGGTCAATGCAAATGAAATCTAAATCATCAAGCCATTCCTCACCATACTGAACACTATCAGGCCCTTTTTTAGCAGCTTTTATTCGCTTAATATCATGATCATTTTTCAACTCTGCGATTGATTTCGGTTCGGCACTATCAGCAAATATTTCATCTGATTGGTACCCTTTTTGTTTCAATTGTTTTGCCAATTCACGGTTGCTGATTTTCACACCGTATATTTCATCGATAGCATAGATTCCGTTTTTCTTCTTGTCATAATGCCATCGAACAAATGCCAGTGGATCAGTCGCGTAACCAAAGTCAACACCATTTCGAATATTGTCAAAGGATGCAACCATATCATCAGTGATTGAGCCCTTCTTAATCTCCAAGTTATCAAACGGTACAACGCCACTCCCTATTGCTTCACCGAGGTATTCCCAACGGTATTTTAAGGGCTTATTTTTCTTAACATTTTCTGCTACTTCTATAAACTTTTTCGATAGGTGTGGATTACCTAAATAAGTCGAATGATGTACATAAGTATTGGCATCAATCATCGAACTCTCATACTTCTTATTCACCCACGATTGCTTACGTTTCGGTGGATTGTAAGAATAATAAAAAGAGTAGTCAAAAGGGTATGCTTGCTGTCTGTCTGTCAGCTTGCGAAAAGATTTTCCCTTCCAACTCCTCACGTAGAATTGAGTTTTCAATTGTCGTTACTTCATCTTCTGACTTAAACTCTGCTAATTCCTCAAACCATACAATAGCTAATGGAAAATCAGCATCTTTGATAGATTTAATTTTCTCAGGATCATCAGCACCAGCAAAGTAAATCTTGTTTCCTCTGCCTAAGTAAGTGATTTCAAGCTTGGAATCAACAAAACGGAATTGGTCACGTACTCCCATTATGTTTGCGGCAGCCTTAAAATTAGCGTACACGGACTTTAAAATCGTGTTCTGCACTTTTCTGATACCAAGTGCCGACACTGGATATTCCATGATATCTAACAGGATTCGCATTGGAATGTGAAACGACTTTCCAGAACCACGACCACCCTTTAGTACATATCGCAGATGTTCCTTTGCTCTGGAGGCGCGCCAAAACGGTTTGAATCGTTCTGTAATGATACTCGCTAAGCTAATACGCTGTTCAGCCATTACACATCATCCACAATCACCACTCTAATTTCTTTATCACGGTTTTTATCAAGATTAGTGATTTCCACTTTTGTCTTATCAATGTTCAACTGCATCTGCTCAAGCTTCAATCGACGCTCGTCGTCCTGATCAGCCATCTCTACGAACTGACGAATAGAAGAACGCAACTCCCCAATTGCTCTCGATTGAGCAGTGAGTAGTTGCGCCTGTCGTTCCCATGCGAATTGGAATTCATATTCTTCCTCTGTTACAGCCTTTTCTACGCCTCCACCATCTTCTATAGAACGTGGGTAGTAATCGTATTTTGCCTTTTTGAGCTCCTTAATTATTTCGTCTTTAGATTCGACGTGCATAATCCTTTGGGCCCTTATGATTGCAGCATACTGTATCTGTATTTGGTCCCAGATTAAATCGGCTGGAGAACGTTCGTTCATTGCTTCCATGATTTCAAGTGTTTCTTCTGGAAGAAACTTTGCGAAGAAACCGTGTGTTGTTGCGTTCTGATTTTGCTAAGGTGCACCATGCCCCTTAGCATTGGAATTACCAGCAGGAGCACCACGACTTCGTTTAGTAACGTTACCATTAGATTTAGTAACGTTACCTTTCAATTGGTGATCCCATTTATCTTGGTTCTTCCACTTTCGAATTTGGGAATCGGATAATTCTAGTTGTTCAGCAATATCCTTCAGGAGCATTTGTCCTTTACTTTCAAGCCACATTTGAAACGCTTCATCACGTTTCGGATTTCTTGGTCTAGCCATATCTCATACACCACCACCTCCAACATCATTTGTTTGTTTTGAATCACCCATTATCTAATTACATAAAAAAACACCTAAAAAAGGTGTTTTATAGTACTTCAATATATAAACCTTCAAATTTATCAACTGGATAAACCCTTAAAGTATTCCAAGCTAATAATACTACTTCATTTAACGGATTCAAGACATTTACACCATCCCATTTTGGATAAAGTAACTCCAAATCTCTTAAAGCAATTTTTAATTTTATCCAAATATCCCCTATGTAAGTTTCTCGGAATCCTTCATCTAATACATCTTCTATTGCATTTTTTTCTGGAAAAATTCCATTCAAATTTCCTAGTAAAGTACTTAATTCTTTTAATAAATGTCCAGCTAATAATTGTACTCTACGGAATATTTTCAATATATCTTTGTCAGAAAAATATTCATCTACTGCTTTATCCATTTCTTGTTTAGTGTATTTTATTAAGTTTGCAAGATGTTCAACGTCAAACGCACTTTCTATGCTTTTAGTACTCGCTGACATTTTCGGAACAATATATTCTTCCCAAATATTCATTGAATGTTGATACAAAACCTTTTCTAAACTAGCAGGCAGTATAGAATATTGTTGATTAAAATGAGTCATTTTCTCGATATTTGAATGATCATGAATATGACACAATTCATGATGAATATTATTAACGAAAGTTGCTTTAACTTTTCATCTTCACCAAATACATGAAGAAAAAGATTCTTATGCAAAAAAATCCTATCTTTCTCAATACCATTATCTAAAAAATCGATTACTTTTCCAAATGCTGTCCCCATTTCATTGTCTGTGTAACCACGTTCATCTTTATTATGCGCAATTTGGAAACTAAATATTGCTTCTTTAAAATCGTTTGGTATATAAATACAATCCAGTCTTGATAAATTTAGTCCAGGTGATAGTTGCTTCTCAACAAATTCTTCAAAGGCTTCTGTCATTTTTTGCAAAGTCAATTCATCAAAACCTTCTAGCTGTTCTATAATGATTTTCAAATAAATCCCTCCTTCTATCCATCATAAAATAAAAGGATACACAAAACCTCAATAACTTTTTGCTCTCAAAACCACAACACTAATTCATTGTAGTAATCTACCAATGCTTGTTGCTTCAATGTTAACTTTGGTTCATTCAATGGCATCACCCCATTATGCTAGTTGCTTGTTCTCTTATTAAATCATTTTACTCAAATATACTTTACAAATTTCCCACTTTTTACTACAATAATGTTAGCCTACTTGTTAAAAAGTAGTATTATGCCGTTATAGCTCAGTTGGATAGAGTGCCCTTCTCAAAAAGGGGATGTCGGGGGTTCGAGTCCCCCTAACGAATGTTCTCCGGGATTCTAAGGAATCTCGGTTTTTTTATTGAAAAAGCCACATTAACATCACCACCAAAGTAAAACAAAAAGTCCCACTCAATGGAGTAGGACTTGATTTATTAACGTAATTCTTCAGGTACTTTTTCCATTAACTCTTCTTTGTTGTACCACTTTTCAACCACTTCTTCAGTTTGTAAAGTGAATAAATCTTTTAGAAATTGCAGTTCTTTACCGTTACCCTCAACCTCTAGACGCTCTAAAACTTCTTTTGCATCTACAGATTTTGTAGATATAGATAGAACAGGTAATTCAACTAGCAAATCTATCAAAGTTTGTGCATTTAACGTTTCCTTTAGCATAGCTCTCACCTCCCATTACAACCCAATCATAACCTAGCAGATGAAATATATGTAATAAGATTTTGCTCTTAAAAGTAAGCACCGTTCCCCAGCAGTCAAAGGGGAGGAAACTGCTCGATACTCACTTTTCAGGGCAAAATAAAAACACCTACTTTTTAGGTGTTCTTCTCAAAATATCGATTTGTAATAAAGCGTTATTTTTAATTACTTCAACTAAATCATCGTATTTTTGTTTGTAATTACTGTGAATATCATTCATTAGGTTATCCACTTCTTTTTTATTAAAGTTAGTCTTCTGGAATTCTACAATCAAATTTCGTATCCCATTATCAATTACACATTCTAACATTTCTAATGGATTGATTGACCAAATTCTCTAAATAAATAACTTTAGCTTTTAAATTACTAAATTTTTCCTCAATTTCTATTCTAATAATTTTCTCTGGATTTCTCAGTTTTTTATACTCATCTTCTGCTTTTTGTAACTGTTCCTCATACTTGTTTTTGCTCGAATTTGATACTTTACTAATCAAATCATCAACTTTTAATTCTGTTATTTTTTCCTTTTGTATAGCTAAATCCTTTATAACATGGCTATATTCTGTAAATAACTTATCTGTATATATCAACAAACTATAAATTTCTTCATTTTTATTTAATAAGAAAGTTGTGTATATTCTATCCCTTTCTTTTTGATCATTTAATGCTGCAGCTTGTTCTGTAGCATCTCTTTGTTCTTGTATTAGTTCTTTGTGTTGTTTTTCTTGATTTGCCAATATAAATTGAGTAGTTACAACCACTGCAATCAAACCAATAATGCCACCTAAATACGCTCCCCAATAACTAAGCCAACCATCTGCTCCTCCTGATGCTTGGCTAAATAACTCAAACTTCATAAATACCGCTAACAATCCTGGAACTAAAAAAATTATTACACACGATAAAATGTAAATCAACTTAGGCAACTTTTTTAAATTTTTCATTTTAACCTTACCTCCCATCTAATCATAAGCCAGTTAGGTAAAATTATGTAATAACAATTTGATATAAAAAAGCCCCCATCGCATTGATGAAGGCTTTTTCCTAATGTGATAATCCTATTGTCGAGTGCTCTTTTCCGACTCGAGGTAGAGCGACACCACGTTATTTTGTAACGAATTGTGTTCTAGTTTTATAGTGCATTTCCGTGCACTTTGTTGATGTAGTAAGTTTGACTGATACCTAATCAATAAGGTTTTTAAGAAGAAGTAGCCTAAAGGCTACCTCATCATTAAATCAATAACCCGTTCTCGTACTCGTTGTACGCTTGTGTGGCTCATATTAAGCTTTGCGCCAATCCATCGGAAAGGCATGCCTTCTAATAACCAATAAAGTACTTCTTGTTCTATGTCGCCATCTACCTTGCCTGTTAAATTTTGAACCATAAGTAGTTCGTCTTTTATCTTGTTAATTCGAACCTCGCGTGCTGCTCTGATTTGAACATGTGCATGGACTGGATCGCTTGTGCTTCCTACAGCTTTAGGCATTGTTGCCTCAATACCATATTTTGCTGTAGAGGCAGCAGTAGTTAAGGAATCTAGCTCATCCTTCATTCTCATGTACTTGCACATGTTGTCATGGTACTTCTTAATTGCCTTATCTAGCTGGTAGCGATTTAATTGTGTTCTTTCTTTTAACATAGGTTTGCCCCCCTAAGTTGTGATATACTACTTTTACTAGATTGTCTTAAAAGGGCATAAACCAATTCGAGCTGTAGCGTGTGCAAACGCTGCGGCTTTTTCAAAAAAGGAATGATGATGTGAACCAATTAATTCTATATGTCAGCTACAAACCAAGCTTGTAGGGAGTGCCGATACTTCCCTTGACCGCCCTGCAAGCTTGGGTTTCTCAAGGGAGCTGATATTGATGAAAAACCGTTCTAAAGCCTATATTCGCCATCAGAGAGAGCGAATTATCCGAAAGAAATGGTCAATTTTAAAAGATGTAATGTTACGTGAAAGTGAGTTCATGCCTGTACGTGGTACATTAAACAAAGGAAAAATTCATTGCTCTTGTAGAATGTGCCGATACGAGCAGTATCACTCAATTCCAAAAGCCAAACATAAAGCTAAATTAAAAGCTATGAAACAGGAAATAGACGATTATGTCTGTTTCCTTTTTTAGTAGTTCCTTATACCCCTTTTAGTTTGCTTTACCAGTTACGACACTGTAACTTTTTTGTGTTACAATTTACAAAAAAATACATAACGAGGTAATTCAATGGACATATTTACAGATATATCGAGTGGCGGCAGTCTGTTGTTTTTTATACCACCACTGATCTTACTGCCAGTTGTTATGATAGGATGTGCAGTGATTTATAAAATCCTATTGGGCAAAATTTTACCAACGAAGATTTATAATTTCTTCCTTGGTCCAATTGCCTTGCTTGGTTTCTTTATTTGGGCTATCCCAATGAAAATGGGGTTTTATGAATTTTTTAGAGCGATATTATAATCGCTCTTTATTCGTCTTATACTCAAAATGTGCAGTAGCTTAACCTTCCATAATCAACGATTTAAATTTAGTCGATTTTAGCCTTTTGCCCTTTACTCCATATTTCACTCGAATAAAATACTACAAATGGAGGTGAAAAAATGGATAACTGTAGTAACTGTAATAAACGTTCCTGCTTATGTGGAAGCCAAATAGGACCATTCACAGCCGTTGATCTCTGTGGCATTACTGGCCCTATCCCTCCTGTACCACCAACAGCATGTAGTGGTCTCTGTGAATATGGTTATATATATAATCTAAGTCCTGAAACTGTCGCTGTAGAGGCTGATGTTATTTTTGATTCAACAGGTATAGTTACACCTGGAATTACGCACATTCCAGGAAC
>Ga0213825_1002757_pt1 | contig 10988 bp, 9 predicted proteins | sample MC6MC0900MG_FD_179896 | JGI IMG/M metagenome (GOLD analysis project Ga0213825, IMG submission 179896) | Enriched soil aggregate microbial communities from Iowa State University, Ames, United States - MC6-MC0900-MG | ecosystem: Environmental > Terrestrial > Soil > Unclassified | place: USA: Iowa... | reverse complement strand
GTTACCAGAGGAGCGAGGCATTTTTCCTACGTTGAAAGTAGAGGAACAACTATACTTCTTCGGTGAGTTGCGCGGCATGAAAAAAGCAGAGCTGAAAAAGGATATTGATTTTTGGATTAGTCGCTTTGATTTAGAAGAAAAACGCAAAGATAAAGCAGAGACGTTGTCTAAAGGAAATCAGCAAAAAGTCCAGTTAATCGCAAGCTTTATTCATAAACCACAATTTTTAATTTTAGATGAGCCTTTTAGTGGTCTTGACCCAGTAAACAAAGACTTACTGAAAGATGCAATTTTACTATTAAAAGAACAAGGTACGACGATTTTATTTTCAAGTCACCAAATGGACAATGTCGAAGAGCTTTGCGATCATTTATGCTTATTAAAGCGTGGTGTCTCGTTATTTTCCGGCAGTTTATTAGATTTAAAGAAACAGTACGGCAAAACGAAGCTTTCTGTACGCACGGATTATTCGACGACAGAATTACTTCAGCTTGAAGGTGTGAAAGACGTTCGTGTAGAAAAAGAGCAAACGGTATTAATGCTTGAAGATGAACACTTTGCGGAAAGTATTTTCCAAAAGCTATCTGCTGGGAAGTATATTGAAAAATTTAGTTTGGATTATTTAACATTGGATGAAATTTTTAAAGATAAGGTAGGTGGCAGCGTTGTCGAAGTTTAGTTTGTTAATGAAGCAATTATATAAATCAAAATTAAAATCCAAATCATTTATTTTAATGACGCTTTTATATGTGCTAGCCATGTCCGTCGCGATTTTTTGGTCGGATATAAAGGAGCTTTTTACAGGCAATAGTGAAGCGCAACAAATTGCCATTGTCAACGAGACAACAGCCGATTTAAGCGCCATCTTTGTGTCAAATAATGATATGGTGTTTATTCAAGATGAAACAAATTTAGAAAAGTTAGAGCAAAAAGTGAAAGATGGGGAACTGGAAGCCATAGTAGAAGTAAGTGACCAAAACGGTCAGTTACATGCAGAAATTGCTACATTTAAGCCTTTAAAATTAAATGATCAATCGACGATTTCTTCTTTATTGCAATATGCAGGTCAGCATTACGCGGTTCAAAAGTTATCTTTATCGTCAGAACAAGCAGCGCAAATTATGGCTGCCCAAACGATTATTTCAAATAAAAATTTAAATGAAGAAAGTGCCGGCGGAAAAAGTGAAGAAGAAAAACAATCCGGACTTTGGGTATCCTATGCGGTAGGCATTTTAATTTACTTCTTTATATCTACATTTTTATCGATGATTACAACTGAAATTGCATCTGAAAAGGGCTCACGCGCGATGGAAATGCTATTAGTAAGCGTCAAGCCTGCCACACATTTTAAAGCAAAAATTGCAGGTGTTTTGCTACTTGCCATGACACAGATGGCAATTATTGCGGCTGTCTTCCTTCTTTACGCAAAATTTGCTAAAGACGGCGTTGTTTGGGATATGGCAGCAAGTATAGTGAAAGAATTATCATTAGGCTATGTACTGTATGCCATTCTATTTTTACTTTTAACTATTATTTTATACTTAATTGTAGGCGCATTATTCGGATCTTTAGTATCGAAAGTGGAGGAAGCGGGTCAAGTATTAATGCCAGCAATGATGATTACCTTAATTGGCTTTTATGTTATGCTTTCAGGAATTGGCAATCCAGATACAATCTTAATTAAAGTCTTCTCTTATATCCCGTTCACATCGGGTATGGTAATGCCAATGCGTATTGGGGCGACAGATATAGGCATTATTGAGCCACTACTTTCACTAGGTATTTTAGTAGGAACGATTATTGTGGCGTATTTATTTAGCTTATCCTTCTACAAACGCAGTGTTCTAACTTATAGTACAGGTGGCGTAATTCAAAAGTTCAAAACAGTATTAAAAGTTACAACGTAATATTTTGAAAGCAGCTATTTTCAAGTAGCTGCTTTTTTAATGCTAGCGGATGTTCTCTACGAAGGTGGCTATTTTCAACATCAATTTACTAATTTATAGAAAAGATGTAAGGTAACTTAACGATTCAGTCGAAATTTAAGTGTAAACAAGCTATAATTTAAAGAGAGGGAATTTTGAACTACTTCTAAATTGTTACAGACAAATTTAATTTTAATTAGAACGATCATTGGAATTGCCTGAACAGATGAAACTTTTTCATTTAGTATTCGTAAATAATAAAAGAGATTATTGCAGGGGGTATTACTTATGTCTGAAATGAACAATGACTTATTCAAATCTAAAGATCCATTCGCAACTGAAAATCCACTTACTCAATCTAATCCATTATTACAAGCTGAACAAGTGCAAACTCCGACGCTTATTTCAGAGCAAGAGCTATCACAAATTGCACAAAACCAACTTGCGTTAAAGAAAGACCCAGAAGTGCACGCGCTTGCTCAAAAAATCGATGTCAAAGACCAGATTGCAATGCTTGAGCTAGGAAAAGAGACGGCGAATGGTATTTCCACATTTTCAGATAAAATGCTGGCGACAATGAGAGCTAGTAAGCTTGAGGAATCCAGCGTATTATTAAATAATTTAAATAAAGTCATGGATAAATTCGACCCACAAGATTTTGCACAAGAGAAAAAGGGCGGCTTTTTAACAAAGTTATTTAGCAAAGGCAAAGAGCAGCTAGAACGATTTTTGTCAAAATATGATAGCATGAATAAAGAAGTGGATGTCATATACCGCGAAATTCAAAAGTATGAAGTTGAAATGAAACGTAATACAGTTGACCTGGAAAATTTATATGATCAGAACTTAAACTATTTCCAAACATTAAGTAAATTTATTGCGGCAATTGAAGTAAAGGCAGATGAAGTGCGTTCTGCATTACCAATGCTAGAGCAAAAAGCGCAAACCGGTGACCAGTTAGCTGCAATGGAATACGAAACGATGCAACGGGCAGTAGAATTACTTGAACAACGTCGCTATGATTTAGAAATGGCACAACAAGTATCATTCCAATCGGCACCACAAATTCGCCTAATGCAACAAGGTAATAATCATTTAATCGGTAAAATAAATTCTGCCTTTGTTACGACTATACCAATTTTTAAACAAGGACTAATTCACGCCGTAACATTAAAACGCCAAAAATTAATTTCTGATTCGATGAGCGAGCTAGATCGTCGTACAAATGAAATGCTCGTGCGCAATGCTGAAAATATTAGCAAAAACAGTGTCAACATTGCACGTGCGGCTGGTAGCCCAAGCATTAAAATTGAAACGATTGAAACGACATGGCAAACTATTATGGCTGGTATTCAAGAAACAAAACAAATTCAAGCAGAAACAGCAAGAAACCGCGAAGAAGGCCGCAAACGTATCGAAAAATTACAGCTTGAATATGAAAAGCTGAAGAAAATGTAATGATGAATTATAAAACAGTAGACAAACTCGAATAATATTCCGTTTGTCTATTGTTTTATTTTGGCATAAGGTGGCACTTTAAAAAACTTAAATACATATTAAAGATTCTGTTTAAGTTATTTTAGTAATAGGGGAAGCACTTTGCTAAAAAACTAAAAGGAAGTTCCGAGTGGGGGAAGGTCCGTATGAAATTCATGTTATTTGTCATTGTATTTGGATTAACATCTTTAAGGGTTATGAGATTTGTGCCAGTTAAAGGAGCATGGCTTAACTATTCTTTATTTTGTTTTGTGGCCAGTATTCTTTTAGCTGTCCTACAACTTAATATAAATAGTCATGCTGGGAATATTAAAGATTATATAATAAGCTCTTCGGCTATATTTGTTGGCTATTTAGCACTATTTATACTTTATCCAATTATTCGATTTAAGATAAATAGCCTTAGTTAAGAATGGTATATTTAACAATAAAGGCTTTTTATTCTTTTTTTTATATAAGTATAATAAAAGCTGTCATGTGAGAAAGCGTACTCACAATGACAGCTTTATTCTTGAGGAATGTTATGTACTATCGCTAATCATCATTATTAAAAGCAGAATTTATCGGTTATAGCATATTATTTCATTTGTGATTTAACTAAAGAACACCTGCATAATTACGCAACATTGTAAATAAGTTGCGAATCAATTAAATCGACTTTTGGATTAGGTTTATTTTGACAAAAATGAAGTTTCTATTTTCGTTTATAGGACTTAAAAAGTCTATGAAGATATTTATAAAGTATTAGCGGAATTAGCGAAGAAAGACATCCACTTACGTGAAACGTTTGAAGCGTGGAAAGAACGAAGTCAAGTTCCAGAATCCATTATTGCGTTTGAAGCTGCGACAATCGAAGATGCTAAATACCTTGCCGAACAAGCAGGGCTAGAAAAAGGCATTGAAAAAGGCAACCAAGAAGGTCTAAAAGCTAACGCGAAAAAGATGATTGTAAAAGGAATTAGCAATGAAGAGATAATAGAGTTAAGTAATTTACCAGTTGAAGATATTCAAGCATTGAGATATAAAATAAAATGAAAAATAGTTGAAGCCCAATTAGCCTAATGGTTATTTGAGCTTCATTCTTTTCTAGTATTGAATTTTCCCCTCGTCAGGAGTGATACTATGTTTATTACAATTCGTGATGTTTTGAACATGGAGGGCTTTAGAGATGTCGAAGTCATTGCAGGAGATTCAGGTTTGGGCCGCAGGGTGGAAAACGTCTATTTTATGGAGGTTCCTGATATTTACGCTTATATCGATCAAAATGGCCTACTGCTCACAACGTTGTATCCAATTGCAGATAAACCGGAGCAAATGCAAACATTGATTCCAAAATTGGCCGCAATGAACCTGGCCGGCATTGCTATCAAGCCCGGTCGATATGTCGCTGAAATTCCAGCCATGATGTTGGAACAAGCAAACAAGCTAGGCATTCCGTTATTAAAGCTCCCTGATGGTGCAAACTTATCAACACTTACCAATCAGGTACTGACAAAGTTTTTAGATGTGAAGACATCGCTATTGGAATTTCGCAATAAGATGCATCAGCAATTGTTAGAGCTATTATTGGAAGGCAACGATGTACACAAGTTCATTCATTCGATTGCCAATCTTGTGAATGCTCCAGTCCTACTTCTAAACAATGAATTTCAATATGTCGGTTCGTCTATAGACCACAATCTCAAAATAATTCATAGCGATTCAAACAAGAGCGCGTTTTCTGTACAAGTAGAAGAGACCATTTATCATAAAGATGATATGTTTATTCAATGCATTTATGCTGGAGGCCATGAATACGGCTATTTAGTCATCTTGCTACATAAAGAAAAAAATCTAACAGAGGATTTGATTATAGCCATCGAACAAGCATCTTTTATCATCGCTTTTTTATTCCAAACTGAGCAAACATTGCTGCAAAAAGAAAGGAATCATTTAAGTAGTTTTGTTCGGGACATCCTTCATAATCAATATACTTCTCAAACCGAAATGATGGAAAAAGCGAAAGTGTTTAAATGGAATTTGCAATTTCCGCTTGTTATGTTAAGCATTAAAACAAGTGAGAAAGATAGTGAAAAGAAATTAGCAATATTTCATAAAATGCTCGATTCAGGTTTAATTGAGAAGTCGGCTGCTAAAATTGTAGATATTCCAATAGAAAATTGCAAAGTTCTTTATATTAATGACTCTTTAGTATGTTTTATTAGTCTTGTATCCGAAAGCAAAATTCGCTACAAACTTCAAAACCTCGGAGATATGATTTTATCTCTGTTTCATAAAAACGGTCATCTAGGCATTAGTATTTCTGATACAGTCCACGATTTTAAGCAAATTAAAGAGTATTACGACCATTCAACATTAGTCTTTCAAGTTTATAAAGAAAACTTACAAACGCAATCGTATGTTCATTTTTATAGCGATATTGGCTTATTCCGACTGTTTCATTATGTTGAAAATCTTTTTATCTTGGAAGAGTTCGTGAATGAGAAGTTAGGAAAAGTGTTTGAATACGATAAAAAGAAAAATACCAATCTTTTAGAGACGTTGAAGTATTATATTAAAAACAATACCAACGTGCAAAAAACGGCAGAGGATATGTATGTTCATTATAATACGATGCGTTATCGAATTAATAAACTGAAAGAACTGGGAATCGATGGTGAAGACGGCTTTGAATTAACAGAAATTTCATTGGCCTACCAACTATATCAATATTTACAGCTGAAAAAAGGGTAAGGAGGATACCCAAACTTCCTTTGGACATTGTCTACTGGGCAATGTCTTTTTTTCGTAAAAAAGACGTTTCGCATTGTAGGAAGTTGACAATTAATAGAGAAATAAATATCAACTTTTTACAATGAATAAACCGCTTTCAAATGCTATGATTTAAGTGTGGAAGGAGGAGTAACAGCATAGTTACACGGTTCAAGTAAAAGGTTTCTGTATTACACTTTTGGAACAAGGAGTGTTTAAAATGCGTGATTATCTTTTGTCTTTAGCGGGAGGTTTGATTGTCGGTATATTATTTTCTTTAGTTAAATTACCGTTACCTGCCCCTCCTTTAGTCGGCATATTTGGAATGGTAGGTATATTTTTAGGAGGTGTATTAATGGATGCTCTTTTCAAGTCTCTCAAAGAAAAGAGAAAGGTCAGTACATAAAAAATCGATGTTGAACATTTGTCAGTTTGTTATTGATGAGTATATCCCATATAAAAAGGAGCATGTAATATGTTACAGATTATCTTGTCTTTTATAGGCGGTTTACTTGTAGGCATATTATTTAAATTTATTAAACTGCCTGTTCCGGCTCCCCCTCTTATCGGAATTGTCGGAGTAATTGGAATTTTTCTAGGTGCAGAACTAGTAAACGCTGTTTTTCATCTTTTCTAAATGAAACATCCTCCTTCCTTTATTGGGAAAATAAGTACTGTTATTACTGTAATTTATTCGTTTAACTATAAAATCCTTGTGAAAACGTATAGTGGTCCATTTCCTAGATCCATATGTTTTGAATATCATTTGAGAGGGAGATCTACATGTCTAAAGTATATAACATTGATGCGAAACCTTATAGTTTTGAATGTGAGTTAGAAAAAACAGCTCTCATTATTATCGATATGCAACGAGATTTTTGTGCACCGGGTGGCTTTGGCGAAAAGCTAGGGAATGATGTTACACTAACACGCGCTATCATCCCGACTACTCAAACAGTACTGGAAGCTGCACGTGAAAAAGGGATGATGGTGATTTATACGCGTGAAGGGCATCGTCTAGATCTTTCAGATTGTCCGCCAAGCAAACTAAAACGTGGCAGCAAGCAAGGAGCAGGTATTGGTGATGAGGGTCCGATGGGAAGAATTCTTATACGAGGTGAGTATGGCCATGATATTGTGGACGAGCTTAAACCTATTGAAGGGGAAATAATAATTGATAAGCCTGGAAAAGGCTCATTCTATCAAACAGATTTAGAAGTTATTTTAAAAAATAAAGGTATTACACATTTACTTGTCGCTGGTGTCACAACACATGTCTGTGTGCAAACAACAATCCGAGAAGCGAATGACCGTGGATTTGACTGCCTACTACTAGAAGATTGCTCAGCGGCATTTGATCCAAAAGATCATGAAAATTCCATTCATATGATCAATCAGCAAGGCGGCATTTTTGGTTGGACAACATCTTCGCGGAATTTACTTGCTTCTCTCGATGAGTAAAGGAAGAGACCAAGAAAAGTTTAAAAAAGTTGCATCAATTCCTAAGGGCATGCGCCATTATCATGTCCAAAGCATGCCCCTTTTTCTCCTACTATCTTCTACCCGAAACGCAATGTTAAAAGTGTAATAAATGATTGTCATTAGAGACTACCCATAGTCTTGTGTTAAATTTATCTCAAAAAATGGATGATTTTAATGGTTACAACATATTGTCAAATCAATCAAATGGATGGTTGTCTGCTAGAATGGTTGCGCCAGCAGCCACTCGGGGAACCAATTGGAGTAGTCCACAGTATTTTTGATAAGGTGATCAATTTTATTGCGGTTGATGGCTCAATGCTCTTTTCTTTGGCAAAAAATGAGGTGAGTCAATCTCCGGGAATGATGAGAACCTTGGAAAATAATATTTTTTCTAAGATGGGTGCATCTTTAATACCGACTAAATCTATATATTTAGTTGATAAAAATCTTTTGCAAATTGGTAATTGGCAATGGGAGTTTTCAAATGCAAATATTTGGAATAGAGGGCTAAGGTTGCAGCACTACCAAACTAAACTATTAACTACTTCATCCCTACTACGATTAAACCAATTCATCTTAGAAAACGGTGCAACGGGAGGGATGTTTTCTGCCTGGAAAAGCGTCACTTATCCACATTGGAAATTGCCTGATGACCAAGAGAAGAATATTTACTTTCCCCTTTTCAAAAATGGGTTAGAGCAATTAAAACAGGAAATAAAGGCAAATAAGCTCCATAAATTTTATTTAAAGTTCGCGGGGCTAGGCATCGGTCTTACGCCATCAGGTGACGATTTTTTAACAGGCTTGCTTGCAACTTGGCAGTATTTTGATGCCTCTCTATACAAGAAAGTGGAAAAATGCAACACCGATTGGCTGCAACAATTAAAAAGAAGAACTACAACGATAAGTTATTTTATGCTGAAGCAATGCTTAGAGGGACAGGTCAATGAAGCTTTGCTAGATGTCTTAGACAATTTGGATGGCAATCCAATCCCTTATTTACGGCGAATATTAGCAATAGGATCGACCTCTGGGACAGATATGCTGACTGGGGTCAGCTTTGCATACCAACAGCTTATCGACTATAAGGAGGAGAAATAACATGGCTTTTAAAGTATCGATAGAACATAACGCCTATTATGACTCGGTCACACTTATGTCACTGTCCAGTAAAATGAACAGAATTGAAGGTGTCGAACAAGCCGTTGTCTCAATGGCTAGTGAAATGAATAAAGAGTTACTAGCGAACATTGGGCTCCTGACAGAAGAGGCCCAAGCGGCAACAGCAAATGATTTAATGATAGCCTTACTGACAGATACAGAAGAGCGAGCAGAGGAAGTAATGGCACTAATCTATAGTGAATTAACCTCCAAGAAGGAAACAAAAGGGAAGGAAAATTATCAGTCGGCAAAAACAATTAATTCTGCATGGAGCCTTATGCCAAGTGCAAACATGGCAATTATTTCTGTACCAGGCGAATATGCTGCACGTGAAGCTCGTCAAGCTTTAAAAAAGGGCATGCATGTGATGCTATTCAGTGATAATGTCAGCATAGAAGATGAAAAACACTTAAAAGAAATGGCCAGAGACAATGGGTTATTCGTCATGGGGCCAGACTGTGGAACCGCCATTATAAACAACATTGGACTTTGCTTTGCTAATAAAGTTAGCGAAGGGGGCATTGGTATAGTCGCAGCTTCTGGTACTGGTTTGCAAGAAGTGACCGTGCAAATTGATCGTCTTGGATACGGTATTTCGCAAGCGATTGGCACTGGAGGTCGTGATCTTCATGAAGCCATCGGAGGCATAATGATGCTGCAAGGGCTTAAAGCATTAGAGAACGATGACAAAACAAAAGTGATTACGTTAATTTCAAAGCCTCCTGCCCCAGCAGTTCAAGATAAAATTCTTAAAGAAGTGAAAAAATGCAAAAAACCAGTTGTCGTGTGCTTCCTAGATGGAGACGCACAAGCAGTAGAGGAAGCAGGTGCAACTTTTTCTCCAACATTAATTGATGCTGCTCGCAAGTCTGTTCAATTACTTGATCCACAAGCTGTTACCGATTCGGAAATGACGAAAGATGCTCAAAGTTGGCTTGCAGTAGAAAAAGCGAAATTAGCTGATTGTCAGCAAGATATTCGTGGATTATTTTGTGGTGGTACGTTAACTGCGGAATCGTTGTCGATTATCCGCTCAACAGGAAAAGATGTTAAAAGCAATGTCGCTAAAAAAGCGGCCGAGAAACTTAGTGATATTACACAAAGTGTTGGCCATACGCTTTTGGATATGGGTGATGACGAGTTTACAAAAGGGAAACCTCATCCAATGATAGAGCCTTCACTAAGAAATGATCGGATTATACAAGAAGCAAAAGACCCTAACACTGCTGTTCTGTTAGTAGATTTTGAATTAGGTTTTGGAGCCCATGAAGATCCGGTAGGTGTCACGCTGGATGCCCTTCAATTTGCAAAGAAAGAGGCAGCACTGGCAGGAAGGCATTTGCCAATCGTTGCCTATATTTGTGGCACTTCTAAAGATAAACAAGACTATCAGCAGCAGTATAAAAAACTTCTATCCGTTGGCGTGTTTGTCGCTGACAGCAATGAAATGGCAACAAAAATGGCCACTATGCTTGTGCAAAAAGGAGGGTATTGAAATTGAGTAAGCTTTATGAGCTTTTTAATCAGCCGTTACAAGTTATAAACATTGGCACTTCCAAATTTAAAGAGGATTTAGATATGCAGGGGATTGAAACAATCCAAGTGGACTGGCAGCCACCGGCAGGAGGCAATATGCAACTACTCGAAGCAATAGACTTCTTTCAGGACAATGTAAAGGTGGAAAAAGCAAACAAAGAATCGATACAACGTATTAAAGATGCCCATCCATTCTTAATTGATATAGGCTTGGCTGTCGATGTCATTCCAGAGATGCATAGGAAGAAAATACTGCACGCAGGACCACCTATCTTATGGGAAAACATGGCTGGCCCGATGCAGGGTGCCATTATCGGAGCGCTTATTTTTGAAGGAATGGCTGCGAATGAAGAACAAGCAAGAGCTTTAATTGATGCTGGAGAAATTGAATTTGGCCCTTGTAATGAACATGCTGCAGTTGGGCCAATGGCGGGCATCATCTCGCCTTCTATGCCAGTACATATCATTGAAAACAGAACACATGGAAACCGAGCTTATTGTTCAATTAATGAAGGTCTAGGAAAAGTATTACGTTTCGGTGCATTTTCAAATGACGTAATTGAAAGGTTAAAGTGGCTACGCGATGTTTTTGCACCTGCTATGAGAAAGGCACTTGCACTAACAGATGGCATTGAT
>Ga0213825_1002756_pt1 | contig 10997 bp, 9 predicted proteins | sample MC6MC0900MG_FD_179896 | JGI IMG/M metagenome (GOLD analysis project Ga0213825, IMG submission 179896) | Enriched soil aggregate microbial communities from Iowa State University, Ames, United States - MC6-MC0900-MG | ecosystem: Environmental > Terrestrial > Soil > Unclassified | place: USA: Iowa... | reverse complement strand
GCTGATCCTGTATTAATAACAGAGTTCGTTGACTTACCAAAAATTATTCCGGGGCCACCTGTTGCCATAATGACAGCATCAGCAGAGAACGACTTAATTTCCATTGTTTTAAGGTTTTGAACTACAACCCCGCGGCATACGCCATCATCATCAATAACAGCGCCCAAGAACTCCCAGCCCTCGTACTTTGTAACCAAGCCGTCTACTTCATGGCGGCGAACTTGTTCATCCAATGCATAAAGCAATTGCTGACCAGTTGTTGCACCAGCAAACGCGGTACGGTGATGCTGTGTTCCGCCGAAGCGTCGGAAATCTAGTAATCCTTCAGGAGTACGGTTAAACATAACTCCCATCCGGTCAAATAAATTAATAATAAACGGTGCAGCCTCACACATCGCCTTAACTGGAGGCTGATTAGCTAAGAAGTCTCCACCATAAATGGTATCATCAAAGTGAATCCATGGGGAATCACCTTCACCTTTTGTATTTACTGCTCCATTAATACCACCTTGGGCACAAACAGAGTGAGAACGTTTAACCGGAACAAGAGAAAATAACTCTACCGGTGTTCCTGATTCTGCAACTTTGATGGTAGCCATTAAGCCAGCCAAGCCGCCGCCGACTACGATCACTTTACCTTTACCCATTCGTGACTCACTCCCTCAATCCAAAATACATTATTTTTCCGACCCAGAAATTTTTATTAAACAAATGCAACTAGTGTCTGTACGGCAATAAATGCTAGAACAACAAAAACACCAATTGTCACGTATGTAGAAATTACTTGTGAACGAGGTGACACAGTGATACCCCAGCTTACTAAGAATGACCACAAGCCATTAGCGAAGTGGAAAATTGCTGAGATGATACCAACTAAATAGAATACAAACATGAAAGGTGATGAAAGAATATCATGCATCATATCAAAAGAAACTTCAGCACCAAATGCGGCTGCTACGCGAGTTTGCCATACATGCCATGCAATAAAAATCAATGTAATGACACCAGTTATACGCTGAAGTATGTACATCCAGTTCCTGTATGTACCAAATCTGTTGAGATTGCTATTAGCGGTAAAAGCAATATAAAGACCATAGATTGCATGATAAAGTATTGGTAAATAAATAACTACAGTTTCTAGAACAATCCGGAACGGCAGATTTCCCATAAAACCTGCAGCCTTATTGAAGGATTCCGGTCCTCCTGTTACAAAATGGTTGACTACAAGGTGCTGCAACAAAAATACTCCGATTGGAATAACTCCCAGCAGCGAATGCAATCTGCGATTAACAAACTCTCGATTACCCGCCATTATTTTACCCCCCTTTAATTTTTAAAAAATGATGATAAGTTTCTACCCTTTTTTGTTCCCCTTAAAAGAATCCTTAACCTAGCACCACTGTGACAATTATGTGACATGTCCATTTTACTCCCAACAACATAGAGCGTCAAGAAAACGGATACACAATCTTTATTAAAAAATAAAATGTTTAAAATATATTGATATTATAATAGAATGCCGTGAACCGCTCCATTCGATTGGATTTTTTTTGAAATAAAACCAATATTTTTTGCATTTAATTACCAACATCTAACTGTTGAACTTTTTACTTTTTAGGAAAAAATAATTATGATGGTAAATATGATTAGGTATTCCACAATAACATTACTTTTTCCAAACAAAACTGTACTGAAACTTAACACAAATTGTATATAATAGAATAATAGAAAGAGGGGAAATATGTGAAAGAAAGTACAGCTGTTGATTTAAACGTGAATGCCGCTGAACCACGAACGATATCGATATTTGGATATGAGTTAATCAGAGAAGTCCTTTTGCCGGAAATTTTAGGAAATGACACCCCTGAAATCTTATATTGGGCAGGTAAGCGTCTTGCAAGAAAATTTCCATTAGCTGATTTTGATCAAGTTATTGAGTTTTTTATCAATGCTTCGTGGGGTCAGCTTGAAATGAAAAAAGAAACGAAAAATGAAATCGAAATTGAATTAACAAGTCCACTGATTGTGTCACGGGTGAAATCAAAAGCAGAATACTTTTTCCAACTGGAAGCCGGATTCCTTGCCCAGCAAATCGAGCTTCAAAAAGAAGTCATCGCCGAAGCCTTCGAGCACCCAGTCAAAAAAGCAAACAAAGTTCAATTCACCATCAAATGGGACACAAAAGACCCAATTAAATAAAGATTACTCGAATCATTTCCACTATCGTCTTGTTATTAAGGGTGTCAGGCACCGTATTGGTGCCTGACACCCTTTTTACTATTTGCCTAGTTCGAATGCTGAGTGTAGTGCTTCGACTGCTTTTAGCATATGATTTTCTTCGACGACGACCGATACTTTTATTTCAGATGTGCTGACCATTTTGATTTGGATGTTGTTGGCCGCAAGTACTTCAAACATTTTTGCAGCTACCCCTGGATTGGAGATCATGCCCGAACCAACAATTGATACCTTTGCTAATTTATTCTCCGCATCGAGCTGCTCATAACCTAGTACATCCTTATTGTCCTCTAGTACATTTAATGTCTCTAACAAATCATTTGTATGAATGGAGAAGGACAGATTGGCACTTCCTCCTTCAGTGGTGCTTTGAATAATAATATCAACGTTGAGATGATTCTGAGCTAATGTAGTAAAAATTGTTGACAGGCTAGTTAGTGAATTGGTAAGCCCTAATACAGTTACCTTTGTAATTTCATCTTCAAATGCGACACCGCGTACCACTAGATTTTGTTCCATTGTTGCTTCCCCCTCAATAACTGTTCCTTCTATTTTCTCCATACTTGAACGAACCTCAAGCTGGACTTGATAGTTTTTTGCAAACTCCACTGCCCTTGGGTGCAATACCCCCGCACCTAAATTAGCAAGCTCGAGCATCTCATCATACGAAACAGATAATAATTTGCGTGCCGCTTTGACATACCTAGGATCCGTGGTGAATACCCCGGTCACATCGGTATAAATATCGCACTTATCTGCTTTAAGGGCAGCCGCTAATGCTACTGCCGTCGTATCAGACCCGCCGCGGCCAAGAGTGGTAATCTCACCGTCTTCTGTTATTCCTTGGAACCCGGCAACAATGACTACTTTACCTTCTGATAGCTGGGTTTTGATTGCCTCCGTATTAATTTTTGAGATTCTTGCGTTTCCGTGAACTGGTTCTGTAACGATTCCTGCCTGCCAGCCTGTAAAGGAAACTGCATTAAGTCCCTGTTGATTTAAGGCCATCGACAACAATGAGATGGTCACCTGCTCCCCCGTGGATAACAGCATATCCATGTCCCGCTTATTTGGCTGCGAGGAAATTTCCTTTGCAAGGCTTACAAGCTGATCCGTTGATTTTCCCATCGCCGAAACGACGACTACGACATTGTTCCCTCGTTCAATCTCCTCTTTTACACATGCTGCCACATTTAATATTTTTTCTACATTACCGACGGAAGTTCCACCAAACTTTTGTACAATAAGCCCCATTTTTGTCTTCTCCTTCTTTCTAGTGAATTCTTCTAGTTTTCCCCATAAACGCAAAAAAGCAATGAGAAGGGCATCTCATTGCTTCAAGAACACGAAAAAATAAATTCTCGTACAAACAATGTAAGATAGCTCTCCAAGACACAAGTCTTGACAATCCTGCATTTATTAAATGCAGAACCAGCAAAGAAAGAAATGAGACCTTCTTCACTTCGGCGAACATTCCCTTTCATGATTCTTCTACGAAGCTCATCCTTCTCAGAACCACTACTCTTGAAGCTCGCACCTCTACCTTCACTTTAGTACTATAAAGTGATAGTAACGTAAATTTTCACTCATTATAGCATGTTCTTTTTTTTCTGACAATGCTTATGAACGAAGTTTATTGATTAATTCTTCTACGACATTGGCTGGAATTCCAAGGGCTCGAAATTCCTCAAACGTGGCTTCCTTCATTTTCTTAACAGATCCGAATTCCTTTAATAATTGTTTTTTTCGCTTTTCACCAATTCCCGGAATATCGTCAAGTAACGATTGGAAGGCGGACTTTCCACGGATTTGGCGATGAAAGGTGATCGCAAAGCGGTGTACTTCATCTTGGATTCTTTGTAATAAATAAAATTCTTGGCTGTTCCGTGCGAGCGGGACAATTTCCAATGGATTTCCGTAGAGAAGCTGTGATGTCCGGTGCTTTTCATCCTTCACGAGCCCTGCAAGCGGGATATCCAAACCTAGTTCATTTTCAAGTACGTCCCGGACAGCCTCAACATGCCCTTTTCCGCCGTCAATGATAATTAAATCTGGAAGTGGCAACTCTTCTTTCAAGGCTCTAGAGTATCTTCTTCTCGTAACCTCTCTCATTGATTCATAGTCATCAGGGCCTTTAACCGATTTTATTTTATATTTGCGGTATTCCCGTTTGTTTGCCTTCCCGTCAATAAAGACAACCATCGCCGATACAGGGTCTGTTCCTTGGATATTGGAATTATCAAAGGACTCAATCCTGTGCGGGGTGTAGATCCCCAACAATTCTCCAAGGTTTTCTACTGCCTTAATGGTTCTTTCCTCGTCTTTTTCAATTAAGGAGAATTTTTCGTTTAGAGCTATTTTTGCATTTTTAATGGCCATTTTGACGAGATCTTTTTTCTGCCCGCGCTGAGGCTGCAGCACTTTCACCTCAAGCAGCTGTTCAGCCATTGTCAAATCCACTTCATCCTGAATGAGAATCTCCTTTGGCTTGAAGTGATTTGCTTTTGTGTAAAATTGTCCAAGGAACGTTAAAATTTCTTCCTCTGGCTCATTATAGATTGGAAACATGGAAACATCCCGCTCAATAAGCTTTCCTTGGCGGACAAAGAAGACCTGGACACACATCCAGCCTTTATCGACAGCATAGCCAAATACGTCTCGATCGGTAAAATCTGTCATCGTAATTTTTTGCTTTTCCATAATCGTTTCAATATGCACAATTTTATCGCGGTATTCCTTAGCCCGTTCGAAATCAAGTTCCTCTGCTGCATCGGTCATTCTTTCTGTTAGCTCTTTCTTAATCTCCTTATACCCGCCGTTTAAAAAACGCGTTATCTCATCCGTCATTTCCTTATATTGCTCTTCACTTACTTCATTCACACATGGTGCCAGGCATTGCCCCAAATGATAATACAAGCAGACACGGTCAGGCAGGGTGGAGCATTTTCGTAACGGATAAATACGGTCAAGCAGCTTTTTGGTTTCGTTGGCCGCCCCGACGTTCGGGTAGGGGCCAAAGTATTTGCCCTTATCCTTTTTTACTTTCCTTGTAATGATGAGTTTTGGATGTCTTTCCGCTGTCAGCTTGATAAACGGATAGCTTTTGTCATCCTTTAGCATGATATTGTATTTCGGATCGTATTTCTTGATTAAATTCAATTCCAGTAGGAGTGCTTCTATATTTGAAGAGGTAACAATATATTCAAAGTCCTCGATTTCATTGACAAGTCTTAAGGTTTTTCCATCATGCGACCCGGTGAAATAGGAGCGAACACGGTTCTTTAGTACCTTTGCTTTCCCCACATAGATGATCGTTCCCTGACGGTCTTTCATTAAGTAGCAGCCAGGCTGATCAGGCAGCAGTGTCAGTTTTTGCTTAATGGTTTCATTCATTTCTGGCCACTCCACTCCATCACTTTTTTCACTATCTTATAAAATATTAATGCAAACAGCTCATAAAGGGAAGTGGGAGGTTTTTCTTAGAAAATAAAAAACCTTAACCGGAACAATTTCCAGTTAAGGTTTATATCTGTATCGCAATAACTTAGATGTGTTTTTCTAACACACTAGCTAATGCTTCTTTTGGTTGGAAGCCGACAACTTTGTCAACAACTTCGCCATTTTTCATAACCAACAATGTTGGAATGCTCATGACACCAAAGTTAGCAGCTGTTTGTGGGTTGTCATCCACATCAAGCTTGGTGATTTTTACTTTATCGCCCATATCTGCATCAAGTTCTTCAAGAACTGGAGCGATCATTTTACAAGGTCCGCACCATGGTGCCCAGAAATCGACAAGTACTGTACCTGAACCTGTTTCAGCAGTAAAGTTTTGATCTGTTAAATGTGAAATAGCCATTTTTATTTACCCCCATAATTAATACTGAAATACTACCGAAAGTATAACATCGATTGGAAAATCACGCTAATAAATTGCTCTACTCGTTATTTTCCCTTATTTTAGCCAAAGTATTCCCCAAAATATAGAAGCGAGCAGGGCATTCCACTCGCTTCCGCTTTCTTATTGGCTAGCTCCAGCGCCTAGGGGCTAGGCGCTGGAGCTTTTCTTATTATGAATGAACTTTAAGCTTTTTAAACTCTTCTGTTAATAATGGAACGACTTCAAACATATCGCCAACGATTCCGTAATCAGCAATTTTAAAGATGTTTGCTTCAGGATCTTTGTTGATTGCAACAATTACCTTGGAGTTGGACATACCGGCTAAATGCTGGATGGCTCCAGAAATACCGCAGGCAATGTATAGATCCGGCGTTACAACTTTACCAGTTTGGCCAATCTGTAATGAGTAATCACAATAGTCGGCATCACACGCACCACGAGAGGCACCTACTGCTCCTCCTAATACTTGAGCCAATTCTTTCAATGGCTCGAATCCTTCAGCACTTTTAACACCGCGTCCTCCGGAAATAACCACTTTTGCTTCACTTAGATCAACACCTTCGCTTGCTTTTCTTACTACTTCTTTAATAATGGCACGAAGGTCTTTAATATCAACAGACAGGGAGGATACTTCTCCTGCTCTGCTTTCATCTTTTTCTAATGGGGCAATGTTATTTGGACGTACCGTTGCAAAAATTAATCCGTCAGTAACAATTTTCTTTTCAAATGCTTTGCCGGAATAAATTGGTCTTGTAAACACGATATTTCCGCCAGCTTCTTCTACTGCTGTTACGTCAGAAATGAGACCGGATGAAAGCTTACCGGCAATTCTTGGTGCCAAGTCCTTACCTAGTGCTGTATGACCTAAAACAAGTCCTTCTGGTTGTTCTTGATCAATCACAGCTAATAATGCTTGGGCATAACCATCTGAAGTATATTGCTTTAATTTCTCATTTTCAACAAGGACAACGCGGTCTGCTCCATTTTGAACGAGCTCAGCACTTAAAGCGCTTACAGATTCACCAACCAAGACCCCAATAACTTCTCCGCCCTCTGCAACCGTTTTTGCTGCAGCAATTGCTTCGAAAGAAACATTTCGTAATGACCCGTCTCGAACTTCCCCTAATACCACTACTTTTCTTGACATGTAAGTTTACCTCCTGAAAAAACATTTTTATGTGAGTACGATTAAATTACTTTTGCTTCAGTATGAAGTAGGTGAACAAGTTCTTTCACTTGATCATTCAAATCGCCGGCTAATACTTTTCCTGCTTCTTTTTTAGGCGGCAAATAAATTTCGATTGTTTTTGTTTTTGCTTCGACATCGTCTTCTTCGAGGTCAAGATCGTCTAATTCTAATTCTTCAAGCGGCTTCTTTTTCGCCTTCATAATACCTGGTAGAGAAGGATAACGCGGCTCATTAAGTCCTTGTTGTGCTGTGACTAAAAGAGGCAAGCTTGTTTCGATGATTTCAGCATCACCTTCCACGTCACGGGTAACGGTTACATTTGTTCCTTCTATTTCTAATTTGGTAATGGTTGTTACATAAGGGATGTTCAGCAGCTCGGCAACACGTGGGCCAACCTGCCCTGATCCGCCGTCAATTGCAACGTTTCCTCCTAAGATTAAATCAGCATCTTTATCCTTTAAGTATTCTGCAAGAATTTTTGCTGTTGTATATTGATCGCCATTTTCGATATCGTCTTCAGTATTGATGAGGACAGCTTTATCAGCACCCATTGCAAGTGCGGTACGAAGCTGTTTTTCCGTTTCCTCATTGCCGACAGAAAGAACAGTTATTTCGCCGCCATTGGCATCCCGTAATTGAATCGCTTCTTCAATCGCATATTCATCATAAGGATTGATGATAAATTCGGCACCATCCTCATTGATTTTTCCACCTGAAATGGAGATTTTTTCTTCCGTATCAAAGGTTCTTTTCATTAATACATAAATGTTCATGGTTTCCCTCCTAGAAATTTTCGAGCATTCGCTCAGTTTGAAAGATTGAGAAAATTTTTCGTAAAAAAATTATACTAACTTCTTTAAGCATGGGGCCTGCTTAAAGAAATTATTCACCTTTAAAGTTTGGTTCTCTTTTTTCAAGGAAGGCTTGAATTCCTTCTTTTGCGTCATTTGAAACAAAAACTTCACCAAATAATTCTGCCTCTTTATTAGTGCCTTCATAAAATTCTTCTGTTTTCGCATAGTTTAATAATTGAACGGCTGCTCTAATGGAGACAGGACTTTTCTTAGCGATTTTTCCAGCTAATTTATAAGCTTGATCTAATACTTCATTTTCCGGATAAGCATGATTGGCAAGCCCGTACTGAACTGCCTCTATTCCTGTAATTGGCTCAGACGTGAACAACATTTCCGCGGCTCTTGCAACTCCTACATATTTTGGCAGGCGCTGTGTACCGGCAAAACCAGGGATTAACCCAAGCTGCAGCTCCGGAAGACCAAGTTTAGCAGTTTCGCTAACATAGCGGATGTGACAAGCCATTGCCAATTCAAGACCACCACCAAGGGCTGCCCCGTGAATCGCTGCAATAATCGGTTTTGGAAACTTTTCCATGCGGTCAAATAAATCTTGTCCAAACTTACCAAGGTTCGTAAACCCTTCTGAAGAAGTTACAGTGGTAAATTCTTTAATATCCGCTCCAGCTGAGAAAAAGCGGCCTTCTCCATGAATAACTATCACTCGAATGTCACGGTTTGGCTCAATTTCATCCAAGACAACCGACAGTTCCCTTAAAAGACCAGACGAAAGGGCATTTGCTGGAGGACGCTGAATCGTAATAGTGGCAATACTGTTTTGATACGACCATTTTAAATATTCCAAAATAACTCCCCCTATTCTGCTGCTCTTCCAAACCCGCAGCCATTAATCAAGAGATGATGGACTGGGGATGCCAGTGCAAGCAAATTATACTTTTCCTCGTTCATCACCCATGATGTCGCGGTTTCATCAATGGTACCGAAAATCATTTGCCGGGCAAGTCGTACATCAAGGTCTGGTGAAAACTCTCCCGTTTCTATGCCTTCTATAATAATTTTATCAATCACCTGTAAGTACCCTTTTAAAATATTATTAATTCGGAGGCGCAAATCCTTATTGGATTGGCGTAATTCCAGTTGGGTCACAATCGCAAGGTGATGATCCTTATACAGCATGCTGAAATGGGCTTCTATCATCATTAATAACTTCTCCGCCGCCGTCCCTTTTCCTGCAATCATTTGATCTATTTTTTCAATGAAATTTCCCATTTTTTCTTCAAAGAGTGAGATTAGGATATCTTCTTTGTTTTTAAAATAAAGATAAATGGTGCCATCCGCCACTCCTGCCTGCTTCGCAATTTTCGAAACTTGGGCCTGATGGTATCCATTTTCAGCGATGGCAATGACTGCGGCATCAATTATTTGCATATATTTGGGCTTGCTTTTTTTCAAATCTATCCCCCCTTTGAAGAAAATTGGAAAAGCGGAAGCACATTGCTCAGGGGCTTATGACCTCAGGCACCTAGACGCTGTAGCTGGACAATTCTCAAAGATATATTAGCAAAAAAGAAAATATGAATGAATCATCATTCATATTTTAATAATAAATATTTTCTTTATTTCTGTCAAGAATTTCTGACCGTCCTTTATCATACTATAGCAAAATTGATTGCTAGACAAGCCTAAATGTTCAAAAAAAAATGACAGTTCCTATGCTTAGGCATGTTTTTGGCTTTCTTCTTCTATTTTTCGTTTTTCTTCTTCAATTAGCATTCTTCGTAAAATTTTCCCCACTGCTGTTTTCGGCAATTCCTCTCTGAATTCATATAGCCTTGGAGCCTTATAAGCAGCCAGATATTTCCTTGCATATTGGTTCATTTCATCAGCTGTGACTGTTGCACCTTCTTTTAAAACAATGTACGCCTTAACGGTTTCGCCTCTATATGGGTCGGGAACCCCTGCTGCCACTGCCTCAAGCACATCTGGATGTTCATATAAAACTTCCTCTATCTCTCTAGGATAAATGTTGTATCCGCCGGCAATAATCATATCCTTTTTACGGTCGACAACATAAAAATACCCTTGCTCATTCATATAGCCCAGATCTCCGGTATACAGCCATCCCTCATGTAAGACTTCCTTTGTTTCTTCAGGACGATTCCAGTAGCCTTTCATTATTTGCGGCCCTTTGATAACAATTTCGCCAATTTTCCCAACAGGCATTGGTTCCCCTGTTTCAATCGAGACGATTTTTACATCTGTATCGGGATATGGAACACCGATACTGCCCTTTACTCTTTCCACATCCCACAAAAAGTTAGAATGTGTGACAGGCGATGCTTCTGATAATCCATAACCTTCTACAAGCTTTCCTTCCGTAACTTCCTCAAATTTCTCCTGTACTTCAAGCGGCAGCGGGGCTGAACCGCTGATGCATGCCTCAATCGAAGATAAATCATATTTTTTTAGATCAGGATGGTTTAATAAACCAATATAAATAGTTGGGGCGCCTGGAAATAGGGTTGGGCGTTGTTTATGAATCGTTTTTAACGTTGTCAATGCCTCAAATTTCGGCAGTAATATCATTTTACAAGCCATCTTAATCGATAAAATCATGCAGACAGTCATCCCATAGACATGAAAAAACGGAACAATTCCAAGCATCGATTCTTCACCAGGCTTAGCTTTGTATAACCATGCCTCACTCATCAATGTATTCGAAACTAAATTCTTATGGGTCAACATGACTCCTTTTGGTGAACCCGTTGTTCCACCTGTATATTGAAGGAGCGCGATGTCCTCCTCTGGATTGAAATCGTATTTGATTAATTCTTTTGGGCTTCCCTTTAAGATTTCT
>Ga0213825_1002755_pt1 | contig 10998 bp, 1 predicted proteins | sample MC6MC0900MG_FD_179896 | JGI IMG/M metagenome (GOLD analysis project Ga0213825, IMG submission 179896) | Enriched soil aggregate microbial communities from Iowa State University, Ames, United States - MC6-MC0900-MG | ecosystem: Environmental > Terrestrial > Soil > Unclassified | place: USA: Iowa... | reverse complement strand
GGCCTGCGCACCAGGATTTTCACCACCGCCGCCCCTGCGGAGCCTGTGGTGTCGAGCTTGTTACCCGCGAATGACCGGTCGCGCACCTCGAGGCTCACGGTATTTGACCATCCCGGTAACAGCGGCAGGCTGTGAAGCGCCAGTGTCTCGGAATCCGGGTTGTGCACCGAGTCGAGTTCCATGCCTTCATAAGCGCGGGTGATGCGCAGTTCGTACAGGGCTGTTTCAGAGAGCTGCTGCTGACGATCCGGAAGGACGCCTTCGTCCAGTTGGAGCAACTCGGTCCCGGTGGCGGTGTGAATGAGTTCTTCGGTGATTCTGGCAGGCAGTCCGGGCACGTGTCTGGCCACCTGTTGCACCAGCGGTGCATCGCGATGCTGGCGTGACTGATAGCGTTGTTCGAACAGGGCCGGGCGCTGTTGCTCGGCAATCTGCACGAGTCGGGTGCGCAGTTGCCGGCTGCGTGCATCGAGGGCGATTTTTTGTCCGAATCCTTCATTGAGCAGGGTGTTGATTTCGCTCTCGTCGAGGCTCGACAGCAGTGTCTTGAGCAGATCGCTGTCAATCAGCTGTTCAAGGTGAATGTCGGCGAGCGGCCGTTGCTCGTTATCCGAGGACTGCCAGACCGTTTCGTCCTGTGCATCGATCAGGCGCAGCCGTCTGGTGGCCGGCCACAAGCCCTGTTCGTTGAGCAACTGGAGCTGGATCAACGGATCGGCCTGTTGATAAATCGTCGGATCGTTGCTGCTCATCTGTTCAATGAACGTTTGCAAAGCCTGATCGATCTTGAAGCGCTCGATAGTATCGGCCAGCAACGGGGGCACACGTTCCTGATTCAGGTGCATCCTGCGCAGTCCGTCTTCGCTGAAGCCGCTGACACGCAGAATCCGTTCGCGCTGTGTCGGCGTAAAACTCTTCATGCTGTGACCGATGCGCCGCAACACCGTGGCGCGATCCCACTGCAACGGGTTTTCCAGTTCGGTATGAAACGCCCCCTCACCGTTATGTCGCACGATCGGCTGATAGGCATCGGGGCGGGTGGGGTGTTCGACGCGCCATTTGCCGGAGTACTCGTGATCGTTGACGGCGAAGTGAGCATCTTCGATCGGCACCAGCCTTTTGCCTGCGTGCAGGTGCGCGCCTTGTGCATCGACCCTGGCGCTTGCCGGCGGCGCCAGAGCGCTCGCGTATGGCTTCAAATCGGGTTTCCAGTACAGGGTTTTACCGTTGCGCAGTTTCACCGGCTGGAACCGATCCATGAACGCCACCACTTCGGCTGGCAACACTTTGGGCAGTTCGGCCATGGCGATGCCGGTACCCACTCCGAATGCACCGAGCTGGATCAGTGATTCGAGTGCCGCAAACAGATGTTCACGGGCTTCAGTAGTCTGCCCTTGCGCCCAATCGATGACCGCCTCGAACACTTCGTCGAGCAACTGATAGCTGATATACGCCATCATCATTTCGCCAAGAAACGGCACAAACGGCAGGACCACGAAGGAAGCGATTTCGACGATCGTGCCCGCGATCCTGACCCACGAATCCCAGAGCGCCCAGCGGGCATTGCGATCGACCATGGCAGTGGGGACCGCAATCACGGCGGCATCGTTGAGGATCTTGTTCAGCTTGCGTTGATAGAGCTGTTCCCACAGTTCGCCGGCAATGGGCGTGGTCGTCAACTGCAGGTCGGTTTTTTCGATGGGCACTTCCCGCCAGGACGGTAATTGGCTGCCGGCCTGCGGCGGGTGATATTTCATCTCGCTCAGGCGCTGCTTGAGTTGGCCGAACAACTGCCCGCGCTGTTCATGGGCAACGAAGCGGCTGAAGAAATTCTGGTAGTCCGTCATTCGCAATTGTCGGATCAGTTCTGTCGCGAATTCGCCGCTGGAGCTGTATTGCCTGATCGGATGCTCGGGGTCGTCCGGTACGTATGCCACCACGGCAACTGCGCTACCGGCACGCTCCAGGTCGGGGGCGAATATCACGATTCCGGTCAGGGCGACCGACATCATGCTCAAGTCGTGGCACAGCATCGTCTGGCCATCGATCTGCACATCTTGATTGCCATCAAGCAGACTTTCGATCGCTTGCAGGTTCGCCTGGTCGATATCACCATTCATCCGCGCCATTTTCAGCGCTGCGCGCAGAGCGGCCTGTTGCGCGGTGTTGACCTTGTGCCGCAGCACGGCTGCGGCGACCGGGGCAGCAAGTGCGAGTTGCTCCTCCAGATAGGTTTTGTAGCGCGCGCCGATGTCCAGTTCGCGGCACAGACTGGCGAAGACCGCAATACCGAGCTTGGCATCGATCTGTGCCAGCACCTGGAATTGCCCGCTGGTGGATGGTGCAGTGATGAACGAGGAGCCGCCGGCGTAGGCATCGGGGGCGGTCTCTCCGACTTCGAAGTTGTGCAGCGCCGCGTCCAGCAAGGACACGGTCCAGGTCCGGGTGCCGGTGCGAATGCCTGCCGCTGTGACGGGAATGTACAGGCGCAGGAAGGTTTGCCTGACGTCCAGATCCAGCGCGAAACGTGACTTCAGGGCCTCGGTGAGAATCGGTTCGGCGAAGGCCTCGGGGCTCTGCACCTTGTCCAGTACTTGATCGACGGCGTTTTGCGCGGTCATCTGGCTGCCAATGGCACCTCTGAGCGCGTCGTGCTGCGCGCGCGGAGCGGTTTTGAGTGGGATGCTGAGCGGCTGGCGATGGTTCTTCAGCGCCTCGCGGCGTCTGGAGGAAGCTTTGCCCAGCCATTGGGGGATGGCTTTGACCAGCGGTTCATAGTGCGCAGCGGGATTAAGCGTGGTCGGCACAGACATCGTTGGCGTCCTTGAGCGTTGGAAAAGAGCTCAAGCAGAGCAAAATGCATCCCGTGTCAGGTGGTACATATGTATGACAGGCCACGCCGGGGAAATCCGGGGGCGCTACCAGGAAGTTGTCGCTTGGCGCCAAGGACGGGCACAAGCCCGTCGCAAGCTGGAGCGGACCTTCCAGTACTAATGAAACTTCAACTTTCCACGTCTTCGTCAGGCGGCAGACTGTCGGGCCGTGGCATTCCCCTCACGGCGTTGATGCCCAGTGTATTGCCCGTTTCATGGTAGTGAGCGGCAATGCGTTCCAGGCTCTGGGCGGAGAAGGGATTGCCGCTGAAATCGTAATTGGCCGTGTGATCCGGGTTGGCGTCCAGCAGTTCGATCGGCATGTCGGTGATCGCGTTGTTGGACAGATCAGCCTGGATCAGGCTGTCCCTGTCGAATAGCCCTCGAGGTATTTCCCTGATCCCGGTGTTGCTCAGGTTCAAGGAAGACAGTTTCCGCAGATTGCGCAGGTCAGGAGTCAGGCCCAGCGGGTTGTTCCTGAGGTTCAGGCTGTCGAGGTTTTCCATGTTCGCGAGAGCGTCCACGGTTTGCCGGGTCAGGGTGATGCGGCATTCAGGCAGGCTTAGCGCGGTCAGGCCTTTCATCTTGATAATGGCCTCGGGGAGGTTGTTCAGTTGATAACCCCGGACGGCGAGGCTGTGCAGATTGGGGAAGTAGTCCAGGAACCTGCTCGCTTTTGGAGCAATGCTCCCGGAGCTGGTCAGATGGAGTTCGAGGACGTGGCCAAAATCAGCCGTCAGTACGGGGAGGTCCCCCAGGATTGACTGGTTGAACACGAACGCCGTCTCGCCGGTGAAGGAATTTTCCACCGGTATCTGACGCCAGCATCGCTCCAGGCTGTTCTTGAACTGCATGCGTTTGAATTGCTCCAGCAACAATGCTTGGGCATCGAGCGGTTCACCCGTGACAGGATCATCGGGGACGTCCGTCATCCACACGGTCAACTCGCTGGTCAGGCTGGTCCGCTCGGCTTTTTTGCGTGCCAGTTCGACGCGGCCGTCGGCCAGGGTGCCGGGCAGGTGATAGAGGTATTCACTGGCTTGATCCTGGCTTAAACCGGGGTACAGGTCGATGGCCTGATCGATATCCGCCTGGGGAGCCAGGACGCCAAAGTTTTTACCGGTTTTGCGGTAGTAGGTTTTTATCTGCTCTCGCGCTGTCGCGGACAACGGGTTGTTTCCCAAGTCCAGACCGTCGCCCAAATCAGGGGACAGGTTGAAGAGGTCGTCGGGCAGTTCGGTGATACGGTTATCGCTCAAAATGGCCGTTTCGAATCGGGCCAGCCGGGGCAGGCCAGGCGGAACCTGATCAATCCCGGTATTGGACAGGTTGAGGTACGTCAGTGCGGTCAGGGTCGAAACGTCCGGGGCGCGAGTCAGCGGATTACCGGACAGATCCAGCATCTCCAGATGGACTCGCGAGGCCAGTGCCGCCTCTCCTTCGGCGTCCAGCACCAGGCCGCACCGGGTCAACGCCAGGAGGTTGAGCGATCGCATCTGCCTGATCGCCTGCGGCAATTGACCCAGGGGGAGGTTGCGCAACTCCAGATGGTCAAGGCCGGTGAAGGGTTCAAGGAAGCGGGGCGGCACTTGCAGATCCGGGTTGCCAATGAGCGACAGTTGCGTCAGGTGACTGAAATCTGCGGTCAATGTGGGCAGGTCACCGATAAAGTTCAGGTCTGCGACGAAGATGTCCGACCCGATCTCCGGCCTTTGGATTTTCCTCTCGCGCCACCAGCGCTCCAGGCTCTGGGAGAACGCTTTTCGCGAGGTGACCTCATGATTGATCTCGTCGGCACTCAGTGATTGCCCTGTAGAAGGATGTCGTGCAGGAATGTCATTCACCCAGTCGAGCAGTTCACGGGTCAACCGGGCGATCTCGGCTTCCCAGCGCGTCAGTTGCGAGCGACCGTCTTCCAGCGTTCCGGGCAGTTTATAGATCACATGACTGGCGTCTTTGCTGTCCAGTCTCGGAAACAGCGCCTTTGCCCGCTGGATATCCGCCTGTTCGGCCAATACCTGAAAGTCATCCTTGAGCGTGGCGTAGCGGGTTTTGATTTTGTTTCGGCTGGTAGGGGACAGCGGGTTGTCGGTCAGGTGGATTTTCTGGATCAGATCGGCGTCCGGAGCGAAGAGCGCGTCAGGTAGTTCGGTGATCCGGTTGTCATCGAGCCATGCCGTGCTCAGATGTTTGAGCGTCGCGATACCGTTGGGCACGCTGGTAATGCCGGTGTTGGACAACCGGATTTCGCTCAGCAGGGGCAGGGTCGTCAGGTCGGGAGTGAGTATCAGCGGGTTTGCACTCAGATCCAGTACTTTCAGGTTGCGCAGCGATGAAAGTACTGTCTGATCATCGGCTGTAAGCGTCAATTCGCAACCGAATATCTCCAGGTATTTCAGGCTTGGCAGGCGACTGATGATCCCGGGCAGTCGATCCAGTGCGAAGTTGCGCAAGGTCAAGCTATGCAACTGGGTAAACAGCGCAAGAAATGTCGTCGGGTCGCCAATGTCGTGATTGCCGTTGATTGTCAGATCCTGGACATGGCTGAAATCCGCGGTCAATACGGGCAGGTCTCTGACGAAAGCCAGGTCCGCATCGAGCCGGTCGTCACGCATGTAGGAAGGGCCCTTTCGACGGCGCCAGATCTGCTCGAGTTTTTGCTTGAATTCAGCCCTTTCGTTGCGCTCGACAAATAAACGGCGATGATCGACCGATTCTCCGGAGACGGGATCATGGGTCGCAATGTTTCGCTCCCACCTCGTGAGCTCGTCAACCATTTGCTTGAGTTCGATTCGCCAGTGCTCGAGTTGCGCCCGACCCTCTTGCAGAGTGCCGGGCAAGTCATAAATCACATTGCTGGCGGCTTGTGTGCCGAGCGCTGGAAACAGTTCTTGGGCCAGGTCGATATCGGCCTGGCCGGCCCGTACTCCGAAGTCTTGCCCGGTGGTACGGAAAGTGGTCTTTATCCGTTCGCGTGTGGCGGATGACAATGGATTGCCCGCGAAGTCATAGCCGTCAATGCGTTCGCCGGGGAGATTGAACAGGCTGTCGGGCAGTTCGGTGATCAGGTTGTCGCTGAGAATGACGGTATCGAGATTCGGATGCTCCGCCAGTCCGGCTGGCACGGTGGTAATGCCGGTGTGAGACAGGTTCAGGTAAGTCAGCGTGGGCAAGGTCGTCAGGTCGGGCGCGGTGTCCAGTGGGTTGTCGATCATCTCCAGCGAGACCAGTTTGCCGCGTGATGTCAGAGCGGTCTGGCCGTCGGGGGTCAATGTCACTGCGCAGTTGTTCAGGACCAGCGTTTCCAGCTCCGGCATACGGGTAATCGCCTCAGGCACTTGATTCAGGGCGAAGTTGTTCAGGTGGAGGTTGCGCATCCCCGTGAAGCGTTGCAAAAACGGCGTGGTTGCAGTGATGGCCGGGTTGCCGGTTAGGGTCAGTCGGGAAACGTGGTTGAAATCCGCGGTGAGCTCCGGCAGATCGCCGATGAATTTAAGCTCCGAGACCCACTGGCCTGAGGGGTTGCTAAACCTCAAGCGCCAGAGCCGCTCCAGATCTCGCCCGAATGCCTCTCTCGCCACCTGTTCGGAAAACACGTCCTTGATGCTCAACGGCTGGTCAGTGACCGGATGTAGCGGCGGAACGTTGGCGGACCACTGTGCAAGGTCGCTGCTCAAACGGGCAATTTCAGCTTCCCATTCAACGAGTCGAGTACGCCCCTCCACCAGAGTGCCCGGCAAGCGATACAGCAGGTCCGTTGCCTGGTGAATGTCCCGATCCGGGAACAACGCCATGGTGCGATGTAGATCCGCCTGATCCGGCATTACCCCGAAGTGGTTCCCGGTGCGGTTGTAGTAAATCTTGATCCGCTCGCGCATGGCGGGCGTCAGCGGGTTGTTTTCGAAGGCGAATCCGCCGCCGGTATCACCGGCAAGGGTAAACAACCCATCGGGCAGCACGGTGATCCGGTTGCCATCGAAGCGGCCGGTGAGCAGTTGCGGGTGGTTGACCAGTCCCGGAGGCGCTGTGGTGATCCCCGTATTGGCCAGGTTGATGTGGCGCAGCGCGGGCAGGACCCGCAGGTCGGGCGTGAACGTCAGGGGATTATCCTGCAAATCGAGTACGTCGAGTCCTCGTAGCGAAGAGAGCACCTGTTGGTCGGCAGCAGATAATGCCAGACCGCTGTTGCGCACGATCAACTGCCGAAGCATTGGCATTGAGTTGAGTGCTGGCGGCAGGGTTTGCAGTCTGAGTTGGCTGATGTCCAGCTGCCGCAATCCGGGAAATTTTTCCAGAAAAGGATTGATGGCGCCGGTGCCCGCGCTGCCATTGATCGAGAGTACGGTGATGTGGCTGAAATCGGCGTTGAGGGGCGGAAGATCACCCAGAATCGGTCCGGGAATGTGCAGCATGTAACCCTCGGGCCCACGGACTTCCCTGCGCCAGCTGCGTTGAATCGCCTGTTTGAGCAACATGCGATTCTGCAGCGCGGTGCGGCGCTGGAGCGCGGTCAACGCCACCCCGCTGACCGCGTCGTTGGCAGGGACCTCATTTGCCCAGCGATGCAGATCAACGCGAAGACGCTCGAACTCATTGAGCAGTTGCGATAATTGCGCGCGCACGCCATCGGGGTTGTTGCTCAGGCGCGCAAGCAACGTCTGGGCTTCCAAGGGGTCTGGATACACTTCGCTCGCCCGCTGTTCCAGGGTCAGGGGCAGGGGTTCGCTACCAGTGCGCACTGCCCGCAGAATGCGTCCATAACCGTCCGAACCCAACAGCCGCAGGGTGTCCACGGTCAGGTCCCGGATGGGAGGAGGGGATATCACCACGCGCAGTTCACTGCGTTCCAGGGGATTGGTGCGGATGGCCGCTTTCAGCGCCGACCCTTGGCCGATGTGGATGTTCAATGCCTGGCGCTGCGCATCCGGAAGGGCGTACAGGATGCTGGAGTAGAAGTCGGTGACCGAATGCAGTGCCTGACCACTCTCGTCGCAGGCCTGCCAGCTGCCATCTGCAAGGCGGACCAGGACTTTGCGAGCAGGGGCGTCTGCACGCCCGGTGCTGTCCAGTAGCGAACCTGCGTAGGTTCCATCCCGCACCTCAATTCGCAGATCGCCGGTCCAGCCGGGCAGTCGTTTCAGACTGTGCAGGGCCAGTGCTTCGGTGTCGGGGTTGCTCGCAGAGTCGAGTTCCAGTCCTTCAAAGGCGCGGGTGACGCGCACTTCCTGACTGGCCAGCGCCATGAGACCTCGCTGGCGCTCGGGCAGGTGTCCTTCGCTGATCTGTTGAATCTCCGAGCCAGTAGCTGTGTCGATCAGCGCCCGCGCGACACTGACAGGCAGTTGCGCATCGTGTTGCACGATTTTCTGTGTAAGTGGGTCGTCACTGTGTTCGAGCGCGGCGTAGCGTGCATCGAACATCGAGGTCCGTTGCTGGCGGGCAAGGCGTACCAGTTGTTTCCTCAAGATGCGGGTGCGTACCGCGAGTGCCAGTTGCGGGCCGGCGAGTTCTTCGTCCATCAGCGCCTTGATCTGGTGTTCTTCAAGGGAGCTGAGCAGGGTTTTGAGCAGGTCGCCTTCGAGCAGGTTGCCCTGGCGAAGCACTGTCAGGGGCAGCTTCTGGTCCGGCGAAGACGACCAGGCGATGTCGCCCTGTTCATTCACCCATTGCAGTCTTTCGGTGGCCGGCCAACGACTGTGTTCTGCGAGCAGTTGCAGTTGAGTCAAGGGGTCGGCGCCGAGGTACTGGTCGGGCAGTTCGCTGTCCAGTTGATCGATGAATTGCTGAAGGTCCAGATCGATCTTGAAGCGCTTGATGCTGTCGGCCAGCAATGGCGGCACCGGCTCCTGGTTGACGTGCATCTTGCGCAGCGCATCCTCGTTGCATCCGCTGACCTTGAGTATCTGCTCGCGCCGCTGCGGGGTAAACGCATCGACGGATGGACCGATCCGACGCAACACGGTCGGGGCGTCCCATTCCAGTGGCTGCTCAAGCTCCGTATGCCAGGCACCTTCGCCGTTGTGCCGCAAGACCGGTTTGTAGGCGTCGGGGCGGGTGGGATGGTCAATGCGGTACTGGCCGGCGATCGGTCCCTCGCTTACGGCAAAGTGCACCTGGTCGATGGGCAGTAGTTGTATCTGCTCCTGCCGGTGCAGGCCCAGGCTGTTGGGTCGGGAGTTCGGTTCTGGAATGGATTCATTCTGGTAAGTCGCAAGCTCCGGTTTCCAGTAGCGGGTTTGCCCGTCGGGACGCACGACAGATTTGAACTGATCGATGAATGCCACGATCTCTTTGGGCAAGACCTTTCGAAACTCACCCGCGCCAATGGCGCCACCTGCGGCAAAGGCGCCCAGCTGTATGAGCGATTCCACGACCCCCATGAGATGTTCGAACGCTTCGCGAGTCTGTCCTTCGGCCCATTGAACGATCCCTTCAAAGGCCTCGTCGAGCAATTGATACGCCATGTACGCCATCATCGATTCACCCAGTACCGGCACGAACGGCGCCACGATAAGCGCAGCAACCTGAAGGATGGCGGAGGCGATGTTGACGAAAGAGTCCCATAGCGCCCAGCGGGCTTTCTGGTCGGCCGTGGCGGTCGATACGGCAATGACTCTCCCATCGTTGAGGATTTTGTTCAGTTTCCTCTGGTAAAGGTGTTGCCACAGATTGGTGTTGATCGGCGTGACTGCAAATTGCAGGTCGGGGCGGTCGATGGGGGTTTTCCGCCAGTTGGGCACGGAGCTTCCGGGCACGGATGGATGCCAGGTGGTTTTGGTCAGTCGTTGATTCAGGTTACCGAAGAACACGCCGCGTTTTTCGTGGTCCACGAAGCGGCTGAAAAAACGTTGGTAATCTTTCGAACGCAGTTGCCTGACCAGTTCAGCCCCCATGGCGGCGGTAGAGGCATATTCCCTGATCGGATGCTCAGGGTCATCCGGGACATACGCCACCACCCTGGCCACTTTTTTACTCTGCTCAAGGTCGGGGGCAAATACCACGATGCCAGTAAGGGCGATGGACATCATCTTTAAGTCCTGACTCAACAGCGGCTGTCCATCGATTCGGATACCTCGTTTGTCATCTGCCAGTCCCTCTATCAAACCAAAGTAAAGTTCGCTGATGTCGCCGTTCATCCGTGCCAGGTGCAACGCGGCCTTGAGCGCGGCTTTTTGACTCTCGCCGACTCTGGGTCGCAAGACTGCCGCGACGACAGGGCGGTTGATACCGAGGTTTTTTTCCAGATAGTTCTTGTACCGGGCGCCGATATCCAGCTCCCGGCACAGCAGAATAAAGGCGGGAATGTTCAGCTTTTGCTTGATGGCGGGCAGGGTATCGAACTGCCCTGACGAAGAGGGTTCAGTGATGAAGGTCGAGTGGTCTTCATAGGCGTCGTCCTCGGCTTCTTTTTCCTCAAAGTTATGCAATGCCGCGTCCAGCAGCGAAACCGTCCAGGCGCGGGCGCCGGTCTTGACCGGAAACCAGGGGATCGTAGCGGGAACATACAGACGCAGGAAAATTTTCCTGACGTTCAGGTCCAGCCCGAAACGGCTTTTCAATACCTCTTTGAGCAAGGGTTCGGCGAAGGCGCTGGCGTTCTGAAGATGGGCCAGTCGTCGGTCGACGTCATTTTGCGCGGTCCAGTGGGCAGCATTGAGTGCCTTCAGCGCCTGGTGCTGGGTGGCTGGCGCAGCTTGCAGGCGCTCACGGATTTGTGGCTGGACCTTCTTCAAGGCCTGACGCTTGGCTGGTGAGGCTTGGCCAAGCCATTGGGGTAATGTGCTTTTCAGATGTTGATAGTGACTGTCCGGATGTTCCGGGGTCGACGTGTCGGTTGTGGCGGCGGGTTGTGGTCGGCTGGGTAATTGCATCGTGCTATTCCTTGAGCGTTGGAAGATCGCCCAAGCAAACCAGTGCGACGCAATTAAAGTGCGTTACATAGTTATGGCTTGGTTGCGAAGGCGAGGTTCTGTAAATCCACTCCCGGCAACCCTGCCGTTAACTATCCGGGACAGTTAAACTGCGCCTTTGCGACGCTATATGTCGCATTGCCGTAAACCCGGGAAAATCCGGGGTTTGCGCTATAAGAAGTTGTCGCTTGGCGACAAGGCCGGGCACAAAACTG
>Ga0213825_1002753_pt1 | contig 11002 bp, 7 predicted proteins | sample MC6MC0900MG_FD_179896 | JGI IMG/M metagenome (GOLD analysis project Ga0213825, IMG submission 179896) | Enriched soil aggregate microbial communities from Iowa State University, Ames, United States - MC6-MC0900-MG | ecosystem: Environmental > Terrestrial > Soil > Unclassified | place: USA: Iowa... | reverse complement strand
ATTTCCGGCCGGACATGGGCAAGGTCGATGTACCGACGTTGGTGATCCATGGTGACGCCGACCAGATCGTGCCGTTCGAGGCCACCGGCAAGCAGGCGGCGGAGCTGATTCGTGGGGCTGAGCTGAAAGTGTATGCCGGGGCGCCGCACGGGTTTGCGGTGACCCATGCGCAGCAGTTGAACGAGGACTTGCTGGCGTTTCTCCAGCGGTAATTGTGGGAGGCATTCGCGGGCTCGCCCGCGAATAGGCCGGCCCTGGCAGCACTAATGTTGATCAGGGCTAACCTTCTACAGCCTACCGCACATCCATCCAAGCCCTGACCCAGCATTAACCGGCATGCTCCGCAGTTGCGCCTGCCGCCGCCGCACCCAGACGGAGAACACCATGGCCCAAGACCGCAACGACAAGACCCGTCGCCAGTTCCTCGCCACCAGCACCGTGCTCGGTGCCGCGGGCGCGCTCTGGTCCGCATTGCCCTTCACCGGCCAAGCCGGTTCCGCTCACGCATCCACCCAAGGAGGTTCCATGACCGCCGACCTGATTCTGTTCAACGGCAAGCTGCACACCGTTGACCGCGAAAAGCCCACCGCGACCGCCGTCGCCATCAAGGACGGCCGCTTCGTCGCCGTGGGCAACGACGCCGAGGCCATGGCCCACAAGGGCGCCGCGACGCAAATCATCGACCTCAAGCAGCGCACGGTGATACCGGGCCTGAATGACTCGCACCTGCACCTGATCCGCGGTGGCCTGAACTACAACCTCGAACTGCGCTGGGAAGGCGTGCCGTCGGTGGCTGATGCCCTGCGCATGCTCAAGGACCAGGCCGCGCGCACGCCAACCCCGCAGTGGGTGCGGGTAGTCGGTGGCTGGAACGAATTCCAGTTCGCCGAGAAACGCATGCCCACCCTGGAAGAAATCAACCAGGCTGCGCCCGACACCCCGGTATTCCTGCTGCACCTATACGACCGCGCGCTACTCAACCGCGCTGCGCTCAAGGCCGTCGGCTACGACAAGAGCACCCCGAACCCGCCGGGAGGCGAGATCCAGCGCGACAAGTTTGGCAACCCGACCGGCATGCTGATCGCCCGCCCGAACGCGATGATCCTCTACGCCACCCTGGCCAAAGGGCCGAAGCTGCCGCTGGAGTACCAGGTCAACTCCACCCGCCAGTTCATGCGCGAACTCAACCGCCTGGGCCTCACCAGTGCCATCGACGCCGGCGGCGGCTACCAGAACTTCCCCGACGACTATTCGGTGATCCAGGAGCTGGCCGACAACAACCAGCTGACCGTGCGCATCGCCTACAACCTGTTCACCCAGAAGCCCAAGGAAGAGCTGGACGACTTCAAGAAGTGGACCTCCAGCGTCAAGCTGCACAGCGGCACCGACTTCCTGCGCCACAACGGCGCCGGCGAAATGCTGGTGTTCTCCGCCGCCGACTTCGAGGACTTCCTCGAGCCGCGCCCGGACCTGCCACAGACCATGGAAGAAGAGCTGGAACCGGTGGTGCGCCACCTGGTCGAGCAACGCTGGCCGTTCCGCCTGCACGCCACCTACAACGAATCGATCACGCGCATGCTCGACGTGTTCGAGAAGGTCAACCGCGACATCCCGTTCAACGGCCTGCCGTGGTTCTTCGACCACGCCGAAACCATCACCCCCCAGAACATCGAGCGCGTGCGCGCCTTGGGCGGTGGCATCGCCGTCCAGGATCGCATGGCCTTTCAGGGTGAGTACTTTGTCGACCGCTACGGCGCCAAGGCTGCCGAGCAGACCCCGCCCATCAAGCGCATGCTGGACATGGGCGTGCCAGTGGGTGCCGGTACCGACGCTACCCGTGTGTCCAGCTACAACCCGTGGACCTCGCTGTACTGGCTGGTCAGCGGCAAGACCGTCGGCGGCATGGAGCTGTACCCGGAAGGCCTGGATCGCGACACCGCACTGCAACTGTTCACCCAGGGCAGTGCCTGGTTCTCCAGCGAGCAGGGCAAGAAGGGCCAGATCAAGGTGGGCCAGCTGGCCGACCTGGCGGCGCTGTCGCTGGACTTCTTCAGTGTCGATGAAGAGGCGATCAAGGGCATCGAGTCGGTGCTGACCATCGTCGATGGCAAGGTGGTGTACGCGGCGGGAGAATTCGATCGCCTTGGCCCACCGCAGGTGCCAGTGCTGCCAGAGTGGTCGCCAGTAGCCAAGGTGCCAGGGCACTGGCGCGTGGGTACGCCATCGTTGGCGGCAGCCGTGCATCAGTGCTCGGGGCCGTGCGGGGTACATGCGCACAGTCATGACAAAGCGCGCAAATCGAGTGTGCCGGTGAATGACTTCCAAGGCTTCTGGGGGGCGCTGGGTTGTTCTTGCTTTGCTTTCTAAGCTGAGCTGACATGAAGGAAGGGGACCAGTGTCTGGCCCCTTTCTTGTGTTTTCAGTGCCGGCCTCTTCGCGGGTAAACCCGCTCCCACAGGGATCGCGCGGGTGCCGAGTGCTGTACAGCACCTGTTCGAAGAGGCAGTGCTCATGTCAGAAGCTGCCTTTGAGTGGGTATTCGATGATCAGGTAGATGCGGTCGATGTCATCGCCGGCCTGGGCCTGGTTGGCGCGGTGGCTCACGTGGGAGAACGACAGGCTCAGGTCTTTGGCCGCACCTGACTGCACCACGTATTTCAGGTCGATGTCGCGTTCCCAGTGCTTGCCGCCCGGTCCGTACTGGCCGGTGTAGGCGCCACCCGCTGGTGCATGGCTGCCATCGATACCACGGCCGCTGACGTAGCGGCCCATCAGGCTCAGGCCGGGCACGCCGAGGGTGGCAAAGTTGAGGTCGTAGCGCAGTTGCCACGAGCGCTCGCCGGGGCCGTTGAAGTCGGCGTACTTGATCGAGTTGGCCAAGTAGATGGAATCGCCACCGACGAAGTCGAACGGGGTGTCGCCCTCGACCTTCTGGTAGGCCAGGCTCAGCGCCTGGGCGCCGAAACTGTATTTGGCCAGAAGGCTGTAGGCGAGGGTGTCGATTGCGCCCGCGCTGGCGTTGCCGGTATCGCGGGTTTTGTACAGGTTCCCGTCCAGGCGCCAGTTGCGCTCAGCCAGGTTCAGGTTCAGGTAGGCCTGGCGCCAGGTGTCCTGCAACTGCCCGGCATACAGCGCGCCGCCGAACGGGCCTGCGGGCGCGAAGGTGGCGCCGGCCAGGCTGATTGCGCGGTTGTGAGTACTGGCGCCGTAGCCGCTGAAGTCGTCATGGGTAGAGCTGTTGTCCTGGTTGCTGAAGGCGGTGAAACGCCCGGCCTGCAGGCGCCAGTCGGGCAGGTCGGCGTTTTCCACGAACCAGCCGGTGGCGTATTCCGGGTGCAGGCGTTTGTCGCCGGTATCGAATACCGGTGTTTCCACCATCATCTCGCCATAGCGCAGCCGGGTATTGCCCAGGCGAAATTTGAGTGCGGCACCAGCGCTGGAATAGTCGGACTCGGCGCGGCCATCGCTGTCGCGTGGCAGCAGGCCAGTGCCGGCATGGCCGCGGCCGCCGTCGAGCTTGAGGCCGATAAAACCGTGGGCATCGAGGCCCACCCCGACAGCGCCCTGGGTGAACCCGGAGCGTACCTCGCCGATGAAACCCTGGGCCCATTCCTGGCGGTAGTTCTGGCCGCTGGCGGAAGGTGAGCGGAAGTCGCTGTGCAGCAAGTAGTTGCGGCTGAGCAGCGACCAGCCGGGTTCGTCGGCTTGGCTGAATGTGGGGCACAAGGCGAGCGTGGCGAGCAGGGCGCGGCCCGGTCCGTGAGTGGCGCGGATCATGAGGGCTCCGGGTGGGATGATCCGGGACTGTGGAGCAAGTGTAGGCCAGCGGTCTTGTAAGGGTGTGCTGGGGGAGGTGCCCGCACCATCATTGCAGGAGCGGCTATCACCGCGAAGAGGCCGGCACAGGCTGCCTAGACGCTGAACGCCTCGACAATAGCCTCTATCACCACCCGCACCCGCGCGGTGTGCCGCACATCCTGATGGGTCACCAGCCAGATGTCGTAAGGCTTGCCCGGCGGCCATACCTGCTGAAGGCCATCGCGCTCCCCCAGTGGCACCGGCAGCTCACCCAGGCCGATACCACTTGCCAGCGCCCGCCGCACCATAAGACCCGAGGTGCAGGTTATTGCAATCCGCCCTTGAGCTATCGACTCGCCCGCCAGGGTCACCTCCTTGCCGCTGTCCAGGTACGGTTGGTAGATCACCAGTTCGTGCCCGGCAAATGCGCTGCCCGGCGGGGGTTCACCGCGTCGCTGCAGGTATTCGCGAGAAGCGAAAAGCCCGCTGTTCCAGCGCGCCAGCCGGCGCACAACCAGCTCGGGGTTATCCGGCTTATGTGTACGCACAGCGATATCGGCCTCGCGCTGGCTGAGGTTGAGCATCTGCGTCGAAGCGTGCAGTTGCACTTCGATACCCGGGTGGTCGAGGCGCAGGCGGGCAATCGCCGGGATGATGAAGTCGAGGGCGAAGGAATCGGTGGTGGTGACCCGCACTGCGCCGCTCAGGCGCTCATCCATGCCGAGGATCTGCCGCTGCAGGCCGGCGGCGGCCGTCTCCATCTCGAGTGCCGCACGCATCGCCACTTCGCCGGCGCTGGTCAACGAATAGCCGCTGGAGGTGCGCAGGAATAGGGTCGCGTCCAGCGCACTTTCCAACGACGACAGCCGGCGGCCGACGGTTGCCTGGTCCACACCCAGGCGACGGGCTGCGCCTCGCAAGGTCTGCTCGCGGCACAGCGCGAGAAAGACGCGGGTATCGTCCCAGTTCATCAACGTGATCCTCGATGATGCAATGATGCAGTGCAGTAGTGAAAAATCGCTGCATTTTTTCTGCGATCGGCCACTTTATGCTGTTCCCATCGTTATCAACAAGCGCCGACGCTGGCGCAAGGGAATATCATGAGCGAATCAACATCACGTTCCCCCTGGCTGCCGATCTGGGCCGGGCTGTGTGCGAGCCTGGTAGGTATCGGCCTGGCGCGTTTTGCCTATACACCGCTGGTTCCGGCGCTGATCGACGCGCATTGGTTCGACAGTTCGGCGGTGGTCTACCTCGGTGCTGCCAACCTCGCCGGGTATCTGATCGGCGCCCTCGTCGGCAGGCCATTGGCTGCACGCTGGTCGAGTGCATCAGTGCTGCGCTGCATGATGCTCTGTGTCAGCCTGGCGTTCCTGGCGTGTGCCTGGCCGCTGTCGGTGAGCTGGTACTTCGGCTGGCGGTTACTGTCCGGGGTGGCTGGCGGGGTGATCATGGTACTGGCGGCCAGCGCAATCCTGCCCCATGTCGCGGCCTCGCGGCGTGGGCTGGCCAGTGGTGCGATCTTTCTCGGCATCGGCCTGGGTATCGCCGGTGCCGCGAGCCTGGTGCCTTGGCTGCTGGGCAAAGGCTTGCAGCAGACCTGGCTTGGGCTGGCCCTGCTGTCGCTGCTGCTGACCCTCACCAGCTGGGCTGGTTGGCCGGCCGAGCACGAGTATGCGCAGGTTACGCAGACGAAGCAGCAAGGGGTTGCCTCGCCCGCCATCCTTGTTCTCTTCAGTCAGTACGCGCTGATGGCAACAGCACTGGTGGCACCGATGATGTTCCTGGTGGACTACATCAGCCGGGGTCTTGGCGCTGGTACACATGCCGGGGCCGTGATCTGGGGGCTGTATGGCCTGGGGGCAATTGCCGGGCCGGTGGCTTACGGGCTAATGGCCGACCACCTGGGGGCACGTGCCGGCATTCGCCTGGTGTTGCTGGCGCAACTGGCAGCCTTGGCGGTGCTGCTGGTTAGCCATGACCTGCGCCTGCTCGGCGCCGCCGCACTGTTGATTGGTTCGTTCCCGCCGGGCATCGTGCCGCTGGCGCTGGCCAGGGTGCACCAACTGGTCGATGGCCATGCCCGGCAGAATGCGACGTGGAGCAGGGCGACGGTATCGTTCGCCAGTTTTCAGGCCATTGCAGGTTACGCTTATTCAGCACTGTTTGCTGCCAATGGCGGCCATTACACCGTGCTGTTCGCCGTAGCCGCTGGCGCGGTGCTGCTGGCGCTGCTGATTGATCTGCTGCCCAAAGAGCATCAGGCCATGTCGCTGATTGCGAACTCTTCTGCCAAGTGATCGATCAGCGCCCGCACCGATGGCAGCAGCCCGCGGCGCGACGGGAAGATCGCATGCACGATGCCACACCGCGGGTGCCAGTCCGGAATCAGCTCAACCAGCCGCCCTGCCGCCAGGTCCTCGCGCACCGCCACCCGCGGCAAGTGCGCAATCCCCACCCCGGCCACTACGAAGTGGCGCAGGGCAAACAAGTCGTCAGTCACCATGCGCGGTGTATGCGGGATGACGATGCTGCGGCTGTTGTCCTCACCCTGGAACAGTTCCCACTGGTACTCGCGCTGGGCACTGCCCCAATGCACGCTGGGTAGCGTGCCCAGCAGCTGTGGGTCAAACCCTTTGGGCAGTTGCGCCAGGTAGTGCGGCTGGCCGACCAGGCACTGGGTGCTGTTGCTCAGCACCTTCATCACCATGTCGGTGTTCTCCAGCGGCGGAAAGCGCACGCGCAGGGCGATGTCGAAGCCCTCATGCAGCAGGTCGACACGGCGGTTGGTGCTCTCGATGAACAGTTCCACCTGGGGGTACTTGAGCATGTAGCGGGTCAGCATCGGCCCGACCCAGGAGTTGAGCAGGGTGGTGGGGCAACTGATGCGCACCAGCCCGCGTGGCTCGCTGCGGTTGCGCTCGATGATTTCCGCCGCGCCCTCGGCCTCCACGCGCATGGCCAGGCAACGGTTGTAGTAGGCCTGGCCGATTTCGGTCAGCGAGCAGTGGCGGCTGGTGCGGTGCAGCAGGCGCACGCCCAGGCGGTCTTCAAGGTCGGCGATGCGCCGGCTGAGTTTCGACTTGGGCATGTCCAGCGCCCGCCCGGCCGGGGCGAAGCCGCCGTGCTCCACGACTTGGGTGAAGTAGTAGAGGGAGTTGAGGTCTTCCAATGATCGTTCTCCAAACGGAACGCTAAGGACGGTTTTCGCAGTCTAGTGCAGCAAAGGTGATGATTTTAATCTGTGCCCATCAACGCGAAACACCCCGGATTGCTGAAAAATTCATAACCCTTAGGAGCACAGACCATGAGCAAATTCACCTACAACCGCCTGAACAAAGACGATGCTGCCGTACTGCTGGTCGACCACCAGGCTGGCCTGTTGTCCCTGGTGCGTGACATCGAGCCGGACAAGTTCAAGAACAACGTACTGGCCCTGGCTGACCTGGCCAAGTTCTTCAACCTGCCAACCATCCTCACCACCAGCTTCGAGCAAGGCCCTAACGGCCCGCTGGTGCCAGAGCTGAAAGCGCTGTTCCCGGATGCGCCGTATATCGCCCGCCCAGGCCAGATCAACGCCTGGGACAACGAAGACTTCGTCAAGGCGGTGAAAGCCACTGGCAAGAAGCAGCTGATCATTGCCGGTGTGGTGACTGAGGTCTGTGTAGCCTTCCCGGCGCTGTCGGCGCTGGAAGAAGAGTTCGATGTGTTCGTGGTGACCGATGCCTCCGGCACTTTCAACGAAATGACCCGCGATGCTGCCCATGACCGCATGAGCCAGGCGGGTGCGCAGCTTATGACCTGGTTCGGCGTGGCCTGCGAGCTGCACCGCGACTGGCGCAACGATGTCGAAGGGCTGGCTGCGCTGTGCTCCAACCACATTCCGGATTATCGCAACCTGATGACCAGCTATAACGCGGTGACTGCGGGTAAGTAACACTAAGTAACCTGATGATTGGCCTCCCCTGAGGCGCTATCGTTGACTTGATCGTAGAGTGTTGTTAGCGTTTGACTTGAGCGCGAAACCAGCTGCCATTCAGCGGCACTAGCTGGCGTAGGAACCCCGTCGATGGCTGAATCATCAGCGTCGGGTGAGACCTCCACACCCCCGCTTGAGGGTGTGTATATGAATATCAAGCGCAAATACAGGGCCACTGGTGACAGTGGCCCTTTTTTTTCGTCGGCAAAAAAGTGTACCGCTTGTAGAGCAGCTTTCCGTGGCGATGTTTATTCAATGCTTTTGCATCGCACTGCATGAAATTCCACAGCATTTTGCCGTTGTCGAGTGTCACGATTACCAGCATCTGCCGCCTGGTTTCGTAGGCGCCGATGAACGCCAGTCTGCAGGTATCATTGGTGTAAGCGACCTTCCATACCTCAAATGGTCCGATTAACGTATCCAGCGCTACTTTCACATAGCGTTCCCGGGCGTCCTGTCTCTTCTCGACGATGTGGTGGATACAGCTGCGCAGAATCCGGATGTCGCCCATTGGGCTGCTGATGCTTACTTCCTCAGTTTTTTCGCTGTCGAAGCCCAGCTGCTGCGCAGCAACCTCGATTGCAGCGTCATGCGAATCAGCAGGCGCTAGTTCTTCGATAGCCTGTGTGCGTAGATCGCGCGCAAGTGTTCTGAGGGCGGGTAGTTGTTCGTCCAGCCAGGACATCTGGCCTTTGTTCTCGGCAATTGTTGCGGCTGGGTTTTTGGGGCTCAATGAGATACCTGACGGGGAACAGTCGCTGATGCGGCGGCGGGCCAGGTGAGCCTATGGCGAAGTGTTCCCCCGAACAATCAGACGGAGGGTGACGCGTTTTGTAGGTCGTTTCCTGAATGTCGGTAGAGCAGGCTGATCATTGCAGCCTGCTCAAAGCTTATCCAATGCGCTTCAACTTATTGGCTGTGACTCAATCCCATCCAGCAGTGCCTCAACCAATCCTTCTGCCATTTCGATTGCATTCAGGTTGCTCCAGAATAGGCTTTTGCCGGTGTCATCCAGATGCTCCAAGGCTTTGTAGCCGCAGTCGTAGGCGCCGCGCAGGTACTGGGCGACATGCACCAGGGCGTCGTGGGCGGAGACACCCGGGTTTACTGTGAACAATGGGGGATGGCCGGCATCGCAGCGGCTGAAAGGGCGTTGTGTGGTTTCGGGAAGGGGGGGATCGGGGACGATTCTTTTCATTGGAGTGACCTCACAGGGTTGACCTGCAACCATCCGTTTCCACACGAAGGGTGGCAGCTGTACGCGGGGTGGAAAACCGGTCGGAGGCAACCCGGTAGGCCATACGGCCTCCCGCGCACAGCTGCCATTGAAGACAGCACCTCAGATCAGACGGGTTTCCACACCCGATCGCTGAACCGACAGCGACCCGGTCAGCCTAGAGAGCAGGCCTTCCCCGGACAATCAGACGGGCGTCGACACGGTGTGTAGGATAAATCCTCGGGGGCGGCGTTAACGTAGGAAATGGTTGGCTGGAAAGTAGGACCTTGCTGAGAATCGGACGATTCTGTGATGGTTTTTTTGGGGGCGCGTAATGGCGGCGAGGTGATCGTCAGGAGGTTGCAGGATGGCCTCCAGGTGCCAGGCGATAGGTTTTTGGCAGCTGTGAGTTCGAGCGCCGCCCGCGCGGCGCTTCGCAGCACAAGGCTGCTCCTACATCTGTTTCGGGCCAGTGACGCCTGCACCAGCGCGCGCGAACGCCTTGTTTGTTCGACACGTTATTGAGGTGAGCACCAAGAGGGCCGCGCGCCTAGGGCTCAGGAATAATTGGCCCGAAATAGATGTAGGAGCAGCCTTGTGCTGCGAAGCGCCGCGCGGGCGGCGCTCGATCTCACAGGCACCACAACCCTCAAGGCGTACGACAAAAACCCTCAATCCGCATCCGAATCAAACAACCGCTCCAGCTCCACCCGCGCCTCCTTGGCCGTCTGCATCACCTTGGCCCGGTCATCGCGTACCTGCCCCTGGGCCACCAGCACTTCTTCGTCATGCTGGGTAAACCGGGTAATCCGGTCCGCCGCCTGTTCATCGCTCAAGCCCAACCCCACCAGCGCCCGGCGGGTCATCTCCAGGCTGGAGTAGAACGTCTCGCGAATCGGCTCGGCGCCTGCATCCACCAACTTGTGCACATGCTGGCGGTTACGTGCCCGGGCCAGCACCTTCAGGTGTGGGTACAGGCGTTTTACTCGTTCGGCGGTATGAATAGCGGCTTCAGGGTCATCAATGGTGATGATGAAATACTCCGCTTCACCCACCTTGGCGGCATGCAGCACCTCCGGGCGCAACGGGTCGCCGTAGAACACCGGCACCTGTTCGAACATACGGGTCATCTCGATGGCATCCACCGAGGTTTCCAGCGCTATGAACGGGATCTTCTGCGCCCGCAGGATACGCGCGACGATCTGGCCCATGCGGCCCATGCCGACGATCACCACCCGCGGTGTATCCGTCTGGATCTGCTTGTACTGCTCGGGCACTTCACGCGCCGGTTGCGGGCGTTTGAGGGCGCGGGCGCAACCCAGCATCAGCAGCGGGGTGATGGCCATCGACAGGGTAATGGTCATCAGCAGCAGGTCGTAGGTCTGAGTGTCGAACAGGCCTTGGTCCTTGCCCAGCTTGAACACCACGAAGGCGAACTCGCCACCGGCCGCCAGCACCATGCCCAGGCGCAGGGCGCTGGCGCTGTTCAGGCCACCGACCACGCGCCCGACGCCTATCAGCAGCACCAGCTTTACCGCGACCAGCAGCAGGGTCAGGCCCAGCACCACCAGCGGCATTTCCAGCAGCAGGCGCAGGTTGGCGCCCATGCCCACGCTGATGAAGAACAGCCCCAGCAACAGGCCCTTGAACGGCTCGATCTGTGATTCCAGCTCGTGGCGGTATTCCGAGTCGGCCAGCAGCAGGCCGGCGAGGAAGGCGCCCAAGGCCATGGAAATGCCGGCCTCTTCCATCAGCCAGGCCGTGCCGATTACCACCAGCAGTGCGGTGGCAGTAGACACTTCCGGCAGGCCGGTGCGGGCCACGGTGCGGAACACTGGGCGCAACAGGTAACGGCCACCGATGATCACCACGGCGATGCTGGCGAATACCTTCAGGCCGTGTTGCAGGCTGTCGCCGTGGCTGGTGTCCGGGCCACTGGCGGCCAGTAGCGGTACCAAGGCAATCAGCGGGATCGCAGCGATGTCCTGGAACAGCAGGATGGCGAACGC
>Ga0213825_1002728_pt1 | contig 11056 bp, 10 predicted proteins | sample MC6MC0900MG_FD_179896 | JGI IMG/M metagenome (GOLD analysis project Ga0213825, IMG submission 179896) | Enriched soil aggregate microbial communities from Iowa State University, Ames, United States - MC6-MC0900-MG | ecosystem: Environmental > Terrestrial > Soil > Unclassified | place: USA: Iowa... | reverse complement strand
TTGAATATTGGCGTATTTCCGTTTTTGGATGTAGATGAGTCTGATGGATAGGGCTATTCCTGCTGCTAGTAATCCGATTGTTAATCCGATCCAGTAGCCTCTTGCTCCAAGGCTGGTAAAATTGGCCAGCAGATAACCTGCCGGTAAACAGATTAGCCAATATGCGATTAGGGTCATGATAAAAGCAAGATTAACGTCTTTATACCCTCTTAATGCTGCCTGTGCAGTTGCCTGGATGGCATCCGATATTTGAAAAAACAACGCAAAAATTAAGAAGTTTGCTGTTAAAGTAATGACGGCTGTTTCATTCGAATATAAACCGGCAACCTGGTAGCGGAATGCGACGACTAACATACCGGTACCGGTCGCAATCAAAATGGCAAGCAACACTCCCAACCAGCTATACTGCTTTGCATCTTTATATCGTTTTGCCCCTACTTCATAACCGACCAGTACGGTTAACGCTGTAGATATACTAATCGGAATCATGTATAAAAATGAAACGATATTTAACGCAGATTGATAAGCGGCTATTGTGGTGACATTAAACTTACTCAATAGGATCGTAACCATGGCAAACATACTTGTCTCAAAGAAAGTAGAAAGACCCATCGGTATGCCGATTTTTAAAATTTCCTTACACCTATCCCAGGAAAATTCCCTCATATGAGCAAACACTGGATAAGAAGAAAATGGATCCTGTGTTTTCACGATAAACAACGTCATCCCCATGATCGCCCAGTAAGTAATAGACGTGGCATATCCAGCTCCGGCACCGCCAAGCTCTGGGAAGCCAAAATGGCCAAAGATGAACGCATAGTTCAAAAAGAAATTGATGGGTAAGGACATGAGCATAATAACCATAACCACACGTGTTTTTCCTAATGCATAAATAAAAGATCTTAGCACGTTAAAAACAAATAATGGTAAAAGTCCATAACTAAGACCCGCCAAATAATCAAAGGCCGTTTTCTGAACACTAGCGGGCAGCTTCATTTTATCTAGGATAGGATCTAAAAAGAAAAATCCAAGAATGATGACAATTAAAGCGATCATAACGGAGAGGTAAATTCCATGCCTCACAACAGAGGAAACCTCGTTGCTCTTCTTTTCCCCGAATCGTTGTGCAGCAATCGGCGAGACAGCAAGTAGAATACCACTAATTCCGTTAAAAATCGGACTCCAAATCGATGAGCCGATCGCTACACCCGCTAAATCGGAGGAATTATATTTACCTGACATGATCGTATTGAAAAATACCATCGAAAACATGCCAAGTTGAGTGATTAAAATCGGGATTAACAAGACAAATATTTGCTTTGTTTTTTCCTTGACTGTAAATGTTTGATTCATAATTCTGTTCTCCTTGAAAAATAAGTCCGAGATTTCATTATACGCGATTTTCGAACAATATTCCTCAAATAAATTTGAAAATCCGAGTGTGCAGGCTTTTCGTAACAATCAACGCCGGTTGGATATTTATATCCGATAAAAATAAATAGGACCTCCGCGGGAAGTCCTATTTTTTTACGATTTTGGACGGGTTATTAACCTTATACAGCACTGCTGTATCTACCATGAATTCTTCAGGTGCGTCCTTTCCTTTAGCCATTTTTTTGGCGGCAACCTTACCGTCAAATTCCAGCAAATCCCCGGCGGCCAATTCGAATTTTTTCAGAGTTTTACTGTGACTGCACCAGGCAAACCCAAGGTCTAGTGGATTTTCCTGGATAATTTGGACATTCTCTAAGACAACAACCTCATCATTTTCTTCGTTAAAAGGATTGTAAACAAGCGCAAATTGTTTAACCATTGCTGTAAAATGAACTTTTTCCGCTGGAAGCTCGAGCTTTGGTGCCTTCTCTTTCTTTGGTTTCGCTTCCTTAGCAGGTTTAGCCGCCTTTTCCTTTTTGCGAGATTCTTTTGTATCGACCAGTTCAGGTTCAGGTGGCACGTTTTCCTTTTCTGATGCTTGCACTTTACCAGACTTACTCTCTTTATCCTCAAGAATCAACATGCTTTCTTTTCCAAAGCTCGACTGCTGCATTTCTTTTAAATAGGCTGGGTGAATGCAGCTCAGATTGCCGTCTTGGAATTCAATCACAATGGTATTATATTCTACTCCCCCGCCGTACACCTCATATCCTTTGATGGTCACAAGACGATGATTGCTTCGATCCTTATACCAAAATTCCCGTTTCGCTTCTTTAGCGGACGATAGTCCCCACTCCTTAAGCTTTTCTTTATAATGGTCGTCATCACGAAAGACTTCAAAGTCCCCTTTTGGCGGAATATACTGGGTCAAATCAGTTTTATCTAATTGAGACCTTGGGATCACCATTCCGACACTTCCTTCCTCTATGTATGTTAATTTGATTATAGCATTTCATGCATAAAATGATAATTTTATCAAAGTAATCCCATCCTATATAATAGGAAGCTCCTAGTGATTGATTTTACTCTATGAAAAACGAATTCTCAAATTACGTTATTGGTTCATGTTCCATGCTTATTTGTTGAGCTTTTCTATTGAACAAGGGGCGGAACGTTGCAAAAACCGAATCAGATTAGAAGCTTTTTGAGCATAAAAAAAGACTCTCCGAGAGAGTCTTTTTTATTTATGTGGTTAAAATTATGCTTTACGAACGTTAGAAGCTTGTGGTCCACGTTGGCCTTGTTCTACGTCAAAAGTAACTGCTTGGCCTTCGTCTAAAGATTTGAAGCCTTCGCCTTGGATTGCTGAGAAGTGTACGAATACGTCATCTCCAGCTTCGCGTTCGATGAATCCAAAACCTTTTTCTGCATTAAACCATTTTACTTTACCTTGTTCCATGTGTGTTTCCTCCTGCTGTGTGCTCTGCACACAATGTGTTACTATCCTTGCTCAAATCTTCAAGACAGAAAGCAGTTTCACTTTAACGTTCTTGCCGACTCACAAAAATAATTCTTCTTAACTATAACAGAAATAATTAGATAAAGCAAACGAATAAACACGACGAATGATTCTATTTTGGAAAAGTATATGGAAATTGTAGTTGGTGTGGAGGGAAATAGATTGATTTCTTTTTCCGAAGATTCCGAAGTTCATAAATAGAAAAAATTATCCTGTAGATTCATGGTTTTTGGTTGTATAATAACTAGAGAATTTATTTAGAAATGGTGAAGACACATGCGCACATATAATGAAAAAGTCAGTATCTATCATGGAATGGTGTCTACCATTGCTATGAATCTTGCAAGTAACTTTTTCCCGATTTTCGCCATATCCATCCTTGGTGCAACCAATTATCAAGTGGGATTAATCAGTTCCCTTCCACCATTGGTTGCACTGGTTATGACGATTCCAGCTGCGATCCTGTTAAATCGGCTCGAGCTGCAAAAGAAAACGGTCGCAATGTCAGTTTTTTGGGCTAGAATCATGTTTTTGCTTTTAGCAGGCGTGGTTTTTATACATTCTTCTAATCAGGCATGGGCTTTTTTAATTATTGTCGCTTTAATGAATGTTCCTGGAACGATTTCGAATATTGGCTGGCAGACACTGATTAGCGGGATGATTAGGGAGGAGCGCAGAGGGGCGTTTTTCAGTGACCGAAATCGACTATTAACGATTGCTGGAATGATTACGACCTTAATTATCGGGATTGTCATGAAAAAACAGACTGAAAATGCAGCGGCATATCAGTTATTATTTATGATTGCATTTATTTTTGGCGTATTAGAAGTATTTTTTTTAATGAAGCATAAAGAAAAAGCTGCACCAAAGGCGAGCAAGGAACAAAAAAAATCGTCGATGGATTGGACCATTTTTAAGGTTAAGGGATACAAATGGTTTCTCATTACCGCCCTTTGCTTTAATTTCTCATGGCAAATGGCATGGGGGCTATTCAATATTTATCATGTGAAATATGCCCATGCTACGATTTTGTGGATTAGTATTTTTTCAGTTGGCAATCAATTGGTGCAAATATTCTCGTTTCCTTTATGGAAGAAATGGGCTGAGGAAAAATCAAACACTTTGATGCTTGTATTTGTAGCAGCTGGAATGGCAACAGCTCCGTTTTTAACGGTTTTGTCTACTAATCTAATTTATATAACCTTTGTGCAAATGACATCGGGCTTTTTTGTTTCCGGCACCACGCTTCTATTGTTTAACCTATTGTTAGAAAAATCTCCAAAAGAAAAAAGGACCTATTGCATCACAACTTATAATGTCCTTTTAGCCTTTGTTGCCTTTGTCGCACCACAAATCGGAATATGGCTCTTAGAAGTAACCGGCATTCAAAAGTCCATGGGAATAATCTCCTTACTAAGGTTCATTAGTGCCCTCGTCTTCTTGCTTATGTACATCAAATTCATGAAAAACAATAAATCACCCAAGCTTTATTCAAGAAAAAAAGCGTCCTATTAGTTGTGTCATTAGTGGTGTCAGGCACCATTCGTGGACACTGTCCGTGTGAAGAGGACAGTGTCTTCTTTTTTTTATTTATGCTTAATTTGCGGAGAAAGGAAATAAAGTCTTTTTCTTATATTAATCGTTTTTTGAAATCTCCGAAATTCTTTAGAAATGATAAATATTATTTTAAAAGCTTCATATTTTTATAAAAGGGGATGATCATCATAACCGGGAGGCTGGAATGATAAAAATAAATCATCAGGTTGTAGAACCGGAGGAACTCAATAAAGGCATATCCAATAACGAAGAAAAAACGATTGTCAAACAAATGGCTGCAAATCATGCAACTTATGAATACCAAACTATTGCGCAATTAAAATTTGAGCTTTTCTTTCGAAGAAACACAATGAGGGCTGCACGAGAACTAAATAAAAGTGGTGCAAAATTTACAACGTTTCGCTACGCCTTTCCCAATAATAAATATTGGTATCGATTAGCAAATGGCGGCTTCCTCTTAAAGCCAGATGTTCGTCCTTCGGCTGCCATACTGGACATCATTAAAAATGGAAAGCTATACGCCTTTGATTGCTCTACCGCCATCGCAATTGTTTTATATCTTGCTACTCTTTATTCGATTGGAAGCGAGAGGTTTGATATCCTTTTTGGGAGGCTTTACTTGATGGATTGGCAATTTGATGAAGATCTGCCGATTAATCAAAAATATGGGGACGATTATTTACCAGGAGATGTCATGCATTTCAACAATCCCGATTTTGACCCAAAAGAGTCGCATTGGCGTGCTGAAAATGTCATCTATTTTGGCGACGACAAATACTATGGCCATGGGGTAGACATCCAAAGCGCCAGCACCATTATTAACTTCCTAAACAAAAAAAGAAGGCCGAATTCCGATCAATCAGCCTACCTTATGAGAATGATAACTAGACCACACTATCAATCGATCTACTTAAATATTTCATTCAACCAATAATTCTCATTATTGGTGTCAGGCACCATTCGTGGACATTGTCCACGGATGGTGCCTGACACCCTTTTTCATCTATTCACCATACAAATAGCTAAAAATTAATAAATGCGTCCTCAGCTTTTACTTCTTGTTTTATCATTTTGGTCGTTTTCAACCATTGGGCGGCCTTTTCCCATGTTTTTGGGTCTTGGTAGCCAAATGGCTTTTCTTTTGCGTCCATCAGCGGGAGCAGGATTTCTAAGCTTTTTGTTTCAATATCCTCCTCAAGTGGTGAGGTTTTGTCTTCATGTTTCATTAATATAGACAAGCCTTCCTCTGGATGATCTGCTACGAATTTTTGCCCCTTCCTAATCGCTTCGATAAACTTTTTATACACATCTTTTTTTTCTTTTAATCCTTTTTCACTGGCAACTAACACTAATTCATAATAATCTGGAACGCCGTAATCCGCAGGATTTAACGTGCGTATTGGATGACCCTCTTTTTCTAGCAATAATTTCTCGTGGTTAATATATCCGCCGATCAGTGCATCGGTTTTTTTTGTTGCCATAGCAGGAATCAAGTCCCAGCCGACATCGACCATTTTTACTTTCTTCTCATCCCCGCCGTCCGCTTTCACCATCGTTTGGATAATCGCTTCATCTAATGGAATCGTTGGATAACCAATCGTTTTTCCGGGTAAATCCTTTGGTGATTGAATCGGACTATCAGCAGCAACCATTAATTGATTCAGTGGATGGCGTACGAGCGCAGCAATCGATTGAACCGGAATATTTTCTCCACGTGCCACAAGCACTTCCGGCTGATAGCTGATGGCCATGTCGATCTTATCAGCCGCAACAAGCCGTAGAGGATCATTTGTATCTGCAGGCATTTGAATATCAACATCCAGCCCTTGTTCTTTAAAATAGCCTTTTTCTTTAGCGGCAAAAAGAAATGAGTGCACTGCATTTGGATACCAGTCAAGCATTAAGCTCACTTTCTGTAGTTTTTCGTCACTGCCGGAAGCTTTATCGGCTGTCTCTTTCCCGCATGCACTTAACATAATTAACATTAGACTGAACATAATTATTAAACTTTTTTTCATTGGATTTTTCAACCTTTCTAGTTGCGAATAATATTTTTTAATAATTGTTTTTCAATAAAACTAATCAATAAAAACAGGACAATTCCCATTAATGAAAGCAGGAAGATTGCAGCAAACACAGCGTCCGCTTGTAAGTTCCCTGACATCCGTCTACTGAAGTAGCCTAATCCAACACTGGCACCGAGCCATTCCCCGATGGTTGCTCCAACAACACAATAAACCACAGACATTTTCAAGCCAGACAGGATCGACGGCAGGGCCATTGGCAGCTGAATTTTTTTAAAAATAGTCCAGCGAGTTGCGCCCATTGTCAGCAGTAATTCTTTGTATTCCTTTCCTCCAGTTTTCAGCCCATCATATGTACTGACGACGATTGGAAAAATTGCAATTAAAATCGTTACGGCAATCTTGCTCCAAATCGTATAGCCGAACCACATGATAAAGATCGGCGAAATCGCGATCATCGGAATTGTTTGTGAAATAACCAGGAACGGGTACAACACTTTTTCTAATGCACGGGAAAAGTGCATCCCAACACCTACTAGCAGTCCGCCTGCAAGCGATATCCCAAAACCAATCAAGACCTCTTTTAGGGTTGCAGGCAAATGTTCCGCCAGCAAGAGCTGCAGGTTTTCAATTAGAGATAGCCATATTGCCGAAGGTGACGGCAATATGAAGGAAGGAATCATCCCTTTTCTAACTATCCACTCCCAGCCGCTTAAGATTAGGATAGAAGCAAGCAGGAATAGGCCATAATCCCCCAGCCATTTTTTCCAATTAATTTTCATTTTGAATCAGCCGCTCCAATTCTTTTCTTATCGTGACAAACTCTGATTGATAGATTAATTCTTTTTTTCTAGGACGCGGAAGGCTGACCTTAATTTCCCGCGAAGTCTCCTGTCCGAGCAAATAAATTCGGTCGCTAAGCAGAATCGCTTCCTCTAAATCATGGGTGATGAACAGGACCGTTTTTTGTAATTCCCCCCAAAGCCCGAGTAACCAGCTATGCATATTTCTTTTCGTAAGTGAATCGAGTGCCCCGAAGGGTTCATCTAATAAAAGTATGTCTTTTCCAGTCATAATCGTCCGTAAAAAAGCAACCCGCTGCCGCATTCCTCCGGAGAGTTCATCCGGATAGGCTTTTTCCACTTCTGCTAGTCCAAAGCGGGTTAACCACTCGCGAATCTCAGGAATTTTCAGCTGACTCTTTTTCTTTGACACTTCAAGTGGCAGCAATACATTTTCTAAAACCGATCGCCATGATAACAGCAAATCCTTTTGTGGCATATATCCTACTTTACCTAATCTGCTTCCAGAGTTATTACCATTAATTTTGATTTCTCCCTGATCAGGATCTAATAAACCAGTGATTAATTTAAAAAGGGTACTTTTTCCAGATCCGCTCGCACCAATAACAGAAACAAATTCCCCCGCTTTGACATCTATTGAAATGTTTTGAAAAATGGGCCTGTTATCTTCAAAAGCGTATGTAAGATTTTCGATTGTTAACATTGATGGATTAGACAGGCCAATCCTCTCCTCTGTAAACCATATCCCAAAACATGTACTCAAAGCGGGAGGTTGTTAGGAAATGATCTTCTAAAATAGCTAACTCTCGCTCTGACTTACCTTCTGCCAATTGATCTAACAACTCAATTAGCCAAATGGCTAATGAACCAAATTCGTCAGAGGAATACATTTTTATCCAATCACCGTATAAAGGATGCTCGCTAGCTGTCGGATATTTATCTGCTAGCATTTTGCTAATCTCCCAATAGCTCCACATACAAGGTAATAGTGTCGAGATTAATTCCTCCAGTGTTCCATTTTGAGCCACATTCAGCATATATCTTGTATAGGCTATGTTCGTAGGAGTAGCCTTCGTTTCCTCGAGCTGTTGCCTTGTAATCCCAAACCTGGCAGCGTACCCTCGGTGTAATTCCATTTCACTATGCAACGTCTCATGCAGCAGTTTTGCAAAGGCAGTCATCGTGTCGAGGTCCCTTGCTTTAACCACCCCTAATGCAAAAAGCTTAGAATAATCAATTAAAAATACATAATCCTGTTTCATATATCGGATAAATGATTCCACAGGAAGATCGCCCTTGCCCAATCCATTAACAAATGGATGTTGATGGGTTTTGTCCCATACATCAGTTACGATTTGATAAAGTCTTTCTGAAAATTTCATTTCTTACTCCTCCTTCTTAGTGTTGCACCACTCAGCGATAAAAACTGCCAATACTTTTGTAAAATCTAACAACTGACGGAGTTCAACCTTTTCATTTACTGCATGGGCGTCCTCTAATTTCCCTGGCCCAAATATAACAGTAGGAATACCAGCACGCCCTAGCCAGCCTGCATCCGTAACGGTAGTTGACATACTAATGGTTGGCTTATGTGTTAACATTTTTTCATAGGAGTTAGTTAACGCCAGAATACCAGGATGCTTAGGATCAATTTCTAATGAAGGAAAAATTTCACCACGATCGACAATCATTGATTTTCCTCCCCAAACAAATTGTGGTGTATTCTCTCGGAGCCACGGATCAGCTGCCGCAATGGCACCAATATGCTGTTCGATTTCCTGTATCACATCTTCGTAATCTTCATTCGGGTAAAAATGAACCGTAATCCATAGAGCGCAACGATCGGCTACGAATGCAGCGTGCCTCCCTCCTTCAATCACCGCAGGATTAATCGTATTTGTGCCCGGTGGAAAGCCTTCATAGCTTTTCGTAACAGCCCAGTGATGTTCAAGCTCCTGAAGCCCCGATATGATTTTCATCATTTTTTCTATGGCACTAGCCCCATTTACTCCACCTCCAGCGTGAACCATCTTCCTTCTAATCCCATCATGATAGGTTTCTTTGCTTTGAATCGTAATCCAGCCTGTAATCACACCGCCTTGTCCTTGAATATGTAAGTCACTTGTATCAACAACTACTGCAAGGTCAGCTGTATACTCCTTTTCCGTACATGCAAGCGTTCCAGCCTCTCCTACTTCTTCACCAATAACTGACTGATATTGAAGATCGCCTTGAAGGGTGATACCCATTTCTTTTAAAAGTTTAATAGCGATGAGTGATGCCGCAATTCCGCCTTTCATATCAGCCACACCACGTCCATAAATATGACTACCACTGATACTTGTTGAAAAAGGGGAGGAATTCCATTCTTTATCATCGCCTACCTCGGCTACATCAACATGACCATTTATTATCAAACTATTAAATTGACCTGAAGACTCCCCCTGTAAAATGCCGACCACATTTGGGTCCCCCGGATAAACATCCCACTTATTCGTTGAAAATCCGATATCTTCTAAATATCCTTTAATAAATTCCTGCACATCATTGGTATTTCGCGCAGGAGGACTTACTGTCGGGAAGGATATAAGCTTGGTCAAAAGGTCGATTAATTCCCCTTTTCTCGCTTCGACTTCATTAGATATTTTTTCAACTAATTCTTTATTCATTTGCTCACTTCCTTACCATCACTAAAATTAATCCATTATTTTCAAAAAACTGCTCACTGTATAAAAAATTATCGATTTTTAAACACTTAGCTTTATTGTCAAAAAGCAAATGTTTTTTTCTGCTCCTCTCCGTTGGTTCAATCCAGATTAGATTCACTAGATTCGGATTGGACACACGGTTTCCATTAAGACTTCCCCAAGTGATATTTATTTCGTTTTCAACATATGGGCAGGATCATTTTTACTCGCAAAAAATACATTCTTTCTTAAGAAAACCATTAGAATAACAAATCCAAGCAGTGCTCCAGCAAATGAGCTAAAAATAAATAAAGGAATAAATCCAAAAAGGGTTGCTTCTTTCCCCATTATTAAAGTCGCAATTGGATAACATAGAATCGCACCAATAATACCTGTTCCAATTACTTCCCCAATAAAGGCCAGATAGATTTTTCTAGTTTTTAAAAATAATAAAGACGAGAGCAACGCACCGACCATACTTCCGGGAAAAGCAAAAATGGAACCCGTTCCCATTAGGTTTCTTAACAGCGAGACACAAAATGCCTGGGCGACAGCGTAATATGGCCCTAAAAGCACTGCTGACAAAACATTTAAAAAATGCTGTATTGGAAAGACCTTTGTAAATCCAATTGGGATTGATACTAGGTTACTGGTAATTGTGCCTATCGCAATCATCATTGCTGTCAGTGTCAGTTTATACGTTTTGTTCATTACCTTTTTTCTCCTCAACGTTTTCTCTCAACGCTCTTGCTGCCTCCATTGGTGACTCTGAAAGGCTAATAGCCGTGATCACCGAAACACCATCTGCCCCTGCTTCAATTACGGAAGCGGCATTTTCACTTGTAATTCCGCCGATTCCTACAATCGGGACTGTGACTCCATTTTTTCGCAGTGCTTCAATTAGGCTGGTTCCTTTGGATGGCTTCGCGTCTTCCTTTGTATTCGTAGGATAAACAGGGCCAATTCCAAAATAATCGGCTCCATCGCGGATAGCATTTATGGCCTCTTCTGTGGTATGGACGGATACACCGAGAATCATGTCGCCAATCCTTTCCCTTACTGTTTTTACCGCTTCATCCTCTTGCCCGATAT
>Ga0213825_1002727_pt1 | contig 11056 bp, 9 predicted proteins | sample MC6MC0900MG_FD_179896 | JGI IMG/M metagenome (GOLD analysis project Ga0213825, IMG submission 179896) | Enriched soil aggregate microbial communities from Iowa State University, Ames, United States - MC6-MC0900-MG | ecosystem: Environmental > Terrestrial > Soil > Unclassified | place: USA: Iowa... | reverse complement strand
TTTTGCCGCCGTTTTCAGCGGCGAGTTATATCATACCAAAGCATTCGACAAATGTCAACAACTATTTCAAACTTTTTTATTTTTTCTGAAAAACATGACTTTCACGTCTTTTGGAATAATTAATATGTGGTTCCGCCCCGGAAAAGGGCGAAACCACAGGATAGTATAACTAGCTTCTTTTACCACAGCATTTCTTATATTTTTTTCCACTTCCGCAGGAGCAGGGATCGTTTGGATAGATTTTCGGAGGGTTCTTGCGCTGGGCAGATACTGTCTCTAAACCCTTCATTACCATTTCGTATGGCTTATGGCCTCTGTTTAGTACCATCCTTGTATGGTTCCATACGTCTGTGATAATGCTTGTGAATTTTTCCAAATGCTCTTCCGATTCAAATATGATCCCGGAAGCCTCTATTCCTTCCACTACTTCCTGAAGCTGTGCTCCCATACTGATCTCTGCCTGCACCTGGCGTAATAAATATGGAATCCTTTCATCCGGAACGTTCATTTCTTCTGTCAGGAATTTGCTCAGCAGGCTTAATTCTTCTGTCATTAAAAAGCCCTCATTATCCGCCATAAAACGGATTTCCATCTGGGTAGGGATATAATAAGGAACTTTTTTCTGCATCTGCTGAAATTCCTCAATGCCTTTCTGCTCTGCCAGTGCCCCATCCACAAAGTTTCCGTCCATGTATCTGACCTCAGGACGGTATGACTGAAGAAGTTCATAGGCTTCTAACAGTTCTTCCAGGGAAAGTTTCTTATCTTCATATTTATTAAAGGTTTCCAACAGGACCAGCGGTGGAGTGACGGCATACAGGGAATTAGCCGCACAAAGATAGTCTCCGATCTTGCTGAGGCGCTCACGCTTTTCTTTAAATACCGGTGTATTTATCGCTTCATATGCTTTTAAAACTTCTTCCGCAACCATAAATTGATTGTCAGGTCCCGCAGTTACATAGCCTCCTGCGTAAAGGTAATCCATTTTTTCCAATTCAAAAGATGGTACTTTAAAATCCTCTGACGCCAACTGTTCAAATAAACTTATTTCTGAATCACGAGCACAAAGGAAATAGCGGCCCATTACTTTCTGATCCAGAATATGAGCGAGTGTTCGTTCCACCAGCTCTTCTTTTTTAAATTTGGAAAGTCCATTCATACCATGTCTCTTTGCAATCTCAAGAATACTGCCTTTATCATAGCAATCATAAACTTCTGCTATATGAACTTCTTCCGATGAAGCATCAGAACTCTGGTCCAGACGTTTATTGACTGCAGACATGTCATATTCCTTCAGCTCTTTTGAACCTGACTCCAAAAGATCATAGTACCCGGCGATGCCTCCACAATTTTCCGGGATACAATCTCCTTTGAATTTTACAACCTGTCCCCAGCTTTCCTTATAATCAGCCACCACATCTTCTACCTGGATGTTTAATTCCCAGCTTTTGTCAAGGCCGTAGGTATATGTAAACTTGCTGGTACCGGATACCAGACTGTCTATGGTTTCATCACTTAAAAGGTATTGAAATTTCTGGGACCTATCCTCTGTCCCCGGAACTACCCGAACCCCTTCAGAACGGAATTCAAATTCATACAGGTGTTCATCGGACCAGCAGAATGCTGTCTGAATCATCTGGTGCAACTTTCCAAAGGTTATCCCTTGCGGTACCAGAACCCTTCTCCAAATCGGCGGCTTGCTGCCTTTGATCGTGACTTTCAGTTGATATGCTCCCATGAAAACGCCCTCCTGTCTCGTATCCTTTGTATCCGTTCTTAAATTACGGAATGTTATTTATTTTTCTACTATAAAATAAGCGCACGTTCCAATTTACCATATTTCCTCCCATTCTGTCCAGTCCATCCCGTTAATTTTTGCAAACAAAAGGCTGTTTTTTGTAATTATAACAGCTTTTTCTATGCCGGCTATCCTTCTTAACTAAAATAGAGGAATTTCATTTTCCCATCCTGCAAATACTATTAATAGGAAATAAATAGATCTAAAAGGATTTACACAACCTTTACACTTTCTATACTAAAACATGATATCAGAAAAGTTTTACGGCTGATATACTCCATGATGTAAGCGAAAGCAATTTTAAAGAGAAAAGAGGAGAAAGTAAATATGAAAAAAAATTACATTAAGGTTCTTGCATTAGCTGGAATGGCTATTCTTACAATGGGTACTTTAGCTGGCTGCGGCAGCAAAAATGCTGAGACACAGGCTCCTGATACCAAAACCGAGGCTGCCACTACAAGTGGGACAACCACAGCAGAGACAACCGTAAAGGAAGATACAGCTTCTGATTTAAAGGGTTCTATCAGCATGGTTGGTTCTACCTCAATGGAGAAATTCGCAACCGCTTTAAGTGAAGTATTTATGGAAAAATATCCGAGCGTTACCGTACAGGCAGAATTTGTAGGTTCTGGTGCAGGAATCGAAGCAGTTACCAATGGTTCTGCGGATATCGGTAACTCTTCCCGTAATTTAAAGGATGAAGAAAAAGCAAAAGGTGTTGCTGAAAATATCGTTGCAATCGACGGTATCGCCGTTGTCTCTGATCCGGCAAATACCGTTGACAATTTAACAAAAGACCAGCTGATCAACATTTACAACGGAACAACTACCAACTGGAAGGAATTAGGCGGAGCCGATCAGCCGATCGTTGTGATTGGACGTGAGGCAGGATCCGGTACAAGAACTGCTTTTGAAGAACTGTTAAAGCTGGAAGATGCATGCAAATACAGCAATGAGCTGGACAGCACCGGCGCAGTCATGGCAAAGGCCGCTTCCACTCCAGGCTCCATTGGCTATGTTTCCTTAGACGTTCTTGATGATTCCGTTAAAACCATGAAGCTGGAAAGCATAGAACCAACTCCAGAAAACATCAAGGCAGGTTCCTACTTCTTAAGCCGTCCATTCGTTATGGCCACCAAAGGAGAGATATCTGAGCAGAGCGATCTGGTGAAGGCATTGTTTGACTATATCTATTCTGATGAAGGAAAAGATTTAGTGAAAGCCGTTGGTTTAATCCCGGCAAACTAATTGAAAAGAAATCCTTCTTATACTGCATAACGATAATATTTACAGGGGACGCAGCCAGATGATTATGCTACGTCCCCGTTTTGAAAGGAGCTGTTATATGCGACCAAAGTCTTATTCCATATTTGGTGGCCACGGAAGTAAATCAGGAGTCGAGCATGCTGCAGAAGTGATCTTTACTGTCTGTGGCTTCTTTGCCGTTCTGGCTGTGGCCTCTATCACTCTGTACATGATCATAAGCGGTACGCCGGCACTTTTTAAGGTGGGGATTCTGGATATTCTGTTCGGAACCATCTGGATGCCGGCAGCCGCTACACCAAGCTTTGGTATCCTCTATGTCATTTTGACCTCTATCATAGGAACTGCTCTGGCAATCTTAATCGGCGTTCCCATTGGCGTTATGACTGCCGTTTTCCTGGCTGAAGTGGCCCCTGAAAGATTAACCAAAATCGTGCGCCCCGCAGTAGAGCTGTTAGCCGGTATTCCTTCCGTTATTTATGGGTTGCTTGGTATCTTGATTTTAAACCCATTAATGTATAAAATAGAGTTAAAAATATTTGCAGGATCCACCACCCACCAGTTTACCGGAGGTGCGAATCTGATCTCAGCTGTTTTAGTGCTGGCATTAATGATTCTTCCTACGGTTATCAACATCAGCGAATCAGCGCTCCGTGCTGTTCCGCAGCACCTTAGGAGTGCCTCCCTGGCTCTAGGAGCCACCAAGATCCAGACGATTTTTAGTGCGGTCCTTCCGGCAGCAAAGTCCGGTATCATTACCGCAATAGTCCTTGGAACAGGCCGGGCCATCGGTGAAGCAATGGCCATCAGCCTGGTGTCCGGAAGTTCGGTAAATATGCCTCTTCCCTTTCATTCGGTCCGTTTCCTTACTACTGCGATCGTATCAGAGATGTCTTATTCCGCCGGGCTCCACAAACAGGTGCTTTTTACCATAGGTCTTGTCCTGTTTGCTTTTATCATGCTCATTAACGTTACCCTTAACAACCTGTTAAAGAAAGGAGAGGAAAGCCATGACAAATGATATCGTTATTCCTGTTCAAAAAGAATCCGCAGTAACACATAGCATTTATAACCGGAAAAACCGGATCTCTGATTCTTTCTTAACGTTTCTTATTTACTTATGCGCTTCCATCTCCATTATGGTCCTGATCGGAATCATGGGCTATGTGTTTGTTCGCGGCGTTCCCGAAATCAGCCTGGAATTTCTGACCACTGTACCAAGTACCATTAAAGGAACCTTTGGTATCGTAGGAAATATTGTTAACACCTTATATGTCATTGTCATTACCCTGTTAATCGCCACTCCCTTAGGCGTTGGTGCAGCCATTTACTTAAACGAATATGCAAAGGGCGGAAAGGCGGTACGAATCATCGAATTCACCACAGAGACCCTGGCAGGTATCCCCTCCATTATCTTCGGACTTTTTGGTTATGTATTTTTTGGAAATACCCTGGGCCTTGGCTATTCCATCCTCACCGGTGCATTAACCTTATCCATCATGGTTCTTCCCCTTATTACCAGAACCACTCAGGAAGCCTTAAAAACCGTTCCAGAAAGCTACCGCTCTGGTGCACTGGGCATCGGTGCTACCAAATGGTATATGATCCGGACCATTCTGCTTCCCAGCGCCATGCCAGGCATTGTAACCGGAATTATCCTGGCCATCGGCCGTATCGTGGGAGAGTCCGCTGCCCTTCTCTTTACGGCAGGAAGCGGCTACCTCCTTCCAAAGGACTTCTTCGGGAAGATATTTGAATCGGGCGGTACCCTGACGATTCAGTTGTACTTATGCATGCAAAAGGCCAAATACGGCCAGGCCTTCGGAATTGCCGTTGTTCTTCTGGTCATCGTACTGGCAATAAACGGACTTGCAAAATTTCTGTCTCATAAATTCAATACGGAGGTCAAAGAATCGTGAATACGAATACAGTAAAAATTTCAACCAACCATTTAAATCTATATTATGGAACGAATCACGCGCTGAAGGATGTAAGTCTAAATCTCTTCACAAATAAAATTACAGCCTTTATCGGCCCTTCCGGCTGCGGAAAATCTACCTATTTAAAGACCTTAAACCGAATGAATGACCTGGTTCCAAGCGTAAAAATAGAAGGAGAGGTTCTTTTAGATGAAGAAAACATCTATGATCCCCGGGTCGACACCACTCTTTTACGAAAAAAAATCGGTATGGTATTTCAGCAGCCAAACCCATTTCCAATGAGCATCTATGACAATGTAGCCTACGGCCCAAGAATCCATGGTATAAAGAATAAATCCGAGCTTGACGATATAGTGGAAAGAAGCTTAAAAGGAGCAGCTCTCTGGGATGAGGTATCTGACCGTTTAAAAAAATCAGCCCTCGGCCTATCCGGCGGCCAGCAACAGCGTCTTTGTATCGCCCGTGCCCTGGCAGTTGAGCCGGAAGTACTGCTTATGGATGAGCCCACCTCAGCCTTAGACCCTATCTCAACCCTGAAAATCGAAGACCTGATGGATGAGCTGAAAGAAAAGTATACGGTTGCTATCGTTACCCACAACATGCAGCAGGCAACCCGAATCGCTGATAATACCGCCTTTTTCCTTGTAGGAGAGGTGGTGGAATACGCTCCCACAACCGAGCTGTTCACTGCCCCTAAGGACAAAAGAACCGAAGACTATATCACAGGACGCTTCGGCTGATCCATTTTATATAGAACAATAAAGGAGAAAAAGCAATGACAACAAGAGTTAATTATGAGCATGAGTTAAGCCTTTTAAACCATGACATAAAAGAAATGGGGCGAATGGTCGAAACCTCCATTGAACAGTGCTTTGTGGCATTTGAAGACCAGGATTTTGAAAAAGCAGAGGATATCATAAAAGGAGACCGTACCATCAACGACCTAGAGCGTTCCATCGAGGCCCGCTGCCTCTCCATCATCTTACGCCAGCAGCCTGTTGCAGGCGATCTAAGAGTGGTTTCCAGCGCCCTAAAGGTAGTTACGGACTTAGAGCGTATCGGCGATCACGCTTCCGACATCGCTGAACTCATCCTGCGCATAAAAGGCGAACACGTTTACCACGTAGTCCGCCACATCCCTTCCATGGCCACCGCCGCCCGTGAAATGGTCCGCTGTTCCATCGAAGCTTTTATCAATCAGGATTTAGAGACTGCAAAGCAGATTGAAAAGCAGGATGATGTGGTCGATGAATTATTCGATAAGGTGAAGAATGATGTGGTTGATTTATTAAAACATTCCAACGAGCATATTGATCAGTGCATTGATTTGTTGATGGTTGCGAAATATTTAGAGCGCATTGGAGATCATGCCGTAAATGTTTGTGAATGGACAGAGTTTTCAAAGACTGGGGCATTGAAGAATGTACGGATATTGTAAATCTACGAGCAGTGCGTCCACAAAATTAAAAGAGCCCATAAGAATGCCAGCATTCTTATGGGCTCTTTTAATTTTGAGGACATACGGCGACAGCCGTCAAGCGAGAAGGAGCGAAGCGGATTCGAGCTTGAGCACTGCGGACTAGCGGGCAGCACCCTCAAACTCAATCCCTTACTTCATCCCATCTCCCCCTACAACATCGCCCCACCTCTACAATAAGTCTGAACCACATCATAATCATCTCTAAGAACTACAAAATCCGCATCATACCCCGCAACCAGTCTCCCCTTCCTATCATCAACACCCAAACACTTAGCCGGATTAATCGTACAAGAATTCAAAGCCGAATCAAAAGGCACCATAGCCTCTTCCACCAAAATCTTCAGCCCCTTATTTGCCTTCAGCGTACTACCCGAAATCGTATCCGTCCCCTTCAGATAAGCAAGGCCATTCTCCCTGATCTCAATGCTATGCCCACCCAGCTGAAAATCCATTCCAGCGGCGCAATGCTTTGGACAAAGAGAATCCGTAATCATAATTGCATGGTCCCTGCCCTTAATCGCATAATAATTATTAAGCGCAGCCAGATGAGAATGGCATCCATCACAAATGATCTCGCCATAAATATCCCTCACCCTGAACGCAGCTCCAACCAGCCCCGGATCCCTATGATGATAAGGTGTCATGCCATTATACACATGAGTCATAGAGGTAGCCCCATTGGCAATTCCCATAAGCGCCTGCTCATAAGTCGCAGACGAGTGCCCCATACTCACCACCACACCAGTATCCTTACAATATCTCGTCAAATCAAAATTAACATCATGCTCCGGCGCAAGCGTAATATATTTAATCAATCCCTTAGCCGATTCCTGATACTCTTTAAACTGTTCAATCGAGGCAGTCGCAATTGCCTCCGGAGGCTGGGCTCCCTTATACTTCATATCCAGATAAGGCCCTTCAAAATGGATTCCAAGAATCTCTGCCCCTTCATATCCGCCTTCCACCACAGCTGCCACATTAGCAACCGCCTTTGTCAGCACATCCGGCATCTGGGTCACAGTAGTCGGAAGGATGGAAGTCACTCCCTCTTCAGGTATCCGTCTCATCCATTCCCGCAATCCTTCCGGTTCCCCATCGTTGGTATCATAACCATAAGCTCCATGGGTATGAATATCAATAAATCCCGGAACAATCCTATCATCCCCGTAATCCTGATCAGCCGCCATCTCACCATATTCAAGGACTGCCTTAATCTTTTCATCTTCCACTTGAAGCTGTGCCGGGATGAACTGTCCAGCAATCCAGACCCGTCTGCTCTGTATTATCATAACCGTAACCTCTCTTTCCTAATTTTCTCCCCAGCTTACAAACGTAAAGAAATATCCAAAAGTTATTTCTCATTTAAAACTCATTCGTCAGTAACTGGTACGTTTACCTATAGTATAAACAGTTCTTTCCCCGTTTTCAAGAAGTTTAGGAATAGTTTCCTCATGCAGCAATCAATCCTGAGAAATCGGCCACCGAATAATCACCCGGAATAAATCAGCCTCCACTTCTATTTGAAGCCTGCCGTTTTGAAGCTCCACAAAGCTTTTTGCAATCGCCATTCCAAGGCCCGAACCTTCCGTATTCCGTGCCTGGTCCCCTCTGACAAACCTTTCCGTTATTTCATCCGGATTAAAGGTAAGCTCTGCGGCCGAAACATTCTTTAAAGTAGTGACCACATAACCCCCTTCCTTCTTCATATCAATATACGCTCTGGTATGAGGCATTGCATATTTAATAATATTCGTCAATAAATTGTCAAATATCCGATAAGTTTTCTGGCTGTCCAAAGGCAGAACAATCTTCTCATCCGGCAGATTCCATCTAAAATCAATGGTACTTTCCTCAATTTTATCACTTAGCTCCAGGCTGACTTCCTTTAAAAGGCTGACAATATCCACATCCTCCAGATTCAGCGTCACGTTATTACTATTCGCCTTACTGATTTCAAACAAATCCTCTATAAGCGCTTTCAAACGCATCGACTTCTGTTCCAGAATATCAATATAAGCCTTCCTCTGTTCCGGTGTCGTCTTATCATCCCTCAAGAGACTTACATAAGTAATAATAGCCGTTAAAGGAGTTTTTAAATCATGTGACATATTACTGATCAAATCGGTCTTAAGCTTCTGGCTTTTCACCTCTTCACCGACAGCAACCTTGAACCCGCTTTGTATTTTCTGTATTTCCTTCTTAAATGGCTCAAACACACTTAAATCCTCTTCTATATCAACCTCTAAATTACCCTCTGCAATCTGGTTTGTAGCCCTTAAAAGAATCTGGTATTTGTCACTTAAATCCCTGTAGTACTTTCTCATCACAATAAATAAAATAATAGAATAAAGAATCAAAGCACCGATTCCGAAAAACCACAGGCTGCAAAGGACAGACAGAATGATAAAATTCACTCCAACAATCCGGAAAATGGTTCGGTCTGACCGTTCCTGCAGGTTAATATTCCCCACAAAATTATAAACCTTACGGCAAAGGTTTCTCACCCATTGCCAAAACCAGCCGCACAAAGTCCGTTCATGAAAGTAACGTTTTATGCCGATATGAATGACGTCACGCACACATAATACCGCCCAGTAGACAATGGCAAAGGGAATGGACCACCACATCAGGTTCCAGAGCTTTATCATAATTCCCGCCACCATCGGCAGGAAATTGGCCCGCATAAGAGCATCATACAAGTCTCCACGGTTTGTTACTGCCACAAGATTGGTAAGGCCTGTGCCAAAAAATACACCGCCACAGATGACTCCCCCAACGATTTCAAAAGGCGTCCGTAATATCCGGCTGTACTCCGGGAGGTACGGATCAAAACAGGAGAGCAAAAAGGCTGCAATCGCTACGGCACAGACCAGACCAAAGAATATCCGTGAAACACTGCCTGAGTAATTATAGGCGCTCCAGACCGTTTCTCTCTCATCTTCATATGCAGCAATCTGCTGGGGTCTCATTCCATAAGCAAAGGTAACATTTCTTGGATTTTTCAACTTTAAATCCGTCTCATAACGATACTGTTCCCAATAATAATCACTCATGGGGTCCTTGTCTCCTAACGTCCCCAGGGTATTCAAAAGTTTGACCGTATTGTCTCCGCTTACGGCCCCTGCCTGCATACGCCCAAGATCATCATAACGAAGCTCTGCCTTAAACGTATATTCACCGCTTCCACCAATGGAGCGGCCTCCCGCATGATCAGCCAAAACTTTGCCATTACCATCAAGGATCTGATAATCTAGGTAATTTCTTATGCCATTAAAATTCCGGTTCCAGGATTCATATTGTCTGACACAGTTTTGACGCAGCTCCTTTAAATAATCAATGCGCTCCTCCTGGTCAGGCAATCCATTGGATTCTTCCCCGGCAATGGTAATGGTATCCACTCCTTCCATGGCATCCGGCACTCCTTCCGAGGCTGCCGTCCGGTTGTTCACACCATTCTTTAATTCCTCCTCTGCCAGAGGGAAATAGAACTGAAAGGGAGATATGACGCTGCCCTGTTCATACTGAGCCTGTTCCAGATAAAGTACATAATTGCCCAGCACAAGATGCTTAAGAAACGCATCCTGTCCATAAACAGGCTCCTCGTATCTGGCTGATTCATTTTCAAAAAATGGATAAAGCCCCACCATGACAGATGCTGCCAACAAAATTACGATCAATGCCAGAACTATGCTGATCCTATGCCTGTTTCTCAATTTTATATCCAACGCCCCACACCACCTTTAAATATTTCGGTTCCTTCGGGTTGATCTCGATCTTTTCCCTGATTTTCCTTACATGAACCATGATCGTATCTGTGTTAATGGCCCGTTCATTCCAGACCCGCTCATAAATCTCTTCTGCAGAGAACACTCTTCCCGGGTTTTTCATAAGAAGAGCCAGTATCTTAAATTCTATGGGAGTCAGCTTCGCCGGTTTTTCGTCAACGGTCACTTCCACCGTGTCCTCATTCAACTCCAGACCTCCAATGGAATAAACATTGCTTTTCTCCCTTTGTTCCTTTGCCTCCAGCATATCCATATATTTTTTATAGCGCCTTAGCTGGGAATTCACCCTTGCTAACAGTTCCATGGGGGTAAACGGTTTTGCAACATAATCATCGGCGCCGATATTAAGCCCCATGATCTTATCCACTTCCTCAGACTTTGCCGACAGGATGATTACAGGGAAATCATGGGTCTCTCTTAATTTTACGGTCATCGTAATGCCATCCATTCGAGGCATCATCACATCCACAATAGCCAGATGAATCTCTTCCCTCTCCAAAATCTTAAGACCTTCCACACCATCTGCCGCCTGGAATACCTCGTATCCCTGGCTCCTTAAATATATCTCGATTCCTTCTCTGATCTCTTTATCATCTTCTACCAATAAGATATGGTTTGCTTCCATGTTCTCTCTCCTTTCACCTTACTGTCCATTCTTTCCGGGCATAGAGGTATGCCTATATAACCCTAAAGGGTGTTACCTGATAATTAATAGGACCTGCCGCCTGCAGCATCCCAATTTATGATACCACATTTTCTATCATTTTACTTTAATTAAAGGATACGAAAG
>Ga0213825_1002716_pt1 | contig 11126 bp, 13 predicted proteins | sample MC6MC0900MG_FD_179896 | JGI IMG/M metagenome (GOLD analysis project Ga0213825, IMG submission 179896) | Enriched soil aggregate microbial communities from Iowa State University, Ames, United States - MC6-MC0900-MG | ecosystem: Environmental > Terrestrial > Soil > Unclassified | place: USA: Iowa... | reverse complement strand
ATTCTCTTCAACCCCTCGTCCTGAAAACCATTTTATAGCTGTAGTTTGCTCTAATTTTTCCATTAAACGATTATACATGTAATTCCACCTCTTTAATTTTTATAAGCTCGACTGTTAAGTACTTTCATGAATGTACATTCCTTTCCCTACTTGCATAGGATAATTTTATAATGTGAAAGGGGATTGAGGCAATGTATCATCCTTATTATGGAAATTATCAAATGTATCATTATAATTACCACCCCGCTTATTGGGCCTATCCCAATCAAATGGAACAAGGGGGGCGAAGTGATTATTCCGATGATTGGAGAAATGTCCAGAAGGATTTTGGACAGAAACCCTTTGTTGTTGATATAGAAGAGGCTTCAAAGCAAAATAAAAACTATCGTACAGCATTGTGGACAGGGAAGCATTTACAAGTAACCGTTATGAGCATTAACGTTGGGGATGACATTGGCTTAGAGATGCATCCTCATGTGGATCAATTTATCTGTATTGAAGAAGGGCAAGGCATAGCTCAAATGGGTCCAACTAAGGATTATTTAAACTTTCAAAGAAATGTGAGTGAAGACTCTGCCATAATGGTTCCAGCGGGAACATGGCATAATGTCATAAATATAGGAAATAAGCCGTTAAAGCTTTTCACAATTTATGCACCTCCAAATCATCCGTTTGGTACTGTACATGTAACAAAATCAGATGCAATGGGCTCAGAAGAAGGCTATAGACATGGTGGATAATAGGTAAGTGTCAGCATGTTTTGATAAATCTCCATCAAAACATGCTTGTTATTCAAGTATTAATACGATTTTTTTGTGTGGAAAATAATGAATTTCTCGCTAAAAATGGTTGGAAAAGGTTGTTGAGGAATGTATACAAAAAAAGAATTATTAATAGCTATAAAAAATCATGGTCACATCAATCAAGCTCAAAATGGAGTAAAGATAATCCAGCAAGAGGACAATGTGGAGTCACCACATTAGTAGTGAATGATTTTCTTGAAGGCGAAATTTTTAAAACTTGGCTTGATGAAGGCTGGCACTTTTATAATGTAATTAATGGTGAAAGAATGGATTTTACGAAGGAACAGTTTTCATATTTAATCGACTATCAAGACATTGATTCAAATAGAGCAGAGGCTTTTCAAGATACGAATGATGACCAATATAGCTATTTAAAATCACAAGTGAATAGGATTTTAAGTAAGGCAGAGAGCTAAATTTCTCTGCCTTTTAAAATTTTAACTTCTTTCAGCAAATGTTTTTTGTATCGAAAGCGTAGCGGCAGATACAGAAGTCTCCCACCTCTATAGGTGGTGAGATAAATGTGAATTTAAGCTACTTTTCAGTGTCCAAACACCCGCTGAAAGAAGTTAAAGCCTCCGGCGGATGTCACGGAATCGAAAAGGAGTTCTTTGTGTAAACACAAAGCCGATTCCGGACGCAATTATGCCGAGGCATAATTGATAAACAAAGGTGTTGACGTTTATTAATTTGTCGTGTTATTATTATCTCGAATTCAAGATAAATATATTCAAGATAAATGAATTCAAACCTTTAGTTCTCGCAAGGAGGTACAATTATGGGTTTTTTGAATAAATTATTTAGTTCAAAAAAAGAGGAGGAACAAACAATGGCAGAATTAAATATCGGTATTATTATTGGATCAACTCGTGAGGGTCGAGTAAGCCCTCAAGTAGCACAATGGGTAAAGGAAATCGCAGATCAACGAGGTGACGCAAATTATACAATAATTGATATAGCGGATTATAAATTACCTTTATTAGGCGAACCAGGACAAGATGCTTCAGGAGCACAAGGTTGGTCAGAAATTATTGCTAAACAAGATGGTTTTGTATTCATCGTACAAGAATACAATCACTCTATTACAGGGGCATTAAAAAATGCACTAGATTATTTACGTGTAGAGTGGAATAACAAAGCAGCTGGAATCGTATCTTATGGTTCTGTTGGCGGTGCTCGTGCGGCAGAACATTTACGTGGTATTATGGGCGAGCTTTTAATCGCAGATGTGCGTGTTCACCCAGCACTATCATTATTCACAGATTTTGAAAATGGAACAGACTTTAAACCAAAAGAAGTACAAACAGATTCAGTAAACCAAATGTTAGATCAATTAATCCCGTGGTCAAAAGCACTATATACAATTCGCTAAGCTTATATAGTTTGAGGGAGGCTGTAATTGGACACAGTATAGGTAAGAAAAATTAGTCATGAAGGGGCTTGTTAACATGAAAAAGCATACAGCAGGTATTCACCATATCACAGCGATCGTAGGACATCCGCAAGAAAATATTGATTTTTATGCAGGAGTGTTAGGCTTACGTTTAGTAAAGCAAACAGTAAACTTTGATGATCCAGGCACATATCATTTATATTTCGGTGACAAAGGTGGGAAACCGGGAACAATCATTACATTCTTCCCTTGGGCTAATGCTTATCAAGGACGCATTGGTGACGGTCAGGTCGGTATCACAACGTATGTTGTACCTGAAGGGGCACTACCGTTTTGGGTTAATCGCCTAGCGAAATTCTCGATTCCTTTCCAAAAAGCTGAACGTTTTGGTGAGCAAGTCATTCAATTCGATGATCCGCATGGTCTGCATATTGAACTCGTTCCACGTGCTGATGGTGAATTAAATGAATGGTCATTTGGTGAAGTAAAACCTGAAGTTGCCATTAAAGGGTTTGGTGGAGCTACTCTATACTCAAGCCACCCTGTAGAAACTGCAAAAGTTTTAACAGAAGTAATGGGTCTTGAAAAAGCAGCCACAGAAGGTGACTATACTCGTTTTAAATCTAGTGCAGAGATCGGCAATACAGTGGATTTAAAAACAGTTGCAGGTCAGCGTGGTCAAATGGGTGTAGGAACAGTTCACCATATTGCGTGGAGAGCTCAAGATAATACGGATCATTTAGAGTGGCAAGAGTATGTTATGAATCATGGACAACATGTAACGGAAGTAAAAGATCGTAATTATTTTAATGCGATTTATTTCCGTGAACCTGGCGAAATTTTATTTGAAATTGCGACGGATCCTCCTGGATTCGCTCATGATGAAACACCTGAGACAATGGGAAGCCAATTAATGTTACCACCTCAGTACGAGCAGCATCGAGAAAAATTAGAAGGAACATTAATCCCAATTAAAGTGCGTGAGCTTGATTAAGAAAGGGTGAGTCGTTTGATTTCGATTGATCCTAAGAAGAATACAGAGCGTGAAAACTATAAACTTTTGATTGGTAGTATCATTCCAAGACCGATTGCTTTTGTGACAACAAAATCAGAGCAAGATGTTATCAATGGTGCACCATTTAGTTATTTTAATATTGTGTCATCAAATCCACCAATGATTTCTTTAGCGATTCAGAGACCAAATGGACATTTAAAAGATACAGCAAGACATATTCATTATCAGCAGCAATTTGTTGTGCATATTGTTGATGAGGATAATGTGGAGCAGGTGAATGAAACAGCGGCTTCCTTACCTGTTACAGAAAGCGAAATTGATAGAGCGCAATTTACACGAATAGAGAGTCAACAAATTGCAGTTCCAGGAATTCAAGAGGCCAAAGTGCGTATGGAATGTCGTTTAGTGCAAACAATTCCATTGATGAATGGTGAGGAGCAGACAGGCGATTTATTTATTGGTGAAGTCGTCCAATATCATATAGATGAAACCATTTATAATGAAGGGCGAATTGATCCAAGAAAACTAAAAGCAATTAGCAGACTAGCTGGCTCAAATTACGCAAAAATTGGTGATATATTTGCGTTAGAACGTCCTGATTAAAAATAAAAGGCGAAAATGTTGATTTAACAGCATTTTCGCCTTTTTTTGGTTTCTAACTTATATTAAAATTCTCTCTATATTTACTAAATCTTCGTTTGTTAAAAGGATATCAGTTGCTTTCACATTGTTAGCCACTTGTTTTTTATGTTTCCCACCTGGAATAACGGCATCAACGCCATCTTGAGCTAATAACCAAGCAAGCGCTAGATTTGGCAATGTCGTGTGCTTTTCCTCTGCAATTCCCTTTAAAGAACATAATTCATTTTTTCTAACGTATAAAGCATGCGAAAAACAGATGTCTTATTCATTGATAATTCTTCCATAATTTCAGTTAATGTAAGAGAATGTTTTTGACGTAATACATCTAATATCAATAGGCCTTTTTTTAATGTCGATACTTCATAGGAATCCATTTTGTCCACTCCTAACTTCTAAAATAACTTGACCTGTACTTTTTAATATTATAAAGGCATTTTTTTTAACTTCTCAATTTTTATTTTAATAATAAACGACCTCTAATTTGTAAAATGGTGGATATATAAAAATGTCAGTGTTTTTTTGTATGAAGTGTTGATTCTCCTCTTACTGGAGGTAATACACTTTGACTTGAGTCAGCAAGATCAAAAAAACAAGGAGGTTTTTCATTATGAGGTCTATTGAGTTGTTTTATATCATCTTTAATATTGTTTTACTAGGTTGGTTAGTTTTTAGGAGAAATAAGTCACAGCGAGGAATGCTGATAGCTGGTGGTATGTCTATTCTATTTCTACTTGTCCATGGGATCATCGAGGGAATGCGGTGGCAAATGATGCCGACTTATTTGATGACATTATTTTTCCTCGCTGTTGTTGTGATAAGGCACTTTTTTAACCCAAAAATTCAAAAAGAACAACAATCAAGTATACGTCGATTACGCGTTGTTCTGAATTCAACATTGGCTGTACTTTATTCTGCCATAGCAGTTAGTCTTCCTAGCTTGCTTCCGGTATTTACCTTTGAAAAGCCAGCGGGTCCGTACAAAATTGGAACGATCACCTATGATTGGAAGGATACTCAGAGAGAAGAGACTCTCACACCAGAGCCTGGCGACAAGCGTGAGTTAATGGTACAAATCTGGTATCCTGCTGATACGAATGCTAAAGGTAATATGGCTCCTTATATTTCTAACTCTGATGTTTTTGCAGAGGGATATAGTAAAATCTTGAATTTACCGAAGTTTTTATTCACAAATTTTGGTTATGTCAAAACACATGCTATTGAGAACGCTGAGATTTCGAATCAGGAAACAACCTATCCGGTGCTCCTGTTCTCTCATGGTTTTAGTGGACATAAAAATCAGAACACTTTTCAAATTGAGCAATTAGTCAGTCAAGGCTATATCGTGGTAGGAATAGATCACACTTACAGTAGCACGGCTTCCGTTTTTTCTGATGGTCGTGTAGCAAATTACGTGCCGCAAAAAACGGAATCAATTGCATATTTAGATAAAGCAAATGAAGGTTGGGTAGAAGATGCTAAATTTGTGCTGAATCAAGTAGAGCAGCTGGCCCAAAATGATCCTGAAAACCGTTTTACAGGTAGAATGGATTTGGAGAATGTAGGTATGTTTGGTCATTCCTTTGGTGGGGCAACAAGCACCCAAATGCTCATGACAGATTCAAGAATAAAAGCAGCTCTTAATATGGACGGCGTTCTATATGGAAAACTACGAGTTCCTGCGGATGGGCTGAAAAAACCGTTTATGATGATGAGTGCAGATGACTCAATCAGAGAAGCGAAGGCAACAGATGATAAGGAGTTGATCGAGTTTATAAAGGAAACTTTGCCACGGTACAAGTATGTAACTGTGGGAGGGAACTATTGGATGAAAATTAAAGATATGAAGCATATGGGCTTCTCTGATTTATATCTGTTTTCACCGCTTTATGAACGAATGGAAGGGGTCGACATCCAAAAGGCTTACCGTCTAATTAACGACTATTCATTGGATTTCTTTAATCATTATTTAAAGCAGCAGCCATTTAAACTATTAGAGCAAAATATTGGGGATTATCCAGAGTTTACGTTGCAGAAAGGTTGACTGCTAAGGCGTATAGTTGAGGGTGTTTAGCCCCAATTATTCTCGTCCTGAATTTTCCGTATGCTCAAGTCGCCATTCTATTCCTTGAAATAGTAATTGATTAGCTTTTGAGAGTTGGTAGTATTGTGGGCTTAGAATGGCACATAACGTTTCGCATCGTTCGAGTCGTTTAGTTTTGGTTCTTTGAATATATTTTACAAAGTAATGGAAGTAATCTTCTTTATTGTCCAATTGCTCTGAGTTCGCATACAGCCTAGCAGTATCATCGACAATGGCCTGTACAACCGGACTGCTTGCAGGCAATTTTTGTTTCAACGCCTTATTCAATCGATCATGGATGTTTTCGAGCTTTCTGACCAGTGTTGTAGCGTTATATTTTGGCTGATGAACAATATTCATGTACAGAAATTCAGTGTTTTTTAGGTCTTTTATAAACTGTGGATCATTTATGAGCTCCTGCAACTCACGCCAAGCAGCGGTTTGTTTGGCAGAGCTTTTCACTTGATTAATAATATATATGTTAAAATAATGAAAAAATGAATCCCTCCACTCTTTTGGAATGCCAATTAATAATTGGGATTCCTTCACTTTTTTATCGATAAATTGTTTTTTATGCTCGGAATTTATTGTTCGTGCGTTTACTAAGTTATGAAGATACTGCAATGAATCCCCGTCATGTTCCTTTGCTTGACGAAGAATCGATATCATATCCATAAGCGTAGTAGCCTGTGTTTCCAAAGATTCAATCTGCCAATCAAGTGCTTTATCAACTGGAATTTCTTCAGATAATATTTTGCTTATTTCATCAATTCCGAAATCCAGATAACGCAGGTTTGTAATCATTTCAAGACGCCATATATCTTCATTCGTGTACAATCGATGTCCACCCTCAGTATAACTTGTAGGCTTCAGCAATCCAATTTCGTCATAGTAACGGACTGTTTTTATAGTAGAACCTATTATTTTAGCTGTTTCACCTATAGTATATTTTTCTTCCAAATGATTACACCTCCTGATTGGACCACTTTATAGTAATTTTAACATCATAGTTCATTTGATGATAAAAAATGTCATTATAATATTTTACGATAAACTTGCCATAAATGAATCCTTAAAAATTGATAAGGCGAAATTAATAGTATTAAAGGAGTGAATGTGACTTCTGCTCCTCTTCCCATTTGGCAACTTCCTTACGTACACGAGGAGCAACTTCTGTTCCAAGTAACTCTATGGCACGCATCACCTGTTCATGTGGCATCGTGCTTAAGGGCACATACAACATAAAACGTGTAATTCCAACATGCTTACGAAGATGAATAATTTTATTAGCCACTGTATCTGGATCACCAACATATAAGGCTCCCTCAAAACTGCGTGCAGCATCAAAGCTAGAGCGATCATAATAAGCCCAGCCTCGTTCTTTCCCTAATTTGTTCATGCCTGCCTGAGTCGATGGGAAAAATGTATCTGCTGCCCTTTCTGTGTTTTCTCCGACAAAACCTATTGAATGGGATCCTACCTGAAGTTTTGATAGATCATGACCTGCATGAGCAGCGGCTTTTTTATACAACTGTACAATGGGAGCAAATTGCATTGGACTACCTCCGATAATAGCGAGCATAAGAGGTAATCCCAGAAGACCCGCTCGGACGGCGGATTCTTGATTGCCACCGCTGCCAATCCATACTGGCAAAGGGTTTTGAACAGGTCTAGGATAAACTCCTAAATCATTAATCGCTGGTCGATGTCCACCCTCCCATGTGACTTTTTCAGATTCACGTATTTTGAGCAACAATGCTAAATGTTCTTCAAACAGCTCATCATAATCCTTTAAGTTATAGCCAAATAAGGGGAAGGATTCGATAAAAGAACCTCGTCCTGCCATAATCTCCGCGCGACCATTTGAAATACCGTCGAGTGTAGAGAAATCCTGAAAAACTCTTACAGGATCTGTGGAAGAGAGCACTGTCACTGCACTAGTTAGTCTTATTTTTTTCGTTTGAGGTGCCGCCGCTGATAGAACCATTGCTGGGGACGAAGCAGCGTAATCTACCCTATGGTGCTCGCCGACGCCAAAAACATCTAGTCCTACTTGATCAGCTAAAATTATTTCCTCAACAACTTCACGCAATCGTTGTGCGTGACTTATCACGACCCCACTGTGAACATCTGGTTTCGTTTCTACAAAAGAAGTAATACCTATTTCCATTTATTATCTCTCCTTGTCAGATTAGTTTTTGCTTGCAGAAATGGAGTCTTGGTTCAATAAATATATAGAAACTAATTATTTAGTGGATGTATACTCCGGGTTCATTAGGTCTTATCTTGGCTGGTCATTGCCCAAAAAAGAAAGGCGAAGGCACTAATTGAGGCTCCAAGTAAGCAAACGCCTCCCCAGCCAAAGTATGCATACATTTGTGTTGAAGCAATTGATCCGCTTGCACCGCCAATAGAATAGAACACCATATAGCCAGCTGTAAGTCGACTTCGTGCTTCAGCTCGCAGAGGAAGAATCATAGCTTGATTTGTAACATGAACGGCTTGCACCGCTAAATCAAGAAGAATTATGCCGATGACTAGCGCAATTAAAGAATGTTCAAGATAACGGATGAACAACCATGAAAGCAGTAGTAGAGCTAAAGAAATACCTGTCGTTCGCTGTCCATAACCTTGATCGGCCAATTTCCCTGCTCGCGCTGCTGCCAATGCTCCAGCTACTCCTACAAGGCCAAATGCTCCAATCACGCTGTGAGATAGAGCGAACGGTGGTGTACTAAGCGGAAGTACTAGTGAAGTCCACAAAATGCTAAAGTCAGCAAAAATCAGCATGGCTAGAAAGGAGCGGATTCGTAATGTTCTTTCTTGAATAAACAAATCAAGCACTGATCAAATAACCGAATATAGGACAATGATTTTACCTCGCGTTCAGCATGAGGTAACACCTTGGCAAACATACAAACCATCAAAAGCATAATGACAGCAGATACCAGATATACAGAGCGCCAGCCTGCAAGATCGGTTAATATACCAGCAAATGTTCGAGCGAGAAGTATGCCAATAACAATGCCACTTGTTACAATACCAACAACCTTGCCCCTTTCGGCAGAGGAAGCCATTGTTGCTGCAAATGCCACAAGTGTCTGTGTCACAACTGCGAGTAGCCCTACCAAAGCCATACCTGCAAAAAGTACGATGCTTGAGAAGGCAGTACCAACGATAACTAGAGCCATTGTAGATAACAGCATTTGACCAATTATTAATCGTCGTTGGTTCAGTAAATCTCCAAGAGGTACCAGCAATAGTAAGCCTAATCCGTAAAAAATCTGTGTGATGGTAATAATAATACCAATAGTGGAATGATTAATACCAAATGCCTCAGACAATTGATCAAGCAAGGGCTGCGCAAAGTAAATATTGGCGACAGATATTCCACAGGCAGCAGCAAACAACAATGTAACAGCTCGTGTTATAGATAATGGTTCCTTCGTGTTAGATATGGCTGTGGATGATGAAGAATCTGTTTCGTTGCAAAGAGGCGGATGTTCTAAATTTATCTGTGGTTTACACATGCTTTTCCCTCCATTCACATTAGATTGTAATTATAACATACCGTTCGGTACAATATAATTATTGGTAAATATATATTAATTTCATTTGTAATGTCAATAAATATTTATAAGACTAAAAATATTAAATTCAAATTTGACATGAATACTACCTGTATATATAATAATTACATACTGTTTGGTATGAATTTAATGACAATAAAAAATAATCCTTAAAAATTAAAGTGTAGAGGTGTGCTCTTATGGCAAGAACTCGTGAATTTGATGAAGGTCAAGTCTTAGAAGCAGCGATGCAGCTATTTTGGGAGAAGGGATATGAGGCAACTTCATTAAGTGATCTTACCTCTAGAATGGGTATTCAACGCCCTAGTATCTATTCCACTTTTGGAGACAAGAGAGAATTGTTTGAAGCTGCACTTCGTAGATATACAACGTCTCGTGCATTTGATATACGATCTAGACTTCAAAAATACGCGTCTGTAAAAGAGGCATTTTCCATCTTTTTTGCAGATATTATTACCGAGGAATACGAAGAAGATCTCAGTAAAGGTTGTTTTTGTATCAATACAATGGTAGAGCTTGCTCCTCATGATGAGAAATTTGAAGTCCTGACTAGAGAACATCAAATGTACTTAGCTGTTATTTTTCAGGAGACAATTGAACGAGGAATACAAACTGGTGAGCTGGATGCCAACACAGATGCAAAGTCTTTAGCACAGGCATTGATTGTAGCGTTAATTGGTATAACAGTTATGATGAAATCTCGACCACAACGTTCCTTTGTTGACAATGCAGTCGCAGCAACACTCACCTTACTAAAGTAATTTGATTGAGTATAAATCAAGAAGACGAAATTTAAATAGTTACAAACCTAAGTCCTCCTTTAGAGTAAATTTTCTAAAGGAGATTTCTTATGCTATAAATTCTCATTTTATTGAAACGATTTACAAATCTGTATCATCTAACATATAGAAACAAGAAAGGAGGATGGAAAAGTTGCAAGAAAAGTCATTATTACTAAAGGCGAAAAAGGGTAATAACAAAGCTTTTGTGGAGCTGTTGCAGAATGAAAAAATAAAGTTATATAAAATGGCCTATATTTATATGAAAAATGAAAATGATGCTTTAGATGTTGTACAGGAGACGATAGCAAGAGCATATAGCAATATCCATACAGTCAAAGAAGAGCGCTATTTTGCCACATGGCTGATGAGGATTCTAATCAATACAGCCATCGAGATGCTTCGAAAAAATAAAAGAATAGTACCTATCTTGGAACAACAATCGGAGCAAATCCAAGTTTCAAGTTATGATGAGAGACTAGATTTACTACAAGCTATTGAGCAGCTTGAAGAGAAATATAAAACTGTCATTCTATTGAAGTATTATCGCGATCTATCTACAAAGGATATTGCTGATTTATTAGGTTGTCCAGAGGGCACAGTTAAGACAAATGTGCATAGAGGCATACAGCAGCTTAAAAAATATTTTAATAAGGAAGGAGAGCATTATGGAGAACAATATTAAAGAAGTAATAGAGAACATTGATGTCCCAATGGAAAAGCTAGATTTTGCTATTGAAAAAGGTATGGGAATACAAAAGAAAAAAGACAAGAAAATATGGAAAAGAGTCATCCTTTCAAGTGTAGCAGGTATAGCCTTAATC
>Ga0213825_1002711_pt1 | contig 11151 bp, 7 predicted proteins | sample MC6MC0900MG_FD_179896 | JGI IMG/M metagenome (GOLD analysis project Ga0213825, IMG submission 179896) | Enriched soil aggregate microbial communities from Iowa State University, Ames, United States - MC6-MC0900-MG | ecosystem: Environmental > Terrestrial > Soil > Unclassified | place: USA: Iowa... | reverse complement strand
GAAATCTCTAAAAAGTGGACTATGCCTATTCATAATTGGGGCATTATCCTAAATCAGTTCTTAACTTTATTTGAAAAAAGAGTCCAGTTATAAGGAACATAACTGAACTCCGCATTTTCTATTTACACACTTAGTGGGACAGTCCCTTACTAAATATGCTCTCAATCTCATTTATTACATCAGTATAAGATTTTTTTGAATTATTCGGTAATATTGGCTGTATAATCTCAATTTCAGGCATATTTAACTCTAAATTATTAAAAAAGTTCTCTAAAATTTCTTCTATCACATATTCGGGAAGTTTTATTTTTCCAATTGAAGATAGTATGTTTTCTTCTCTCAGATATTCTTCCCAGACCTTTATCATCTCTACTCTGATATCTTGGTCTGTGATCAGTGTATTTGAATCTATATTAATTTCCTGAATAACAGCCTCCACTCCATCGAAATCCATTATATCATCTTTAAAAGTAGAAATGATTAAATCATCCACAATTTCTTTGCAATTTCCAGTTTTTAAAAAGTCTTTAAAGTTTTTATTAAAATCTTCAAATAAATCAACAATCACCTTAAAATCATCAAGGTCAATTGCATTTTTAATCATTACGCTAATTAAATACTCCCAATTATTTCTAATGAAATTTAGCGTGTCTTCACAATGACATTTGCGTATTTCATCTATAATAAAATATAAATCTATTACTTCGATCCAATTACCATCAAGTTGACTTAAGAGCAGGTTTAATTCTGATTGAATTTTATGCAAACATTCAGGGAACATTCTTCTAATAAAATTCAATATTCGAAAAGGGAAATGTAAATTCTCCTCTGCTATTAGGAGACCGTTCATTTTTGTCAAAAATATATTTAAGTAATAGCTCTCTTCTTGTGTTCTATATCCTAAGTATATTGTGTCATTATGTTGAAATCTATTTTCAAGCTGTTCTATATATATGACTGATTCCCAAATCTGTTTTTTCTCCGAATTATTTGTACGTAAGAAATCAAATAGAAAATCCGTAACTGATGGATTTATGAATCTGATCTTCGTCTTCTCAATTGAACCATAGAAATCCATCTTTAAGAATACCTCCAGCATCTTTCTAAGTGTATTATTAAAAGGATCAATATCGATAATAACACCTCCATTTTTCTTCTCAGTATCGACACGTTGATTAAATGCAATTTCTAAGGAAACAACATCAGTTCCACCATCCCCAAAAGTAAAGAGTGTTTCTAATAGAAGCTGATCTAAACGATTTAGTTGATATGTAAACGCGTATTTCCAAATCTCTTTTGGATTTTTAAGATTTTCTATAATAAAATCACTAACAAAATTATGTCCAGATTTTTTAAACATTGTTTCTTGCGTTAGAAACTCAATTAATCGAGGATAATAGTTGGCGTGTTGAATTATAGATATATAGTTTTTATCAATAAGAAATGCCTTTCTAAACTCACTAGAGATTTCACAATGAAATAGATGATTGTAGAGTATTTTAGCTTTGTCAATGTCAGAATATTCTGAAACTTTCAATTCATATGTGGAGGAGACACGTAATTCTTCTCTTTCAAATTTTTCATATTTTTGTACAACTTCGTTTAGAATTGTCGAACGTGTCGTTAGAATCAGATATTTGTTTGGCGATACTTTTATTTGTTCTAGAAATCGCACAAGTGTATTATCAGTATTATTGGTGTTATTAATTTCAGCAATACTCGATCCCAGAAAATCATCTATTAACACTATCTGTTTTTTTCCCCGATCCCGAGATAATTGGTGTTCAATATCTCTAATATTTCTATCACTGTATAATAGTTGAAATCCTGTAGCCAGAAACTTATAGGTAAGCATATAGGCAAGTGTAGTTTTACCTACTCCAGGTTCTCCAGAAATTATGATTATCTTATTGTTGGATAGGAAATTGTGTGCAATGCTAAAATGCTTCGTTTCTACAAAGAATTTTGAGCGTTTAATTATTTTTTCCTCTATGAACTCTGAACATACATTCTGAGCATTATGCAATATTTGATTTAAGACATTAGAACTTGTAAGCCATAGCTTGTTAAATTTAGTTTCTACCTCTGGATACTTACTAATTAAACTCTGAACACTATCGTAACTATATATATCACCGGTATTAAGTAAATATGGATTTAATATAGATTCTAGTTCATCAGTCTGGATCGGATTTAATGGAAGTGATGTAAATACTATATATCGTTTGGGTTTGTTTGTGAGTCTATCTAATTTTTCTTTTTCATTAACTATCTGATATTTAAGATCAGAGAATTTGGAACGACTAAAGTGTTTAACTTGTACAATTATCTCATTTTTTTGTGTAACGGCACATCTCAAGTCTATTCCGTTATCCTTCCCTGTTTTAAAGTTTTCAAATTTTAGTCCAAGCTCGCGTTCCAACAATTCCTTTGCAAGATCTTCAAACTCTTTATCATTCAATACAGCTAAATTATAACTCATTATTCCGTAAAACGCTATTCAAATAATTTAAAAACCTAAAATAATGAAGTTTGTACATCACCACTACCCAAAGGAGGAAGACCATCCCATTGAAATTCCTCATAGCGGTGTTTACCGTCTGGTCGATTTGGGTATCCCCTTAAAGTATATACTGGAAAATATTCGAGGTTTTCTGTAGGAATCTCAAATTTAAAGATAGGTTGCATTTCTTCTTCTGTGATATTAGTCAACCATTGGCGCTCAAGGTCCTCCGGAAGAAATAATGGCATTCTATGCTTATTGGGACCATCATTATGGATATTTGCCATAACCTCATTAGCGTTTCTTGTTAGCATCCCAAATGATCCAACTTTTTCGATAACCCCATCTTCATCCACCATTTCATGCCACTGATAAAGACCCGGTATATAGAAGATATCTCTTCCCTTTTCACCGATAAAGTAAGGAACTTTCTTTTTCCAGCCTTTAACAGCCCGATGCTCAAATGTTCCTGAAACAGGGATCAGACATCTTTGATTACGTAAACGGTACCAGTATGATTTTTTATCTTCCAGTATCCTTTCACTTCTAACGTTCACCATATTCCTTCGACGATCTGTTTGGAGCTTTTGATCTGTGATAAATGTCGGCAACACTCCCCATTCCATTTCAGTTAATGCAAGCTGTTCTGAATTCTTCTGCTTATACAAGATTGGATATTTGGGAAATGTGATTGCCTGTACATTTTCCAAATAATCGTAATTGTAATCCAACTGACGACGTTCATCTTTTAATAATGGAAAAGCCTTTTTTACTATTTCTATGTCTGTATGTAGACTGATATCCCAACACATAATAGGTTATTTAATATTAACTGAAACTAATATAAACATAATCGCCCAAAAGATCAGTCCTTTTTCCTTTCATGATTTTCGATTTTTAATTCAACAAAAACTAAATACCTGAATTAGCAGTACATTCAGAGCAATATTTCTATTGCAGGAACTTTCTTTTTTGTCTGCCCATCTGTGATAGTTGCTACTACCCTGCCATACTCTAGTGAAAAGAAAATATCAATGGGATTCTTGCGCTGGAACCTTGTTTTGGTACGGAGGAAATTGACAATATTCTTTTCATACATTTTTAACATCCGTTTATCCCAGTTTTCTTCTTTTATTTGATTGAGAAATATTCGATAACCGGAGCCAGTTGTTAGCATTTGATCAATTTTTTCGGCATCCTCAGGTATCTGCAATGCTTTTCCTTCTTTGACAGCTAATTGATGAGCATGTGCTTTTGCTGATTCCGCGTCATCATAAGGTGTCAATAGAAATCCTGTATTTGCCTTGACATCTGGCCATTCAAATCTTTGTAGCACGAAATCAGTATAACCTGATTCAATAAGTTCGCTAAATGACGTTTTTGTTACTTGCTCAAATGGATTGTATAGCATAATATTGCATGATAACTATTGGTAGAATAAAAATACAAACAATGATTTCAATTATCGAAAGGGAAAGCATATTAAACTCACTAAATAGATTAGAGTCGACAGACAAACCCGTATTTGGTGCAATGACTCCGCAGCATATGGTTGAACATCTCGCTTTTACTGTGGCATTTTCAAATGGGACCATTCAGCAGGATTTAGCCTACCCCCCTAAAATAGCTGAAAAAGTTAAACAGTCTTTGCTTTATCAGGGCGCAGATATTCCAATCGGGTTTAAGTCTCCGATTTTACCGAAGGAAGGTCTACCTGAGCTTAGGTTCGAAGATTTAAAAGCTGCACTTGAAGATCTTAAAACACAGCTTGATGTTTTTGATCATTATTTTGGAGATAGTCCCAATGCACAACCTATCAATCCAACTATGGGAAAACTAAACTATGAGGAATGGCTTAAATTTCATAATAAGCATTTTGCCCATCATTTTAAGCAGTTTGATCTTTTGTAGAACCTTTTCTTTTATCCATTTTGAATAAAACAAAGAAGCGGCAATTTTCTAATTCCGCTTCTTTTCTATAGTTTTAGTTCCTAATCGATAATTCTCTTTTAGAATTATCACAGTTATGTTTTGACCGTATCGAATACTTCAAATTTATATCTCCATCATTTTTGAGCAGAAACAATCTAGTTGGAAAAGCTATAGTTTGATTTGGATTTAATTTCGAAAAGCTAAATTTCAAAATTTTACTGGTGTCTGTTTTATGGAGTTCGAAATCCTGAAATCCACTGAGCAACTTGTTATACCTTCTTTTATTGTCTTCAAAATCTGTTTGATCCCGTAAAAAGGTTAATCCGATATTTCGAGGTGTTGCCATTACATCAAACTGAAATGGAGAAAACTGGTATTGATCGACCAAATGGTTACTTTTTATCTCAAAAATCTCAGAGATAATCTTCGCTCCCAGGAATTCTTCCATTAATGAATGGATCGAAATATTTGGAAAATCACTTTTTTCAATGAATTCAATATCACTTGGTATTTCAAGTAAAACATCTATATCTTCGTCAAATGTTTTCCCTTCATTTTTTAAAACTAATGTAATACATCGACCAAACTCTATTAAGTTGTTTAGGTCTTTTAGCTGTTCTCTTTTTGTAAATGCTCGGTATAGTGCATAAATAGCATAGTACTTTTCTTCCTCCTCTTTCGTCCCAGATATTTTATATTCAAAAAGAACTTGAGCTTCGCGAAGATTGCCAACTGAAAAAAATGATCTTTCTACAACCTCATTAAATTCTTCCGAAATATATCGTTCAAGTGCTGATTGAATCTCATCACTAATTTTTACACTTTTATACAATGTGTTAAATACCGCATTCGCTAGCTGAAAATCCTTATTCCCTTTTTTCTCTACATTATTTTGAGCTATCTGTGGTTTAAAAATATGCCTTTTACAGATTTCAAAATTAGTGATTATCTCCTCATTGGATTGATTTATCAGCCTTTGAAGTGCATTTATTTTTATTGTTTTGGCTTCTTCTTCAACATTAAATGTTTCATTATTTTCATTATAAAGATAAACGCGTAAATCACTTTCATTAACTTGACGGAAGCTCAGAGGGAGAATTGTTTTTGCCCAATTAACAAGCATGTCACTAAATTCATCCCTTGATACTTTTTTTTGAATAACAGAAAATTCTAAAAATGAATAAAGGATAACTCCGGTTAACACTTCAATATGCTCCTGTTTGATTATGTAGCCCAATCTTTCATAAAACTTACGAAGTTCGTTCTCCAATGGACTACGAAGGTATTTCTCTTGATATGGTAATAAATCTATTAAGAGGCTTCCTTTGTTCTTCAGTGCAATTTCAGGATCTATGACTATATTTTTTTTATACTCATTTAGCTTTGGTTCACCATTTCCTATTAAAATTAAATGATATTCATTGCATCCATTTAAGCCTTTTACCATCTTTTCCAGCCAGCTTTTGGCATTTGTGGCGCTAAAATAATTCTGGCTGGATTTCACCTGGATAGCTTTGATAGGGACATCACCTTTCCAAAAGAGAATATCGGTCTTTTCGTCTCCTTTTTCAGGCTCTACCTGACAATAGTCCCAATCACTGTCTTCAAAATTACTGATTACACTTATAATTGTTTGATAAATAAAGCCTTTTATACTGACTGATCCGCCCATAATTGATTATATACCTTTCATGAATTCATAAAGCTACCAAATTAGCTTTAATTTAAAAATATCATCAAGCTCTTATTCACTCCTTGGATCTGGTTTCAATGGCATCTTGGCACAGCGGATCACTTCAATAGATGGGCATCCATACTCGACGACAACCTTTCCCTCGACCAGATAGATTCCAGCACCTCGCAATGGATATTTTGCCAGGCTCTGGGGAAAATGTACTGTATCGAAGAAATAGCCATTCGCATCAAGGAAGGTTCCAAACTTCATCAGGTCTCCCCGCTTGGTCTTGACAAATTTCTCACAGACAAAATCACCCACGACACGTACGATTTTACCTTCATGCAGATGGAGTTCGCTAGCGGGCATATCGCCCCGGTAATCGCTTTTGGTGAGGTCGAAAAGCGTCCCCGTGACGCAGAAGCCAATCAGCTCCATCTCGTCGTAATAGTCCTCTAGGATATCTTCTTCCAAAGGGGGGAGAATCGGCTTGCGGCTCTCGGTCTCAAACAGGGCCATGCCGACCGCCACAGGCTTATGCTTGCTCATCATCAGATGGGCTTCCCAGAGTAATTGCTTCTTCCCTGTTCCTGTAAAGCGCAAGGCACCGACACGGATCAGGATAACGACCTGCTCAATACCGGCCTGGGTCCTTTTGACAAAGTTTTCCAGACTACTGTACCTGCCATTGGCTTCGCGCTCCTCGATGATACGATGCGCCAATTTCCCTTCAAAATTAAGCAGGCAATCAAAGCCCAAGTAAATATCTTTGCCCTGTATGGAGGTATTAAAGACCGATTGATTGACACAAGGCAGGCAAATATTCCCTCCCGAAATCCGTGCCTCATTGACGTAAACTTTGCGGTTGTAGAACCCACCATAATTGTTGAGTACCGCAACCATAAACTCCAAAGGATAGTACGTTTTTAAGAAAAGACTCTGATAACTCTCTACGGCAAAGGATGCTGAGTGTGCCTTGTTAAAGGAATAGCCTGCAAAGCTTTCCATCTGCCGCCAGATCTCGCGGCTGATCTTGTCTTCATAGCCCTTGGCCTTACAGTTGGAAAAGAATTTATCCTCTATTTCGATCAGATGGTCTTTGCTGCGATACTTGCCCGACATCATGCGCCTGAGCACATCGGCATCAGCCATATCGAGTCCACCATAAGCATTAGCGATCTTCATCACATCTTCCTGATACACCATCACGCCGTAGGTCTCTTCGAGCTGTTCCTTAAACACGGGGTGTGGATAGACGACCGTCGTCGGATCGTGATGCCGACGGATGTATTCGCCCATCATACCCGAACTGGCCACACCGGGCCGAATAATCGATGAGGCGGCCACTAAAGTCAGGTAATCATCGCAACGCAGCTTGGTGAGCAACTGCCGCATCGCCGGACTCTCGATATAGAAGCAGCCGATGGTATTGGCCGATTTGAGCTGGGCGGCGATATTGGCATCCTGAAAAAAACGCTTGGGATTATCGGTATCAATGACCACGCCCAAGTTTTCCCGCACAATGGTACGACAATCTTTGATATGGCCGATACCACGCTGCGAAAGGATATCGAACTTTTCAAAACCGATATCTTCGGCCACATACATATCAAATTGCATAGTAGGCAATCCTTTTGGCGGATTGTCCATCGCTGAATAACAGGTAAGCGGTTCCTCCGAGATGAGCACGCCACTGGCATGGATCGTACGCTGGTTCGGGAAATCGGCCATGCGGTTGTAGACACTTAGAATGGTATTGGTCACCTCATTCTTGTTGAGCATATGCTCGGGCTCATGCACCAGGCGGTCGATCTCGGCCTTAGGCAGACCATATACCTTACCGAGTTCACGCAAGATACTCCGTGAGCGAAAGGTGCTCATGGCGCCCATCAGGGCGGTATGTCCTGTCTGATAACGGTTAAAGATATAGTCGTACATTTCGTCGCGTTCATTCCAGCTAAAATCAACATCAAAATCGGGCGGACTCTTGCGCTTGGGATTGAGAAACCGCTCAAAGGGAAGCTTGAGGGCAATGGGGTCAACATCGGTAATCCCTAAGCAATAAGCCACGGCAGAATTGGCCCCCGATCCACGGCCTACATAATGAAAATTGCGTCCGCGGGCATAGCGGCAGATATCGTCGGTAATCAGGAAATAACTAGAGAACCGCAGGTTTTCGATAATCTCGAGCTCCCGCTGGATGCGTTCTGTCGCAACCCGGTCATGACGGCCATAGCGCCTGGTAAAGCCGTCCATACAATATTTGTACAGGAGCTGCTTATCGTTGTAGCGATTGCCGGTAAAGGTTGCTTTATTCTTGACACTGGTAAAATCAAAGCTGAAAGAACACTGGCCCAATATACGGTTTGTGTTGGCCAGCAATTGGGGCAAGTCGGAAAACAGACGCATGAGCTTGACCCGGGGGATAAATACCTCGTCGTCGTCAGCGATCTGCTCATTGCCGAGCTGCGAAATCAGCAGATTGTTGTCAATGGCCCTTAATTGGCGATGTAAGGTATAGTCGGCCTTTCGGAAACTGACTGGTGCAAGTATCACACAGCGATCGAGAACCTTGCGGTCCATCAGCTGGGCACGGGTACGCTCACTGGGTCGAACGCCGATGTATTCATAGTCCCTTAGCGGAAAGGCATTGAGTTTGCTAAAGGGATAGATGACAAACACCTGCTCAAAGTCTGGTGATCGCTCCGGTGTAGGACGATTTTCCATGTTGAGCTTGGTGCGGTATTCGTTGATCTCGCGAAAACCCTGTTCGTTCTTGGCGATGGTGACAAAACAAAGCTGATCGCCGTGGCGAAACTCCATTCCCGCGAGTAGGTTGAGTCCGGCAGTGCGGCCCAGTTTAATAAAATCCAGCGATCCCGAACTGTTATTAATATCGGTAAGCACAGCGGTGTCATAGCCCCCTGCCAGCATCCCCGAGATAAGGTCTTGCAGGCTGAGCGTACCAAAGCGCAGGCTATAATAGCTATGTAGATTTAAGAGCATGCTCCCCTCCTTTCTCAGGTAACGGTGCACAGATGGCCTTCATCAGAAATTCGGCACCATAGCGTTTTCGGATCTTGTCCATGGCCTGCATGAGGCTGACCTCCTCGGCGCTATCATCAAAGAGGTCGGTCTGATAGGAACCGTAGATCAGTCCTGAGAACTTGATCCCGATAAGCCGTATGAGCATCCTGCGGCTATAGAGTTTTTTGAAGAGTGAAAGCACGACATCGGTAAGCTTTCGATCGGAATTGGTATAGCCGATCTGCAGCTGCTGGGTATGGGTATCGAAGTTGCTATAACGGATCTTGAAGGTGACGCAGCTGGTCAGCTTCTGATCTTTCCGCAGATCGAAGGCCAGTGTATCGACCATGCTGATCAAGGTGCGGCGAAGTACATCCATATCGATGGTATCCTGTTGAAAGGTGTTTTCCTTGGACATGGACTTTTGTTCACGAAAAGGTACGACCAATGAATCGTCCAGACCATTGGCTTTACGCCAGATGTTGATCCCATTCTCGCCGAGGACTTTCTGCATCGTGAATACTTCCATCTGCTGTAAGGTTCCGATCTTGGAGATCCCCATATTACGCAGCAGGGTAAAAGATTTATCCCCGACCGTGGGGATCTTGCGGATGGACAGTGGAGCTAGAAATCCTTTTTCGGTACCGCCTTGAACTTGCTTTTCGCCACAGGGCTTGGCTGTCCCCGTCGCGATCTTGGAAACGGTCTTGTTGACGGATAATCCGAAGCTGATGGGCAATCCTGTTTCTTTGATAATCCGCTGGCGAAGCTCTTGTGTCCATTTCCAACAGCCAAAAAAGCGATCCATTCCCGAGACATCAAGATAATGCTCATCTATACTTGCTTTTTCAACAATGGGTGTCTCCTCTTCGATAATCTGCGTCACGATACTGGAATACTGACTGTACATATCATGATCCCCCCGCACCACAATCGCTTCGGGACACATACGCATGGCTAGCCGCATCGGCATAGCGGAATGTACGCCAAACTTACGGGCCTCATAGGAACAGGATGCAACTACCCCACGGTCACTGCTCCCCCCTATGAGCACAGGTACTCCAATAAGCTTGCTATTCTGCAAACGCTCGACAGATACAAAGAATGTATCTAGATCACAATGTACTATACTCCTTTCCATGTTTTTCAATTCGCTATCCAGCCGTTCCGAACGACTTTTATTTTCGGTAGTTGCTGTATTCAAAATTACTAATATTATTAGCAAACAATCAACACAAGAGATTGATCTAATATATATCACACTCAGGATCAATCAGATAATTTGCATGCTATAGGGATTTAAATACGATTTGTACGGTTGGTTTTTACGAAATAAATTATCGGTATCGTAATTTTTAGATCATCAATCTCTTAAATTCTTACTAAATTGTAAAAAAGATACAAACCACACCACAGTTTTAACTAAAGACCTCATTTTTAATAGACCAGAATAAACGATCAAATACAATGAATTCGAAAGAAACGCTATATAGAGCACTAAATTCCAAAACACTTCAAGGAATTTTAACAGCCAGCATTTTCGCATTCCTAGTTATTGGCTTCTTGTCTTCATTGATGCCCAAAGATGTAGGTATACTTGTTTTTTCAGAGTAATGGAGCATATTAAGTTATTAAGTGAGAGATAGTCTATGTTTTCTTTTGTAGTGAAAAGAGCTAGTTTTTTAAAGGATATCCCTTTAGTCGCCATTATATTTGATAGTCTGATGAGATTTTGGATGTTTTTTACCAAACCCGAATTACTGGATTGGATCGATGAACTGGAAGAAGATGTGGCGCGGATGCCCGAAACTACGATTGGAATACATACATATGGTGGGACTCAGTTTAATTATAAGGGAAGAGAGTTTGCACATGTACAGAGTAATGACTTATTGGACATCTTATTAAATAAAGAGCTAAAACAATCCCTGATGCTTGAAAGAAAAATTAAGGATCATCATGTACTTAAAAATTCAGGATGGATAAGTTTTCACCTTCACAATAAACAGACATA